>VFQT010002523.1_pt1 | contig 18620 bp, 17 predicted proteins | sample 3512381 | NCBI WGS metagenome assembly VFQT01 (sample SAMN10412376, study PRJNA504923) | tailings metagenome | isolation source: Relicate 2 Philex TSF3 active mining site | place: Philippines: Tuba, Benguet | collected 2017-08-29
CAGGCGACCCGGACACCACGCAGCAGCGCTACCTCGAAGTGATCTACCGCAAGACCGCGAAACTCTTCGAATCGGGAGCGGAAGTGGCCGCGGTGATCGCCGGAGCGAGCCCCAGCCAGCAGCGCGCCCTCGCCGACTATGGCAAGCACCTCGGCACGGCGTACCAGTTGATCGACGACGTGCTCGACTACCGCTCCAACCCGACCGAGCGGGGCAAGAACCTCGGCGATGACCTCGCCGAGGGCAAACCCACCCTGCCGCTGATCCAGGCCCTCAAGAAGTCGACCGATGCCAGCGTTCGCGACATGATCCGCAACGCCATCGAGCACGGCGGCCTCGACCAACTGGAAGTGATCGTCAGCACAATTGAATCGACCGGGGCGCTTGAGTACACTCGCGCCCTCGCTCAGGACGAGGCCGACCAGGCGTTAACAGCGTTGCACGCGCTGCCCGAAACGCCCTACAAGCAAGGCCTCGCGTCGCTCGCCCGGTTCGCCGTCGAGCGGTCATCCTGAAGCAGCCGATCTAATCGGGATGTAGCTCAGCCTGGTAGAGCACTACGTTCGGGACGTAGGAGTCGGAGGTTCAAATCCTCTCATCCCGACCATCTCCCGCACAAAGAAAACGGTCTATCCGATGACTGAGCGAGCCACACTTGTCGTAGAGAGTTTCTACGCCGACATTTGGAACCGACACGACAAGTCAGCGATTCCAAGACTGCTCCGCGCTGATTTCACCTTTCGCGGCTCGCTCGGACCTAGCAGGGTTGGTCACGAAGAGTTTGCGAGTTACGTTGATTTCGTTCATGACGCACTCGGCGACTATCGCTGCGACATTCAGGACTTGGTGGTCAGTGATCACAAAGCCTTCGCCAAGATGCTGTTCTCGGGAATACATCGCAAGATATTTCTAGGATACGAGCCAACGTCACTGCGTGTTGAGTGGGCTGGTGCTGCGCTTTTCACTTTCAAAGACGGGATGATTTCCGATCTTTGGGTGCTGGGCGATTTACACGGGCTACATCAACTGCTGGAACGGAATCGCGAGGCTTGAATTGGCTCGACAGCTGATCTTCACCAAGGGCGCGGGTAAACATGATCAAATGGATGTCGTTGTCGAAGGCATCTGCACGTGCAGCGTGCAATGTCCGAAGCAAGGAATCATCCCGCACGACATGATTCACTTCGCCGTTGAATCGACCTTGCAGCGCCGTGGCTTCATCACCCGGACGCTCGAGGGGGACACCAGCGGATTTCGCATGACCTCAAACGTTGAGAGCGACGGCGTCGAGCGCCTGGTGGAAGTGTTTCAAGCGGACGGCTGGGCGGGCTGGGTTAGCGAACCCTCCGACTTGCTCGATCTTTACCACGTCACCTGTGAAGGGCGGCACTGCGCTGCACTGCCCATCAGCGAGCCAGAGATACTGGCAATACGCGAACACATTCACCGACTGACGGCAGCGTGGGAACTCGTGAAGATCGGCGAATCGCTCTGCGTCAGCGGCAACATGCGGCAATCCGACAATGCCGCCACGCGGTGACCAATCCCCGCGAGATAGTTGGCGTTGGTCGCAAAAGCCAAAAATGATTGGACACTCGCCTGACGAACCAACATCGCCGCGTCCCAGAACTCATCGCTCGGCCCCACCAGAAAATTTCTGCCGGCACCATAGAACAGCAGTTCGCCGCCCGACGACTCTAGGAACGGGACCGTGTGCTGCATGTACAGTCGATATGCTTGCTCGCCGGTAATTGGCGCCGCCGGGGCAAGATGAGCGTGTTCCGAGTAGTCGGCGACATCGCGGAACCGCAGAAGGTTCAGCATCGTCACCGAGCCCGAGATGCCACTTAGAAAGAAATCTCTTCCCTGCTGTTGTGTGGGGTCGAGATAAATCTGCTTCGTCATGAGTTCTCCATTGTTCACGAAATCAGTTAGCGTTCGGACCATGAGTTTATCCCGCTCGTGCGTTCACCAGCGGATGCAAAGCGCATCAGGAGGTCGCCCGTGATCAGCCTCATTGGCCTGTGTATGGGGCTCACCCTGCTCATCTACCTGACGGTGCGCGGCGTAGAACTGCTCATCGCGGCCCCGCTCTGCGCTCTGTTTGTCGCTGCCACGAGTAGCATCGCCTTCTTCCCCCAACTGGCCACCGAAGGTGCACCCGCGTTCACGAGTGCATACATGGGTGGCTTCGTCGGCTTCGTGCAGGCCTGGTTTTTCATGTTCCTGCTCGGATCGCTCTTCGGCAAGGTCATGGAGGCAAGCGGCGCAGCCGATGCAGTCGCCGCGTGGATCGTCCGGCGCACCGGCCCACGCCATGCGGCACTGGCGGTGGTGCTGGCCTGCGCCGTGCTCACGTACGGCGGCGTATCGCTTTTCGTCGTAGCCTTCTCCGTGTTTCCGATGGCTCTGTCACTTTTCAAGGTCGCGAATCTGCCGCGGCGTTTCATCCCGGGTGCACTGGCCTTCGGTTCCGTCACCTTCACCATGACCTCCGCCGGATCACCCGAGATCCAGAACTGGATCCCGATCAAGTACCTCGGTACGACACCCTACGCCGCAGCCGAGGTGAGCCTCATCGTGGCGGTGGCCATGGCTATTAGCGGCTATCTTTGGTTGCGCCACATGATCCAACGCGCCGTCGCCACGGGCGAACGCTTCGAAGCTCGCGTCGGCGATCCGGCGGTGGAGGATCGCGAACTGCCAGCACTGTGGCGCGGTGCGCTGCCGCTACTGGTCGTTCTCGTGGTGTCGTTCGTATGGCACGACTCGCTCAAGGAATCCGCGTTGATCCTCTCGCTCGGTCTCGGTGTGGTCGCGGCCATACTGCTCAACCTGCGGCATCTCGCGGGTCGCTACTCCGGCGTCGCCGCGGGCGGCGCACTTGGCGCACTCGTCGCAATCGCCAACACGGCGGCCGTCGTCGGCTTTGGTTCGGTAGCCAAACTCACCGCCGGCTTCCAGACAGCGGTAGCCGCCATGACCACGCTGCCTGGCGAACCGCTCATCGGCGCGGCCCTCGCCGTATCGGTGATTGCTGGGCTCACGGGCTCGGCCTCCGGTGGGCAGAGCATCGCGTTGCCGCTGATCGCGCCACATTACCTCGATATGGGCGTTGAGCCGGAGAGCCTGCACCGGGTGGTCGCCATCTCATCGGGCGCACTCGATTCACTGCCGCACAACGGCTACGTCGTGACGACGCTGCGCGGCATCTGCAAGGACACCTATGCAGCCGCCTACCCCGCCGTGGGTGCCCTGACGGTGATCGTGCCCGCGCTCGGAACCCTGCTCGCGGTGCTGCTACTCAGCGTGTAGCGCAGGCGCTTCAGCGAATCAGACGCAAGATTAGCGGGTACCGCACCGTCTCGCCGCGCGCGCTCAGTACGGCCGCCCAGATCGGCATGCCGATGCTGATCAGCACCAACAACGGAATGAAGAGCAAACCCACGAGCACCAGTACCGTTGCCATCGCGATCAACCACGCGAGAGCCAACGTGATCTGGAAGTTGAGCGCTTCTTTGGCGGCCAGCGCCAACACGTCATCTCGAACGGGGCGCGAGAAGTACACGAGGAGCGGCACCAGAAACGAGCCGATGAGGCCCGACAAATGCACCAGTACGACCAGTGTTTGCAGGTCGTTGGGTGCAGTAACGGTGGATGGGGGGACGCCGGAAGTGTCGTTCGTGCTCATGATCTGACCTCGCGTGGCGGGAAAAAGCGAGGCGACGCTAGCACTGGCGCGATCGGTTCCCCTACGCGCAATCGGCCGCAAAAAGGCCGATTTTCTGGCGCATTACGGGACGGGTGAGCGCGGCAGCGCTGGATCGTCGGGATTGATTCGCTGCCACGCCGAGAGTGCCTCGCTCGCGGCCGACTCGTTACCGGCCTCGCTCTGCCACAGAGCGAGCGTCAACAACAGATCTCGATCGCGATGACGTTTTGCGCCCGCAGTGAGCACGCGCAGTGCCTCGGGCCGGCGCCCGGCGTCATCGAGCGCGAGCGCGTGCAGATAAATCTGCCGTGCCGTTGCATTGGGGCTTCGCGCCGCACGCTCGAACTGCCGGAAAGCCTCAGGCTTTTTACCCTGCCGCACCAGCGACAGCGCGAGCGACTCGCGCAGGATCGGTGATGCGGAGTCGACCTCGAGACCCGCGCGGAGCGCCTGTTCGGCTTCCGTCTCGCGACCCTGCGAGCGCTGCAGTTCGGCAAGGTTGACGCGAGCCGGTGCGAAGCGAGGATCTTGCTGGATCGCCGCGAGGAACTCCGTCTCCGCGGCGGGCAACTCGCCCCGTTGCCAGAGCAGATTACCGAGATTGACGCGCGTCTCGGGCTGGCTGAGATCGGCGCGCAGGATCGCTTCGTACTCGACGATCGCCGTGGCGTACGCCGTGCGCGCCTCGGCGTCGAGTTGCCCCGCAACGGGTACGAGCAAACGCGCCGCCTCGATTCGTACAGCCCGTGTGTCATCGCGCAGACGCGGCACGAGCGCAGCAACGCGCGCCGCAGGCGGCAGACCCTCGTGCCGACTGACCGCGACCTGTCGCAGCAAGGCATGGGTGTCGACGAGCCCGCGCTGAAGTAAGGCCTGGGCGGGATCGCTCGGGTAACTCTCGAGCAACTCGAGTGCGGTCGCCCGCACGATCGCCGGCTGCGTCAGATCGAGCACGAGCCCCTGCAGTCCGCGCGCCGCACCCGCCTGAGCGGTCCGTCCGGCATGCAGGAAATCGCCGTAATGGGCACTCGTACGCTGCTTGGGGCCGTGCCACCGCTGCAGCGCATCGAGGGCCCACCGCGGCGACTTGTCGACATGGCAACTGCCGCAGGCGTTCGGCGCCCCGGTGCTCAGGGTCAACTCAGGCCGCGGAATCTTGAAGCCGTGATCGCGCCGCGGGTCGATCACCATGTACGTCGTGGCGGGCATGTGGCAGGCAACGCATTCCGATGCGGTACTCCCCGGCTCGTGCCGATGGTGCTCGATGCTCTCATAACGCGCGGGCGCGTGGCATTGAGCGCAGGTGGCATTGCCCTCGTGCCTGAGCTTCTGCGAGTGGGGATCGTGGCAATCGCTGCAGGTCACGCCAGCCTGATGCATGCGGCTCTGCACGAACGAGCCCCAGATGAATACTTCGCCCTGCTGCTGTCCGTCGGCATGGTAGAGACCCTCGCGAAGCGTCACCGGCAAAAAGTGCTGCAGCAACTCGTCTTGCGGTCGCCAGCCCTCCGCGAACTGGCTGCGCCGAGCATGACACGGCGCGCAGGTGTTGATTTCTTTGGCCGTATCGCGTAATCGACTGCGCCGCGCATTGCCGCTCGTCGCATCGATTGGCCAGCTCACGCCTTGACGCTCATCAAACACGATGGCGAACCCTTTGGCCGACGCGTCGGGCGTCGCCGCGCGTGGCGCACGCGCCCAATCGAGGTGCGCAGATGCCGGACCGTGACAGGCCTCGCAGCCGACCGATACCTCGGCGAATCGCGTGTCGAACGTGTCACGCGCGGCGTCATAGCCCTTGCGCACCTCGGTGGAGTGGCAATCGGCGCACATGAAGTTCCAGTTCTGCGAGCGCTTCGTCCAGTGCAACTCGTCACGATGGTCGATGCGCTCATCGGGGTATTGTCGGAACCATCGTTGGCCGCCCTGCTCCTTGGGTCGCGTATCCCAGGTCAGTGCCAGCGCCTGCAACCGCCCACCCGGCAGCTCGACGAGGTACTGCTGCATCGGATCGATACCGAAGGTGTACTTCACCTCGAAATCGGCGAGCCTTCCGTCGGGCCCGGCGGTGCGCACGATGAACGCGCTGCCGCGCTGCAGGAACGTCGAAGTGACGCCGTCTTGCGTATAGGTCACACCCGAAAAGTCACCGAGCACGCTGGCCGGCGTGGCGTGCTGCATGGCCTTGGCGTGGTGTGACTGCTGCCACGCCGCGTGCTCGGCCTGGTGACAGTCCGCGCAGCGTTGGCTACCAACGAAACTGACCGCCCGAATGGGAGCCGACACGGTCGGCGCTGCGGCCGGAAGCGTAGATCGGAGCGCTGCAAGGGGACGCAACCACAGCAGGGCGGCTGCTGCGCCGATCAGCAGCAGCAGACCGATCCAGAGCACCCGTTGCCTCAAAAGCTGCCGTAGCCGCGCGCTCGGGCGCACGGTCACGCACGGACTCCCGCCGCAGTGGCACCACGGACCTGATCGAGGAGCGAGCCGAGATCGTCAGGCAGGCGCTCACCACGCCACGCGACGTGGCCGTCCGGCCGAACCAGCACACGGCGGCAGGCGTACAAGCGGGCCACCCCCGTGTCCGTCAGAGGCTGCAGCGTCAACGGCATGCCGAGCTGCTGCGCGGCGCGATGCAGCCGATCGTCGTCATGGTCGGTCGCATCGAAACACAGCAGCACGTGATCGCCACCGAACAAATCGAGCGTCGAACGCCCGTCCTGCAACCACGCATGCGGGGCACGCATGCCGGGCCAAGTGGAGGGCGCGAGCTGACTCGGATCATCCGGCGGCTCCGGGGTGCCGTCGGTAACGATGATCGGAGAGTCGACGTAACGATAGCCGAGATGGGTCCCGGCGCTGTTGAACTGGCGAGCGAGCCAGCGGATCTTGCGCGCGAGCTCCCGTCGCGCCGCATCGGCGGAGGCCGTGCTCTGCCCGATGTGCTCGGGGGTTTCGTCCATCACCATGTCGATCTTGTCGGAGTTGGTCGCCGAGATGAGGCTGTTCCGAATCGCGATCGGCTTACGCTCGATCTCGTAACTCTCGAGCAGCGCCTCTCCGCCCCAGCCGCGCAGCACCGCATCGAGCTTCCACGCCAGATCACAGGCATCGCCGATGCCCGTATTCATGCCGACGCCGCCTGTCGGTGCAAACAGGTGTGCGGCATCGCCCGCAAGGAATACCCGCCCCACCCGCCACTGACGCGCCACCGACTGGTGATGATGCCAATGCATGGTTTGCAACAGCTCGAACTCGAAGGGCTTGCCCATGGCCCGATGGAGGATTGCTGCGGCATCGAGCGCTTCGGTGCTGCGAGTCGGATCGAGAAAGTAGTACTGGTAATTCCAGAGCTCGTGCCCATCGATGGCGGTGAACACGCCGAAGCTGCCGGGGTTGAATACGAAGTACAGGTTCGCAAGGCCAAGCCCATGCGCGGGCAGAAAGTCCTGGCTGCGAAAAAAGAAACTGACGTTCGATCGCATACGCCCGCGTCCATTGCGACGGATCCCGAGGGTGCGACGAATCTCGCCACTGCCGCCATCACAGGCCACAAGGTACTCGGCACGCACCGTCTCCGTGACACCCGTGATCAACTCGGTGAGGGTGACGATCACGCCATCGTCCTGCTGGGTGAACCCCTCGAACCGCCAGCCATGACGCATCTCGAGTCCGGGTAGTCGCTCCGCATGGCGACGCAGCACGGGTTCAAGGGCCTGCTGGCCGATCTGGGTCTTGGAATACGGCGACCACTGCAGTTCCCGAAAGCGCTGCAATGCGGCGGGGTCACGCCGTCGACCTTCATTGATCGATGGCGATCGAAAACGATGCAGCTCCTGACCGGCAAGCTGCGTAGTGAAGACGATGTAATACGGATGCTCGTTGGGGATGGCCGCGGCGAAGATCTCCTCGTCGAGTCCCCAGCGACGGAACAGCTCCATGGACCGCGAGCCGAGCAGCGTCGCTTTAGGGTGTTCGCTCGGACCGCTGCGCTGCTCGACGAGCAACACCCGCTGACCGCGCCGCGCGAGGTCGATCGCGAGCGTCAGGCCCACCGGCCCGCCCCCCACGATCAACACCGGCACGTTGTTTTCCATCGATGTATTATGGGGCATGCCTAATCAACTTCGTCTCGCCCGTCGCTGGGTGTGGGGCGCCTGCGCCGTGGCGCTGGCTGCGCCTGCGGTCGCCATGATCTTTTCAAGCAAGGTCAACTGGGGACCTGAGGACTTTACCCTCGCTGCAATTCTGCTCGGCACTATTGGGGTCGGCTACGAGATGGCAGTGCGCGCCTCCTCGAGTCGCGCCTACCTCCTCGCCTGCCTGCTCGCGATCGTCGGCTGCGTCGTGCTGATCGCGGGTAACGCGGCCGTCGGCATCGTGGGGAACGAGAGCAACCCCATCAACCGGTGGTTCATGCTGGTGCCGCTCACCGGTCTCATCGGAGCCTTGTGGGCCCGGTTCGAGCCCGCTGGGATGTCGCGTGCGCTGGTGGCGATGACCACGGCGCAAGTGTTGGCTTCGGTGATGGTGTTCGTCGTAAGCGGCGCCTACACCTTCGTGCTGATGTGCGTGTTTGCCGCGCTCTGGGCATGGGCGGCCAAGCTGTTCAGTGCTGCCGCCGCCGAGCACGCCGCTAGTCGAGCACCCTGAGTTCCTGTAGCCGCGGTAGCGTTTGCTCGGCAAATCGAGTTGCGGCATCACGCAGGAAACGTCGCACCATGGGGCCGCCCTGCAATACGACGCCCTGCTCGATCGGTCGCTGACCGAGCGCCTCAAGGCGCTGCTGCGCATAGTCGGCCCAGGCCTCCGACCTTGTCAGTCCGTTGCGACGTGCGCTGCACAGCAGCAGCGTCACCCAGCCGAGTTCGATTCCCCCGCCCGTCGCCGGACACGCGAGGACCGAAGGCTCCGCGCATCGCTCGGCGAGCGTGAGCAGCTGCCCGTTGATGCGCTGCGCGTTGCGTATCGCCGCAGTCCCGTCGACGGCGCCCGCCCCCAGATGGCCCCAACCCTCCTGCAGCACGAGCCGCTGCGCTGACTCGCCCGCCCAGTCGAGGGTCTCGAACCGAGCAAGTTCGCGCTGCTGCGTTGAAGCATCGAGGCTTGAGGCATCGAGCACCGTGGCCTCGCGCAACCAGTACTCGCTTCGAAACGACCGCGAGGGCTGCGTCTGCGCGGAGCAAATGCGCTGCACACCCGCCGCGGCCAGCTCGGCGGCCACGGCCTCGGGCTCCATCGGATGCCAGTCGCGATTGAAGAACTCGTGCGCGAGGTAGCTGACGCTACGGCGTTTGAGCGAGTGCAGGATGACATCGTGCTGCGGCTCGAGACGCTCCAGCTCGGCGATGGCCCGGCGAATGGCCTCGCCGAGCGGAAGGCCCTCACGTTGCGCTGCCGCCGCTCGCTCAACGAGCTGCTCGCGTAGGGCCAGCATCGGCTGCCAACCGGGCAAGCAGTTGTAGGATAGATAAAGCACCCCACCCGGGCGCAGGCGCTGACGAATGAACTCCACGAGCCTCGCCCGATTCTCCGGCGATACCCAACTCCACACCGCATGCAGCGCGATGAAATCGAAAGCGGGTAGGTCGCTGCGGGCGAAATACTCGGCGAACGATTCGGCGTAAATCCTGGGTCGAGGCTCACAGCCCTCGCAAAGCGCCCGAGCGGTGCGCGCATGGTCGGGGTTGAAATCCGTCCCCTGCCACGCGGCCGCACCGACACTGCCATGAATCGCGAGACTTACGCCCTGCCCGAAGCCGAGTTCGCAAGCCGAACGCACCTCAGGCGGTCGGTAGCCCGCCTGCACGAGAGCCCACTGCATCACCCGCGGATTCATGGCCGCGTGGTATCCGTGCGTGTAGGGGATGTCGTCTACGTACCCGTCGCCGCGCGCATCAGGCATGCCGCAAGTCCACGAACGGTGTGAGCAAGGCCGCCTTCGCCCAAGCCTCCGCCCACTCGCCGGCAGGCGTCGAATCACTGACGATGCCGCCGCCGATGTCCCAACGCAACTGCCCCGCGCGCGATTGCAGCGTACGGATCACCACGCTGAACTCGGCATCGCCGTTCGGCTCCACCCAGCCGATAGCACCGCCGTAGAGACCCCGCGGCAGAACCTCGAGGGTCTCGAGCACTCGGCAGGATGCAATCTTTGGCGCACCCGTCATCGAGCCCGGCGGAAACAAGGCGGCGAGCGCATCCCAAAGATCCCGACCCTCGGCAAGCTCGCCGCGCACCGTGGAGGTCATCTGCGCGACGCTGCGGTACTCCTCCACCTCCCATAGCCCCTCGACGCGCACGCTGCCGGGGGCGCAAATTCGTCCGAGATCATTGCGCAGCAGATCGACGATCATCACATTCTCGGCCCGATCCTTCGGTGATTCGGCGAGTTCGCGCATGGTCGCCACACGCTGTCGATCGGACGCGCCAACGAGTCCGCGCGTTCCCTTCATGGGCCGCGCGGTCACCGTCCGCCCCCGCAAACCGAAGAAACGCTCGGGACTGAGCGAGGCGATTTCCAAGCCTGGAACGCGACACCACGCGGCGTGATCGACCGGATGACTGGCGACCAACGCGGCGAACGCGTCTGCGAGATTTGGCGGTGCCTCGGCCCACAGCGGAAAGGTCAGACAGGCCTGGTAGATGTCACCGGCTGAGATGGCGCTGCGAATGGCCTCGACGGCCCGCGCATGCCATGTAGCATCGACGCGTGCACTCATCGCCCAACGTGGCACCCTCTGCGGCGCAGGCCAACCGACACCTGCAGCCGCCTCGATGAGCCGAGTGGTCGAAAACATCTGCACGCGCGGCAGCCCAAGCCAAGGCAACTGCGTCGAAATGCGATCAAAGAGCGAGGCCGCCTCATGCGCCACGAGCACCAGCAGGCCCGATGCGCCGCGCGCGAAAGCCGCCGCTGCCGCATCGCGCAAGGCTGAGCTTGCCTCGGCTGGCGTTGCCGCTGTGTCGAGCGACAACTCGTGCCGTAACTCGCGAGCGAGCAGACTGCGACGTCCGCGATCGACATGCCCCGCCGCCGACACCAACGCGGCGAACGGCTCATCGGCGGCGCAGGCCACCTGCGCCTCGAGTGCCAGAGCCTCGCTCATGCGTCGTGCCTCGCTAGCAGCAGCGCGCGCAACGACTGCGCTTCGACACTCGCTTCGGGCAGACACAGCCCGTCAACCTCGCGCACGGCGACCACGAGCCGCAGTGCGCTGACGAGACACAGCGCCTGCAAGCGCGGCAAAGCAGCCTCGCGCAGCACACCGGCCCCAATGTTGACGCCCGCCTCGCGCAATTCGGCGAGTGTCACACTCGGCAACTCACCCTGCCCTTCGCTCGTGTACCACTTCCCACCCTCGCGCCAGAGCAGCGCGGCACTTGCCGCCTCGATCAGCACACCCTCGCGCGCAAGCAGCGCTTCATCGGCTCCGCGCGCCTCGACCTCGCGCTGGGCATAGCGCGACCAGTGATAGCTCGCGGACTTGCCGATGCGACCCCATTGCGGGTGCGGCAGCGAGGCGATGCTGGCGCGCAGGCCCGACCGGTATGCCTTCAGCGGTGGGACATAGGGCTCGCAGCGCCCGAGCGCGGACCAGCCAGCCGAGTCGCGCGGCGTCACCAAAATGCGCAATCGACCGATCGTTGAAGTCTCTTCACCGGGAGATACGTGCTCACGATGCGCCGCGACCAGCGCTGCAGCCGTGGCGTCGAATAGCTGCAGCGACTCCTCTGAGTCGTAACCCGCAGCCTGCAACGCTCGGTGCAGGCGCGCCCGATGTGCTTCGAGGAACATGACCCGGCCGCGCTCGATGCGCAGCGTCTCGAACCAGCCTTCGCCGAATCGGACCAGCGCACTGTCCGCAGGCAGTACCGCGGATGCCTCCGCCACGCACTTTCCGTCGAGACAATGCAACACCATGGTTCGAATCCACCGCGCCAGCTGGATCAGGCGGCCGACTTTCGGGTCGCAATCCAGTCGCGCACCAAACCCTCGAGAATGCCGAGCGGCATGGCACCGTTCATCAGCAACACCTCGTGGAACGCTTTCAGGTCGAACTTCGCGCCGAGCTCGCGCTCGGCGTCGGCGCGCATCTTGAGCAACGCCAGTTGCCCAACCTTGTACCCGGTCGCCTGACCCGGCCACACGACGTAGCGCTCGATCTCGCGCGTGACTTCCGCCTCGCTCATGCCAGTCTTTTCGACCATGTAGGCAATGGCCTGTTCACGCGACCAGCGCTTGGCATGCAAGCCGGTATCGACGACGAGGCGCACCGCGCGGAACATCTCGGCCTGCAAGCGCCCCAGATCACCGAGCGGATCGTCTGCGTAGATACCCATGTCGGTCTTGGCGATGCGCTCGGCGTAGAGCGCCCAGCCCTCGGCGTAGGCGTTGAACGGCATCACCTTGCGCAGCAGCGGCACGCCTTCGATGAGTTGCGCCGCAGACAACTGGAAGTGATGACCCGGCGATCCCTCGTGAATCATCAGGGTGGCAAGCGAATACTTGGGGTTGTCCGCCGTGTCCTTCTGATTGATGTAGAAGCGACCGGGACGCGACCCATCGAGAGCCGGCGGGTTGTAGTAACCGCCCGGCGAAGAATCCTGCGAATACACCGGCACTCGAACAATTTCGAGCGGCTGAGGCGGGATCGTCGCGAAGAACTTCGGTGCCACCGCCATCACCCGCGCATCGATCGCCTTGAGGTAATCGAGCATCTGCGCGCGCCCGGCGGCGGTGTTGGCAAAGCGCTGCGCGGGATCCTCGTTCAGCGTCCGCAGCCGCTCGGAGATGGTGCCCTTCTCGTAGCCTTGCGCGGTGAGGATGGCCGTCATCTCGGCCTCGATGCGCGCCACTTCCTCGACCCCGAGCGTGTGGATTTGCTCCGCGGTGAGATCCGTCGTCGTATTCGTCTTGAGCGCCGCCGCATAGATCTTGTCGCCATTCGGAATACGCCAAATCCCCGCATCGTGGGTAGCGGTCCGGCGCATGTCCTCGAAGAGCGCGATCATCGCGCGATACCCCGGCAACACTTCGTGGTCGACCAGCGACTCGGCCTGCTTGAGCCACGCGCTTCGCTGCGCGGCATCGACGCCCTCGAGCTTGTCGAGTTTGGCAGGCAAGGTTGTGACGAGCGCATTGCCCGCCGCACCTGCCGCGATGAAGGAACGCATGCCGGTCAGTGCCTGATCGATGACGAAGTCCGGGGGTACGACCCCTTTGGCCCGATCCTCCTCGACGCGCACGCGGGCCTCGCGCAGGATCCGCCCGAACTCGCGCAACCGCGACAAGTACCGCTCGACACTGCGCGCGTCCTGAATGACATGGGCATCGGTGAGAAACTGCGGCGTGTCGACCGTTACGCCGGAGATCTGATTGACGCGGTAGCCGTCGGCATCGAACTCGGCCTGACGCAGCGCGTCGTCCAGAAACCAGGCCGTGATCTGGTAGGTCAGCAGCTCCTGACCCTCCAACCCTTCCGGTCCGTAACGGTCGAGACCTTCACGCGCGGCACGCAGCTTCGCGGTCATCTTGTCCTCGAACGCCTTGGTCTGATCGTCCAGCTCGTCGCTATGGAAATCGAGCAGTGTGTTGTCGATCACGCCGAGCTGGGTCAAGGTCTGCGGCGAGCCGAGTGCGAGCTGGATCGTGATCTTGTTGACGTAATTGTTGATGCCGACCGGGGTGATCCAGAACCACATGGCCGCGACCAGAAGGCCAACGCCCAGCACGCCCGAAATCCACAGCAGGATCTTGCCGACGATACGCATGATGCAAACTCCGTCGCCCTCCACGGGGCGCCCGATGACTGACCGCTGATTATGCCCTGCGGATCACGACCGAGGGCTGCGAGCGGTGCGGGCGGACGCAGCGCGTTTTGCAGTAGCTGCATCACGACCAGATACCCGGAGCGTGCCCCCGGAGCGAACCACTGCTGGAAATGCACTTGGGTACCGGCCGGCAGCCGCATGCCGCCCGACGGCCCTTCGCTCTGAAAGGTGAACTCACGGCGCAATTCAAAGCCCAGCACCTCGCCAATGTCGTAGGGCCAATGTCGTAGGGCCAATGTCGTAGGTGGATCCGTCCGCGCGCGGGAACGCCATCAGCGTCAAGCCCGCCGTCGAACCAAACCCTAGCGCGTCGACAACGATGTTGCGGGCCTTGAGGTCACGCACCGGGTAGCCGACACCCAGCGGTCCATCGAAGCGGGAGTCGAGAGCCGGACGTTGGGTGGGTAACGCGGAATCGACGCCGACCAGACGAAGCTGCAACGCACCCTCGAGCCCGATCCGAAACAGCCGCACGTATTCGTAGGCCGCCTGCGGCGGCAAGCCCCAGTGCGCGGCGAGTCGCGCAGCGGCCAGGGGCTCGACGAGCACGGCTCGCCCATCGCATCGCGGCAACATCGGGTCGGCAGTTGCGCTCATGAGACGCGACGCTAGCAGAGGGTTACACTCGCGAGCCATGATCGATCGACGCGTCGTTCTCGCCTCAGCCCTTTCTGTGGGTGCACTCGGACTAACCGCGGCGGCATTCGCCTCCGCGAGACTGCGCCCTGCCGTCTTCCGGCGCGATCCGTTCCTGCTCGGAGTCGCCTCGGGCTATCCGCATCCGCACGGTATGGTGCTGTGGACGAGACTGATCGCCGACCTGCTGGCGCCCGATGGCGGGGTCGGCCCGGACGACATCGAAGTGGGCTTCGAAATCGCTCTTGATCCGGGTTTTCGTCAGACCGTGCAGACCGGCCTGACGCGTGCTGAGGCAATCTTTGCGCACAGCGTGCACCTCGAAGTTCGAGGGCTCGAACCGGGCCGCAGTTACTACTATCGCTTTCGCGCAGGCGAACATCGCAGCGCCGTTGGTCGAACCTGGACCGCCCCGGCTGCGGGACAACCCCAGTTGCCACTGCGCATCGGCGTGGCCAGTTGTCAGCACTACGAACAAGGCTATTACCATGCCTACCGGCATATGCTCGAGACGGGCGTCGATCTGATCGCGCACCTCGGTGATTACATCTACGAGGGCAACACGGCAGAGCCCGTGCGACGTCACGATCGAGGCGAGTGCCAGAGTCTCGCAGACTACCGACTGCGCTATGCCTGGTATCGCAGCGACCCCATACTTCGCGAAGCGCATGCCGCCTGCCCTTGGGTGCTGACCCACGATGATCACGAGGTCGACAACGACTATGCCGGCGAGCAGGCGGAGAACCCGGGTGAGCAGCCCGGATTCGCGTCCCGTCGAGCCGCGGCGTACCAGGCGTACTACGAGCACATGCCGCTGCCGCGGGACAGCCTGCTGGCGGGTGGCGGCCTGCAGCTCTATCGCAGCCAGACCGTCGGCGATCTGCTCGGGTTGCATATTCTCGACACCCGGCAATACCGCAGCGCACAACCCTGCCCGACGCCGCCGCGACAAGGCGGCAGCCGCGTCTTCGTCGACACCTGCCCGTCCTGGAACGATGCCTCTCGATCGATGCTGGGTGAGACACAGGAGCGCTGGTTGCAGCAGCAGCTCGGGCAGTCGCGCGCCCGCTGGAACCTGCTGGCGCAGAGCGTGGTGTTCTCGCTGGTCGATGAGGATCCCGGACCGAGGCAACTACACTGGAACGACAGCTGGGCGGGTTACCCGGCCGCTCGGCTGCGACTGCTCGAAGCCGTGCGCGACAGCGGCATCGCCAATCCCGTGATTCTGGGCGGTGATATCCACGCCTTCATTGCGGCTGACCAGCGCCTCGAGGCCAACGATGCCGACTCGCCCATCATTGCCAGTGAACTGGTCACGACCTCGATCTCGTCAGGTCCGCCGCCGCAAAAGGTTATCGACGCCTACAACCGCGACACGCTCAACGTGCATCATGCCGATGGCAGTCATCGCGGTTATCTTTGGTTGCAGTTGAGTCAGGAGCGACTTGAGGCACGGATGATCGGTTTTGACAGCGTCCGCGAGCCGACCGCCGCGGCACGTATGCTGGCCCATTTGTCGATCGAGGCCGATCGGCGCGGCTTGCAAAAAGTTTGACGGCCTTAGCGGCTCGACAACCCCAGCGCCTCGGCCACCGCCGAGTGCACGATGCGCCCCTGCGAGACGTTCAATCCAGCGGCTAGCCCTGGGTCCTTGCCACACGCGGCCTCGAACCCGTCGTTGGCGAGTGCCCGCACGTAGGGGAGCGTCGCGTTGTTGAGGGCGAGGGTCGAGGTTTGTGCCACGGCGCCCGGCATGTTGGTGACGCAGTAATGCACTACGCCCTCCTCCACATAGGTCGGGTCGGCATGGGTCGTGGGTCGACTCGTCTCAATGCAGCCTCCCTGGTCGATGGCGATGTCCACCACCACCGCGCCCGGCCGCATCGCTTTAATCATCGCCCGCGTCACCAACCGCGGTGCCGCCGCGCCAGGAACGAGCACCGCACCGATCAGCAGATCGGAACTCGCTACCGCGGTCTCGATGGACGCTGCAGTTGAAAACACGGTCTTTAATCGACCACCGAACAATCCATCGAGCTCGCGCAGTCGCGGCAAGGACTTGTCGATCACGGTCACGTCGGCCCGCATGCCGCAGGCGATCTCGGCGGCTGCAGTTCCGGATACGCCCCCGCCCAAGATGACGACCTTGGCCGGAGCAACGCCCGGCACGCCACCCAGCAACATGCCGCGACCGCCCGCGGACTTGTGCAGCAGCGTCGCACCGACCTGCACCGACATGCGCCCCGCCACTTCGCTCATGGGCGTGAGCAGTGGCAGCGAGCCGTCGCGCGCCGTCACCGTTTCGTAGGCAATGGCATGCGCCCCGGAGCGCATGAGCGCCTCGGCCTGCGGCCGATCAGCCGCCAGGTGCAGATAGGTGAACAGCACCTGCCCGGGGCGCAACATGGCGCACTCGACGAGCTGCGGCTCCTTCACCTTAACTACTAAATCCGCCGAGGCAAATACCGCTCGCGCGTCGGCGGCGATCCGTGCACCGACGGCTTCGTAAGCGGCATCGTCAAAGCCGACCCCGGAGCCAGCGGCACGCTCCACCAGCACTTCGTGTCCGGCCGCGACCAGCTCGCGAACCGCTGCGGGCACGAGTCCGACACGGTACTCGTGAACTTTGATTTCCTTGGGCACACCGATTTTCATGCGGCCATTGTGCGACCGCTACGCTCGCATGGACTTGCGGACTACAGTCTCTGCGGTGCACTTATAGACATTTAATTGCGCGTTAGATATGTAAAGCGCAATAATCTGCCAATGGAAACCGACCGACTGGATCAGCGAATACTCCATGAACTGCAACAGGACGGACGAGTGGCCAATGCCGAGCTCGCTGCCCGGGTGGGCTTGTCCGAGTCCGCCTGTCTGCGCAGGGTTCGCCGTCTCGAGACCGAGGGCTACATCGAGCGATACGCCGCGCATCTGAACCTGCGCAAGCTTGGCTGGAACATGAGTCTACTGGTGCGCATCACGCTCAAGAGTCAAGCCGAGCGAGATCTACGCAACTTCGAGACCGCCGTCCGCTCGGTGCCGGAGATCTGCGAGTGCTTCCTGACTACCGGCGAAGCCGACTATGTGCTGCGCGTGCTCGCACGCTCGGCGGAGGACATCGAGCGACTGCACGGCAAGGTTCTAACGAAGCTGCCCGGCGTCGCGCGGGTCGAGTCGAGCTTCGTGTTGCGCGAGATCGTCAGCGCTGCCGCGCCGCCGCTCGGCAGCCGCATCTAGCCGCAACCGCCTCTAGCGAGAGAGAAAATCGGTCACGACGCGAACCCATGCGTCGGGCTGCTCATCGACGATGTCATGAGAGCCCCCGGCCAACTCGGCGTAGGCAAAGAAATCGGGGCGCATGGCCTGTGCCCGACGCGTCGAATCGTAGAGATCCTCGCCCGTGTTCGTGAACATCAGGGTCGGCACCTGCAGACGCTGCAGTACCTCGTGCAGATCAGCACCGATGACGAGCGGAAAAGCCCTCCAGTTAGTACCACCTCGATACAGCGCCTCCACCGTGTAACGGTGCATCAAGGCGATATCCGTCCAGCCGGGAGTCGACCGTAAGCGGTTTTCCCAGGCCACGAGCAAATGACTGCCATCAGGCTTGGGTTCCTTGGGCCCAAAATAGAACGTCGCGAAATGATCGCGCTCCGCCTGACTCAGCAACGGGAATCCATTGAGGATCAGTCGATTGACCGCCTGCGGCTGCGCTGCGGCGAACACTGCCCCCAGCACGGCACCGGTGTGATGCCCGACGATGTCTGCACGCGTGCAACCGAGTACTCCGAGCGCCGCAGGAATCACCGAGGCGAAAAGTTCGAGGCCCGCCGCCTCAGGAGCCGCATCCGACATACCGAAACCGGGCATGTCAGGTGCCACCACATCGAACCCATTTGCCGCAAGCGCAGGCATCACGCGTTCGAATTGGGTCGATGACAGCGGCGACTGATGCAAAAGCACCAAGGGGCGCATGCGCGTCGAGGACGCCTCCAATCGACAACGGCGATAGTGAACCTGGCCTGTGCGACCCTCGCAGTAAGCGCGACGAATGACCGGTAACCCCAAGTTGATCGGATCCATGCGCTGAGTCTATCGGTAGGCTGCCGGTTTGCGCATACAATCGACGCAGACTTCCTCAGCATGAACATGATCAACACCCCCGCTACACGTACACCCATGCCCAAGGTCGTGCTCGCTGCATCGACCGGCACCGTCTTCGAGTATTACGACTTTCTGCTCTACGGCAGTCTCGTCACCTTTTTCGGCGCGCTGTTTTTTCCGCCGGGCAACGAAACGGCAGCGCTGCTCGCGAGCCTCGCCGCCTTCGGTGCGGGCTTTGCAATCCGGCCTCTCGGTGCGCTGATCTTCGGTCGCCTCGGCGACCGCGTGGGGCGCAAGCGGACGTTCCTCGTCACCATCGTGCTGATGGGTCTGA
>VFQT010002524.1_pt1 | contig 18616 bp, 19 predicted proteins | sample 3512381 | NCBI WGS metagenome assembly VFQT01 (sample SAMN10412376, study PRJNA504923) | tailings metagenome | isolation source: Relicate 2 Philex TSF3 active mining site | place: Philippines: Tuba, Benguet | collected 2017-08-29
GCTGCGATCTCATGCAGCTCTTCTGCAAGTGCGATCTCCAGCCCGCGCGGGCAGGGACAAAAAAAGGAATATGACATGGTGTACCTGTTGTCCGTTGTTGTCGGGCCCGGTTAGCTCGACAAGCTATGTCAGCATAATGAAAAAATCACTGGATCCCGGCTTGTGCCGGGATGACCGTTAAAGAAGCCTACAGAGTGCGGATTATTATCCAGATGAACGAACAGCTTCGACGTAGTCACCCCGGCGACGGCCGGGATCCAGCCAGGTTAATCAACTGTTTTGCAGCATACGCTCGACAAAATCCAATCGGTCTTGTCCCCAGTATCCTTCACCATCTACCCGATACCAGGGCACACCAAAGACATTGTTAGCGATGGCTTGCTCTGTGTTTTGCTGGTACTCGGCGTGCACCGCCTGCGTGCCGGATAGTTCAATCAGATCAGTACCTTTCAAGCCGATGCTGTCGGCTGCGGCAACCAGTGTCGCACTGTCAGCAATATTTTTTTCTTCGACCCAGCACGTACGACCCAGTGCGCCGAGCAGCGCGAGGCCTGCATCAGTGCCGTCACGCTGAAGCGCAGCAATAATCAGGCGAGCACCGGGCTCACCGGATACCGGGAAAAATGCCGGATGCAGATTCAGTGGCATACCCAGAAAATCACGCCAGCGCGCCAACTCCGCAAGTCGATAAGCTTGCCGCTGCGCCGGCCGCTGTGCCACAGGCACACCACCCGAAGCGGCAAACACTTTCACCATGTCAGTCGGTTTCAAGGCGATATTTGCATGATGCTCTTTTGCGATAGCTATTAAACGTGCATTACCAAAATAAGTCCAAGGCGACTGTGGTGCGACAAAATACTCGACAGTTTTACTCATTTTTTCTTCCTGTAGGGGTAGTGTCAGAGGGGTTTAAGTACGACCAACACCACTGCGATAATCATTCCGATCACTGGTATTTCATTGAACCAGCGATACCAGATGTGACTACGGGTGTTTTCGCCGCGCTCGAATGTGGAAAGAAGCCGCTTGCACAGGTGGTGATAAGCAATCAGCAGCAGTACGATAATCAACTTCACATGCATCCACAGGGTCTGCACACCGGTACCGTAGTAGAGCCACAGAATAAGCCCAAGTACCAGCGCTGGAATCATCAAGATGGTCATGAAGCGGTATAGCTTTCTCGACATCAGCAGCAACCGGTCAATCGCTGCCTGCTCGGTTTCCATCGCAAGATTCACGAAAATCCGCGGCAAATAAAACAGCCCGGCAAACCAAGAAGCGATAAAGACGATGTGCAGCGCCTTGATCCAAAGATAAGCCATCGCTTAGACCCGAACCTCGCCATGGCCCAGCACCACGTACTTCACCGAGGTAAGACCCTCCAGACCCACAGGACCGCGCGCGTGCAGCTTGTCATTCGAGATACCGATTTCTGCACCGAGCCCGTATTCAAATCCGTCGGCGAAGCGTGTAGAGGCATTCACCATGACCGACGCGGAATCAACTTCGCGCAGGAATTGCAGCGCGCGTGAATAATCTTCGGTGATGATGCTGTCGGTATGTTGGGACGAGTAGGTATTAATGAAATCAATTGCTTCATTGATACCAGAGACGATTTTCACTGAAAGAATCGCATCCAGATATTCTGTATGCCAGTCTTCCTCAGTGGCGGCTTTGAGCATCGGATAGCCACTGAGTATCTGCATCGCTTCGCTGTCGGCCCGCAGCTCTACCTGCTTCTCTGCAAACAGCTTTGCCAACTCAGGCAAGATTTGCTGCGCGATGCCCCGCGCTAGCACCAGCGTTTCCATCGTATTGCAGGTGCCGTAGCGATGACATTTCGCGTTGAAAGCCACCGGTAGTGCTTTGGCAATATCGGCTTTGTCGTCGATGTACACATGGCAGATACCATCCAGATGCTTGATCATCGGTACCTTGGAATCTTTCATCAAGCGCTCGATCAAGCCCTTGCCGCCGCGTGGCACGATGACATCGATGAATTCCGGCATGGTGATCATCGCACCCACCACTGCGCGATCGGTGGTGTCGATGATCTGCACCGCTTCCGACGGTAAACCAGCACCTGCCAAACCTTCTTTGACTAATTGTGCGAGCGCCTGATTACAGTGAATCGCCTCAGATCCACCACGCAGGATGGTGGCATTACCGCTCTTGATGCACAGCCCGGCGGCATCAACCGTGACGTTGGGGCGAGCCTCATAAATAATACCGATCACGCCCAGCGGCACGCGCATCTGGCCGACTTGTATGCCGCTGGGACGGTATTTCATATTCGTGATTTCACCGATAGGGTCGGGCAGTGCGGCAATTTGCTCCAGCCCCTCGGCCATGATGGCGATCGCTTTTTCAGATAACGTTAGCCGATCCACCAGCGCAGCGGCAAGGCCGTTCGCACGTGCGGCTTCCAGATCTTGCTGGTTCGCTGCAGTCAGCAAGGCAGCATCGCGCCGAATCGCCGCGGCAATCAGTTGCAGCGCGCGGTTCTTCGCAGCAGTATCGGCCTTGGCCATGGCGCGCGATGCTTTACGCGCCGCGCGCCCGATGTCAGTCATGAGGTGTTGAATATCCATTGTTGTCATTTCCTAGCTACGACCAGCGCCAGCTGCAGCAGCGCATCCCATGCATCACCCGCAAAATCCTTGGCGTGTAATCCTTTGATCAGTCGATCGACCTGCGCCGCTTTACTGAGCGCATCACGCAGCTTGGTGAGTTTGGCTCTGGCGACGGCGGGTGCCATTAGCCGCTCGCGTGGGCCCCAGATGCGGTACTCCTTGAGCATCATCGCCAGCGGCCGACCTTCATCGGTACCGATCTTCAGCTTCAGGAGCGTACGTATCTCTTCACTGATCGCCCACAGCACGAGAGGCAGTGCCTCGCCTTCGCCCTTCAAACCATCCAGCATCCGGGTGACACGCCCGACATCGCCTGACAGCATCGCGTCCGACAGCTTGAATACATCGTAACGCGCGACATTCAGCACCGCATCCTGGATCTGCTCCAGCGATAATCGGCCTTCAGGATACAGCAAGGATAACTTGCGAATTTCCTGATGCGCTGCCAGCAGATTGCCCTCGACACGATCGACCATGAATTCCAGCGCATGCTTGTCTGCGCTTTGGCCTTGTGCCGCCAGACGCTGCCCTATCCAGGCTGCCAGCTGCTGGCGCTCGATGTTTGGAATCTCTATGTATACCGCGTGCTTCTGCAAGGCAGTGACCCAGGCGCTTTTTTGTGTCGCCCAGTCGAGCTTGGGTAGCGTGATCAGCGTTAGCGTGTCGACTGCTTCATTTCCCGAACAAGCAGCTGCATAGTCTTGTAATGCCTGACCGCCTTCTTTGCCGGGTTTGCCATTCGGGATGCGTAACTCGATCAGCTTGCGATCACCAAACAATGACATGGACTGCTGCACCGACTGCAACTCAGGCCATTTGAAGTAGCGCTCGGCAACCAGTACCTCTCGCTCGGAAAATCCGGTAGCGCGCGCCTTGGCGCGTATGCGATCAGCCGTCTCAAGTAACAGCAGCTGCTCATCGCTACTGATAACGTAAAGCGGCGCTAGGGATTTTTCCAGGTGCGCATCGAGCGCGTCGGCGCGTACCTGCATAGACTATAGCTGCTCCGGCTTAACCCGTGCCAGCTGTCGCATGATCTGCGCCACCGCGTCACGGCGCATGTCTTCGAAGGTCATGCGCTCCTCTTGTTCTTTTGCCAGCGCCTGTTCTTCACTATACGGCAGGATGGATTGCAGTGCGATCTCGGGGGGTTGCAGCAGTTTCCTGTTTTCTGCATCTGCGACCTCGAAGCGCACGCGATAAGTCAGGCTGAATTCACGCACCTTACCTTGCGCATTTAGCGTCAGCACTTTTTTCTCTTGCAGCTGTGACAGAACTCGCAGCGTAACCGGCGCAGATTTCGCATCCCCGGCCAACTGCGTGTTGCCGGCGCGGATAATGGTGCGAAGGTCGCGCTCCAGCGGGGTGCCGACTGGCGCATCAAGATACAGCGATTCAAAGGCTAGCCGAGTCTCGGGCGTCGAGCCGCGTAGCTGGAATCCGCAGCCGGCGACCAGTGCGGCCACCATCAGCACGAATAAACCGCGCGTGAACTTGTTCAATCGCTTCTCCTTCAGGCCACGATGTTTACCAGCTTACCCGGCACGATAATGATTTTTTTCGCGGTGCCCTCAACGAATTTTTTCACGTTGTCATCACTCAGCGCAGCAGCTTCGATAGTCGCTTTATCAGCGTCCTTGGCTACCGTGATCTTGCCGCGCAGCTTGCCGTTCACTTGTACCATCAGCTCGATGTGCGATTGCTCCAGCGCAGCGCTATCGACCTGCGGCCAAGGTGCGTCGAGCACATCGCCATGGGCATGCGCATAGCCCAGCGCTGTCCACAGCGCATGCGTCACATGTGGCGCCACCGGGTACAGCACGCGCAAGAAGATACTGACACATTCGCCCAGTGCAGCACGCGCTGCCGGGCTGTCAGATAACTTGGTCGCTTCCAGAAGATTCAGCATTTTCATGCCGGCCGAGACCACTGTGTTGTACTGTAGCCGGCTGTAATCATGGTCCGCTTGTTGCAGCAGCTTGTGCATTTCCAGCCGCAAGGCTTTAATGGCGGCATCATCCGATACATTTACTGTAAGCACTGGGTCAAGCTCGGCAGCATGCGCAACCGCATAAGTCCATACGCGCCGCAGAAAGCGATGCGCGCCCTCAACGCCAGCACCCGACCATTCCAGCGTTTGCTCCGGCGGCGAGGCGAACATGGTGAATAGTCGTGCAGTGTCAGCACCGTACTGATCAATGATGGCCTGCGGATCAATGCCGTTGTTCTTGGACTTCGACATTTTCTCAGTGCCGCCGATCTGCACCGCTTGACCATCGCTGCTCAAGGTGGCCGATACCGGGCGACCCTTATCATCAAAGGTAAGTGCTACATCTTCCGGGTTGAACCAGGTTTTTTTGCCGGCACTGTCTTCACGGTAGTAGGTTTCATTCAGCACCATGCCTTGGGTCAGTAGATTAACGAAAGGCTCATCAAACTTGATCAGCCCGAAGTCGCGCATGACCTTGGTCCAGAAGCGGGCATATAAAAGATGAAGCACTGCATGTTCGATGCCACCGATATACTGATCCATTGGCATCCAGTAGTCATTGCGCGCATCTACCATGGCATCGCTCAAGCCCGGTGAGCAGTAGCGCATGTAATACCAGGATGAATCAACAAAGGTATCCATGGTGTCGGTCTCGCGCCGTGCGGCTTTGCCGCAGCTTGGGCAATCGACCTTCAGAAACTTTTCGTGTTTGTTGAGCGGGTTACCACTACCATCGGGCACGCAATCTTCCGGCAGCACGACAGGCAAATCTTTTTCGGGCACCGGTACGTCACCGCAAGCCTCGCAGTGAATCATCGGAATCGGTGTTCCCCAGTAGCGCTGCCGCGAAATGCCCCAGTCGCGCAGGCGAAAAGTCACTTTCTTCTCACCGATACCCAGCGCAGCAAGATCATTCGCCACCGAATTAACAGCTGCTTGGTAGCTCAGTCCATCGTATTTGCCTGAGTGAACGCAGACGCCGTGTTCTTTATCGGCATACCACTCTTGCCAGGCGTCGGTACTGTAGGTTTTGCCCTCGATCGCGATGACGGGTTCGATAGGTAGCTGGTACTTTTTAGCGAATACGAAATCACGCTCATCATGTGCGGGCACGCCCATCACTGCGCCATCACCGTAGGTGATCAGCACATAGTTACCGACCCACACCTCGACCTGCTTACCGGTGAGCGGATGCGTCACGAACAAGCCGGTTGGCATGCCTTTCTTTTCCATCGTCGCCATATCGGCTTCGATCACGCTACCCTGTTTGCACTCATTGATAAATGCTGCGAGTGCAGGGTTACTGTGTGCCGCATGCGTCGCCAGCGCGTGTTCAGGGGCTACCGCGCAAAAGGTCACGCCCATGATGGTGTCAGCACGCGTGGTGAACACCCACAATTTGCCATCGTTGATCAGCTCACCATCAGCACTCTTGATCTGATGCGGAAACGCAAAACGCACGCCGGTCGATTTGCCGATCCAGTTCGCTTGCATGATGCGTACACGCTCGGGCCAGCCGGGCAGTTTATTTTCTACGCAATCAAGTAACTCTTCGGCGTAATCGGTAATCCGCACGTAGTACATCGGGATTTCGCGCTTCTCAATCAGCGCACCCGAGCGCCAGCCGCGACCGTCAATCACCTGCTCATTGGCGAGTACCGTTTGATCAACCGGGTCCCAGTTCACAGTACCGGTTTTACGGTAGATGATGCCCTTCTCGAGCATCTTCAGAAACATCCACTGATTCCACTTGTAGTAATCGGGGCTGCACGCCGCCATCTCACGCGACCAGTCAATCGCCAGCCCCATGGCCTGCATCTGCTGCTTCATGTGCGCGATATTGGCGTAGGTCCACTGCGCCGGCGGAACACCATTGGCCATCGCTGCATTTTCTGCGGGCATGCCGAAGGCATCCCAGCCCATCGGCATCAGCACGTTGTAGCCTTTCATGCGCAGCTGACGCGCCATCACATCATTGATGGTGTAGTTACGCACATGACCCATGTGCAGCTTGCCGGATGGATAAGGCAGCATCGAGCAAGCGTAGAATTTTTTCTTCTCGCATCCTTGGGCATCACGTGCATGCTCGACGACTTTATAAGCATCAATCGCTTGCCAGTGTTCGCGCGCGTTACGCTCGACATCCGCCGGGCTGTATTTGTCTTGCATGGGTTGATCTACTGCATTCACTTAGCGACTCACGTCTTTGGGGTTGGTGACGAATCCGATTTTCGTCATGCCGTTGGTTTGTGCCGATGACATCACTTGCGCGATGACTTCATAGCGCGTGGATTTATCCGCACGTAATTGCAACTCGGGCTGCGGCGTTTTTTGCGCGGCAGTGGTAAAACGAGCGCCGAGCTCATCCATAGTCACTGCGGTGTTATTCCAGAACAGTTTGCCCTCGGCGTTAATCGCCAAGGTAATGCTCTCTGGTTTTTCCGGCGCCGGTGCCGATGATGCTGTTGGTAACTCCAGCTTGACCGCGTGGGTGAACAGCGGTGCAGTGATAATAAAAATCACCAACAGCACCAGCATCACATCCACCATTGGTGTGACGTTGATTTCTGCCATTGGTGCCTGATGGCTGTTATCGTTGAATCCGCCGAATGCCATGATGGTCTCCTTGCTTAGCTCAGACGGCCACGCGCAGTGCCGATACGGGCGCCGGTGGTCAAGAAGGCATGCAGGTCATGCGCGAATGCATCCAACTCGCCGAGCGTGACGCGATTGACGCGCGTGAATGCGTTGTAGCCAAGCACCGCCGGAATCGCCACCACCAAGCCGATCGCCGTCATGATCAGCGCCTCGCCTACGGGGCCGGCGACTTTATCGATTTGTATGGTGCCTGCCATCGCTACCGCTGCCAGTGCATGATAAATACCCCAGACCGTGCCAAATAATCCGACGAAGGGCGCGGTTGATCCTACCGACGCAAGCAGCGTGAGCCCGCTTTCCAGGCGTTGCGATACACGATTGATTTGCTGGCGCAAGGTGCGGGTGACCAACTCGCCCTGATCAACGGTCGCATTAAGTGAGCTGCTGTTGGCTTTGACTTTGACAGCATCGACCGCGTGCGTTGCGAGTGGCGAGTACACCTTCTCGGTATCAGCGTTGCTGAGCAGGGCGATCGCGTCATCCATGCTCGGCGCATCCCAAAAATGTTCAACCGCATCGGCGCTCTTGCGGATCCGCCATGAAATCCATGCTTTGGAAAGAATGTAGTACCAGCTGGCAATCGACATGATCAGCAGCAGATAAGCAACGCTGTGTGTTACTGCATCGCCTTGTGCCCAGTAGTGTGCGAAGCCTAGGCTTTGGGTCATGGTGTCATTCATGGTGGGTCAGTTGGGGGGTTTAAAGGTGATCGGGACTTCGTAAGATTTATCGACCGCTTTGCCATCTACCGTGGCAGGATTGAAGCGCCAGGTTTTTACTGCATCAGCAGCAGCGCGGTCGAGTCGTGCAAAGCCACTCGAGGATTTTACTTCCACCTCGCTGGCGCTACCGTCGCTCTTCACCATCACCGTCAACACAACGGTGCCCTGCTCGCCCAAGCGCAACGACATTTTTGGGTATTCCGGCTTGCGGTTGGCGGCGGCGTAGCTCGCCGAGATACTGACCTCGGTCCGTGCCGTGGTCTTCGGCGCCGGGGGAGCGGGTGGCGCCGGCGGCGCAACCGGGGCCGGCGCTGGCGGTGCGGCCACTGGCGGCGGTGGCGTGTCAATTTTTACCGGTTCGGGCCGCGCCTCGGTCTTGACCGGCTCAGCTCTGGGCGCCGGCTTGGGAGGCTCCGGCTTTACCGGCTCGGGCTTGGGCGGTTCCGGCTTGGGCGGCTCGGGTTTTGGCGGCTCAGGCTTTGGGGGTTCCGGTTTCGGCGGTTCCGGTTTCGGCGGCTCCGGCTTGGGTGGCTTTGGTTTTGGCGGCTCTGGCGGCGGCGGCTCGGGTTTGGGTGGCGGTGTCAGCAGTTGCACCAGCACCGCGGGCGGCTCGACTTCCGTGCGCGGGTGCTCAAGGGCGCCTGACAGCACCAGCGCGATCAGCGCCAGATGCAGCGCGATCGCGACAGCAAGCGCGGAAGGCCTCATGCTCGGCACGGCAAATTCCCGGTTGCGGCTCAGCGCAGACCGAGCACGTCCTGCATGTCATACAGGCCAGTGGCTTTGTGCTGCAGGAAGCGAGCGGCGCGCAGGCTGCCGTGCGCATAGGTCACGCGGCTCGACGACTTGTGCGTGATCTCGATGCGCTCACCAATGCCTGCAAAAAGTACCGTGTGATCACCGACGATGTCACCGCCGCGGATGGTGGCGAAACCAATTGACGAGGGGTCGCGCTCGCCGGTCACGCCCTCGCGGGCGAATACACCCACCTGTTTCAGGTCGCGGCCAAGTGCGTTGGCCACCACCTCACCCATTTTCAGGGCAGTACCTGAAGGCGCATCGACTTTATGGCGGTGGTGCGCTTCGATGATTTCTATGTCGTACCCGTGCGAGAAGCTCTTGGCAGCCAGCTCGAGCAGCTTCATGGTGACATTCACGCCAACGCTCATATTGGGCGCAAACACAATGGCAGTGCGCTCCGCTGCCGCTTCGATTGCCGCCTTGCCGGCATCATCAAAACCGGTAGTGCCAATAATCATCTTGATACCGTGCGCCGCGCAGTACGACAGATGCGCCAAGGTACCGGCTGGGCGAGTGAAATCAATCAGAAATTCGGCGTCTGCAAGACCACGCTCATACGCTGACTCGATCGTTACGCCGAGCGTGCGCCCCATCGCACTGCCGGCATCAGCCCCCAGGCCTGGTGCGCCCGTAATATCCAGCGCACCGCTGAGTTGAGTGTCGGGGTCAGACTCGATGGCCTCGATCAGCATGCGGCCCATGCGGCCGGAAGCACCGGCCACTGCAATCTTCAGTGGTTTCATGGGGATTTTGGTCAGCCTTATTTCTTGGGCGCAGCGATCAGCTGCAAGTATTCTTTTTCGTTGGGGAGTTCGGCGCCCTCGAACCGCGAGACCCGTCCCTCTTTAAAGTGCACCACCACGTGGCTGGTCGTGACCGTGCCGTCACCGCGCTTGAGCAGGAAAGGATAGTCCCAGCGTTCAGGGTGAAATACATCGTTCAATAATGGCGTACCGAGCAGGAAGCGCACTTGCGCAGGTGTCATGCCGACCTGAAGCTGGGCCACCTGCTCTTTCGAGATGAAGTTGCCTTGCTGCGTATCGGGTCGGTAGACAGGCAGCACACCAAATAATTTGCTTTGTTGCACCCGCTGAGTAACACCGGCAGGGGCTGTCTCGGGCGCTTGCTCGCCGGCGCTGAATAATTTGCTGACACAGCCGCAGAGCAATAAAGGCAATACGATCATCGCAGCAGCATGACGGCGGGGCAGGTGGACGAACAGCTGTGGCATGGTGAGGAAGTTAAAATAGCGTTGAACGCGAAACACTATATGATAAGGCAGTTCACGCTACTCACCGATAAATCATGCCGCATCACACTCCCGATCTGAAATCGAGCGGTCTAAAAGCCACGCTACCCCGGCTGAAGATTCTGGAAATTTTCCAGTGCAGCGTGGTTCGGCATTTATCGGCGGAAGACGTCTACAAGCAGCTGTTGGCAGAAAACCTTGATGTCGGACTGGCAACCGTCTACCGTGTGCTGACGCAGTTCGAACAAGCGGGTCTGCTGTCACGCAACCACTTTGAATCGGGCAAGGCGGTGTTCGAGCTTAACCTTGGCGCGCATCATGACCACTTGGTTTGCCTCGATTGCGGCTTGGTGGAAGAGTTTTTTGATGAGGAAATCGAAAAACGTCAGCACAATATCGCGGCCGAGCGCGGCTTCAAGCTGGCAGAGCACGCGCTCTCACTTTACGGCAACTGCACCAAAGAGGATTGCCCGCACCGTAACAGCCGATAGCTGCGCCGCGCGATAGCAGCGCATAACGTCGAGCTTAAGGATGCGACAGGGCGTTTGATAGCAGGCGCGCCGTGATGTCGACAATTGGAATCACGCGCTCATACGCCATTCGGGTTGGCCCAATCACACCCAGCGTGCCAACGATCCGGCCATTCGATTCATAAGGTGCGGTGACGATGCTCATCTCATCGAGCGGTACCAATGTTGACTCGCCGCCAATAAAAATTTGTACGCCGCTTGCTTTGCTGGAGGTATCGAGTAAGGCTGCCAGACTGGTTTTTTGATCGAACAGATCAAACATCTTGCGCAGCGAGCCCATATTCGATGCCAACTCCGACACCGACAGCAAGTTGCGCTCGCCGGAGATGACGACTTCGTCTTCGCCTTCATTCATTGCATCGCTACCGGCTTCGACGGCCGCTTGCATCAGCTGCGTGATGTCATCGCGTAGCTGACGTAACTCATCGTTGAGCTTGATACGAACTTCGTCAAACGGTAATCCGGCGTAATGTTGATTGATGTAATTCGCGGCTTGCACCAGCTCGGAGGGCGAGTAGTCGTGTGTGGTCAGCAGTAGCCGGTTTTGTACATCGCCATTCGGCGCCACAATCACCAGCAGAATACGTTTCTCGGACAGCCGCAAGAACTCGATTTGCTGAAAGGTACCTTCGCGCCGAGGCGCGAGCACTACGCCTGCAAACTGGGACAGCTGCGACAGCACTTGCGCGGCGCTGGCAATCGTTTTTTGTGCCGATACACCTGCGTGCAGCTTGGACTCGACCGTGCTCTCATCAATCGCTTGCACGGTGAGCAAGCTGTCAACGAACAATCGGTAGCCGCGTGGTGTCGGTATTCGTCCTGCCGAGGTGTGCGGGCTGGCCACCAGACCAAGCTCTTCAAGATCCGACATGATGTTGCGGATGGTGGCCGGCGACAGATCCAAGCCGGAGATTCGCGCCAGAGCCCGCGAGCCCACCGGTTGGCCATCGGAGATATAACGTTCAACCAGGGCTTTGAGCAGCGTTTGTGCGCGATTATCGAGTTGCATGAGCTTATTCTATCGGGCGTAGACGCATGATTCCAGAGTCGAGTGCAATTATGGTCTAATCGACAGCATGTCGACACCGCTTGCCTTTCCCACAATCGCAATTATCGGCAAGCATGGTGACCCACCAGCGGTCGAGGATTTGCTGTCGCTTGCGTTTTTTTTGGAGCAGCGCGGGCACCGCGTCGTGTTCGAGTCTGCCACGGCAGTGGATCTGGGGCGTCCGGCCACGCAGTCACTCACGCCTGAGCAGATCGGGGCGCAGGCGCAACTCGCGATCGTGGTTGGCGGCGACGGCACTATGCTTGGCATTGCGCGGCAATTGGCGCCTTATCGGGTGCCGCTGATCGGCGTCAACCAGGGGCGCCTTGGTTTCATGACCGACATACCGGCCGAGCGAATGTTGCCGGTGCTGGGTGACATGCTGGACGGTCGGGTCGAGTCGGAACAGCGTAGCTTGCTTGAGGGCACCGTGATCCGGGAGGGCCAACCCGGCTTTCAGGGCTTGGCTTTCAATGATGTGGTGGTAGCGCGCGGTACCGGCGCCGGCATGATCGAGCTGCGGGTGACGGTGGACGGGCACTTCATGTACAACCAGCGCTCCGACGGCCTGATTGTTTCTACCCCGACTGGCTCGACCGCTTATGCGCTGGCGGCGGGCGGCCCGATTCTGCAGCCGCAGCTGGGCGGGATAGTGATGGTGCCGATCGCGCCGCACGCACTTTCCAATCGGCCTATCGTATTGTCGGATGATCGCGAGATCGAGATCGAGCTATCCAGTGGTCGCGACTGTAGTGTGAACTTTGATATGCAGTCGGTCATCACCTTGCAGGTGCATGATCGCGTTGTGCTGAAACGTTCGCGCTACACCGTGACCTTTCTGCATCCGCTGGGTTGGAGTTATTTCGATACGCTGCGCGAGAAGTTGCACTGGAACGAGTATCCATCGACCTCCGGTCAATTAAAATAGCGTTTTTACTTTCGCTTCGACGATGCTGCGCGCGCTCGCTATTCGTGACTTTGTCATTGTCGACTTTGTCGAACTTGATCTGTCGTCGGGTTTCACGGTATTCACCGGCGAAACCGGCGCCGGTAAATCCATTCTGATTGATGCGCTCACGCTAGCCCTGGGTGGTCGTGCGGACGCCAGCGTGGTACGCGAAGGCGCTACCCGAGCCGATATCGTGGCTGAGTTTGGCGGCGAGCTGGATGCCTCATTACAAAACTGGTTAAGCGAGCATGCATTTGATATCGAAGAAAGCTCTCTGCTGCTGCGGCGCGTGATTGATAACACCGGCAAATCGAAAGCCTTCATCAATGGTGTCACCGTCACCATAACGCAACTGCGCGAGCTGGGCGAGATGCTGGTCGATATTCATGGTCAGCACGCACACCAGTCGCTGCTGCGCGCTGACGCGCAGCGTCAGCTGCTGGATGCCCACGCCGGATTACACGACAAGGTGAAAGAAGTCGGCGCCGCCTTCAAGCAGTGGCGCGCAGTCACGCGGCAGCGAGAAGAATTCGAGCGTGACACCAAGCAGGCGCTGCTGGAGCGTGAGCGACTTGAGTGGCAAGTGAGTGAATTGCAGAAGCTGTCGCCGCAGCCGGGCGAGTGGGCTGACGTGTGCAGTGAGCACAGCCGGCTGTCACATGCCGCCAGTCTGATCGAGGGTGCGCAGCAGGCGCTCGACATGCTCTCGGAATCCGATTCCGCACCCATGCTGTCGCAGCTCATTAGCGTCGAGCAGCGGCTGGGTAAGTTGGTCGATATTGATGACAAGCTGAAGCCTGTCATCGACGCACTCGAGCCGGCGCGTATTCAGCTGCAAGAGGCGGTGTATGCTTTGAACGATTACCTCGGACGTATCGAGTTAGATCCGGCACGATTGCGTGTAGTCGAGTCGAGAATGGAGTCGTTGCACTCCACTGCGCGTAAATTTCATGTCGCGCCGGAGGAATTGCCACGAGAATTCGAACAGCTTTCTGCTCGATTGCAGCAGCTGTCCAGCGCAACCGATATTGAGACGCTATCTGCGCTCGAGAAACAACTCGCCGAGTCGTATCAGGCGAGTGCCAAGCAGCTATCGAAGGCTCGCGCTGCAGCCGCCAAATCGCTATCAGCGGCAGTAACGGGTGCCATGCAAGATCTTTCCATGAGCGGTGGTCGTTTCGATATCGCGCTACACACCGGAGAACCCTCAGCGCAGGGTCTCGAGCAGGTCGAGTTTTTAGTGGCCGGGCACGCGGGTACCACACCGCGCCCGCTGGCGAAAGTTGCGTCCGGCGGCGAGCTGGCCCGTATCTCACTCGCGATCTCGGTGATCGCCTCCAGCGCAACCGCGACCCCAACCTTGATCTTTGACGAAGTCGATAGCGGCATTGGCGGTGCCGTGGCCGAAGTGGTTGGGCGGCTGCTGCGCAAACTTGGACAAGAGCGGCAGGTGCTATGCGTAACCCATCTGCCGCAGGTGGCCAGCCAGGCCTCGCAGCATTATCAGGTCAGCAAGGGCGCCGCCGGCGATGGCCGAACGGTGTCACGGATCGCGCCGCTGGCCGGCGCCGAGCGCGTCGAAGAAATTGCGCGTATGCTCGGCGGCCTTGAGATAACCGCAACCACGCGCAAGCACGCCAGAGAGCTGCTGGCCTCCTAGGATTTTCTTGATCTTGATGTGCAGCGGGCGCCGCCGGCGCCCGGCAACTCGCGCGATAAAAGCTTGACCCGCGCCGCAGTAGCACACCGCTTGCGCGACGACGAACAACAGAAAGGTATTTCTAATGGGTTTTAACACTGAACCAAGCTACCGGCACGGTACTGTGGGCAAGGTGGGCGTTATTCTCGCCAATTTAGGTACGCCCGACGCACCCACACCAGAGGCGGTGCGTGCCTACCTCAAAGAGTTTTTGTCAGATCCGCGTGTAGTAGAAATTCCGCGAGTGATATGGTGGTTCATCTTGAACGGCATCATCTTGCCGTTTCGTTCGCGGCAGTCAGCCCATAAATACGCGTCCATCTGGACCGCCGAAGGCTCACCGCTCAAGCTGCACACAGAGCAGCAGGCGCATGCGCTGCAAGCCGAATTAAGTCGCCGCTCGCTCTCAATTCAGGTGGCCTACGGTATGCGCTACGGTAGCCCTTCGATCCCGGATGTGCTCGAGCAACTGAGAGCGCAAGGGTGTGACCGCATATTGGTGTTACCTGCCTACCCGCAGTACTCCGGCACCACCACCGCATCGGTGTTCGATGCCTTGTTTCAGCATTTATCGAAAGTGCGCAACGTACCCGAGCTGCGCCTGATTCGCCATTACCACGACGACCCCGGCTATATCGATGCACTGGCAGACACGGTACGAGTGCACTGGGCACAGCACGGCCGCCCCGACAAGCTCGTGATGAGTTTTCATGGGGTACCGAAAAGAACATTACTGCTAGGCGATCCGTATCACTGCGAGTGCCACAAAACCGCGCGCTTGCTGGCTGAGCGTTTGGGCATTGCCAAGAGCGATTATGTGGTCACATTTCAGTCGCGCTTTGGTCGTGCCGAGTGGCTACAACCCTACACCGCGCCAACGCTGGAGCAGCTTGCAGGCAGCGGCGTGGGCCGGGTAGATTTGATTTGCCCGGGTTTTACCAGCGACTGCCTTGAGACGCTCGAAGAAATAGCGATGGAAGCGAAAGAAGATTTCATCGCGGCCGGTGGCAAGAGCTTCCATTACATCCCGTGCCTGAATGAGTCACCCAGCTGGATCTCGGCGATGGCGGCCCTGATTGAAGCCCACAGCAGCGGCTGGCCGGTAGCAGCAACGTCCGAGCAGCAACAAGCGCGGCAAGCAGATGCGGACATTGGAAGGGGGCAAGCACTCGCCCTTGGCGCCCTCGACTAGAACCTGGCTGGTTGGGCCGCTGGCGGCGTTGGCAGCATCTTGCCGTACGTCTTGTACTGTCTGCGATGCTGCCGCCTGGCCACCGACCCAACCAGCCAGGTTCACCTTAATTAATCGGGCCGCTGGCGGCGTTGCCGGCATCTTGCCTTGAAAAGTTCCACATTATCCCCATATCTCCGGCAGTGCTTTGCAAGTCTATGTATTTACTGGAGATTTTATGACCCAAGGCGAACATCGGCCGAATCCGGAAGAGGCCCAGCCGGCGCCGGATGCGGCGGCTGAAACACCGCATACTGCGCACGGCGCGCCGGAGGCAGTTGGTTTGCATGATGAGACCCTTGGCGTGGGTGGCGTGCTCACTGCCCAGCTGGTCGAGGCGCAGAGCAAGCTAGCCGAGATGCAGGATGCGTATCTGCGCGCCAAAGCAGAAGCCGACAACACGCGGCGTCGCGCGCAGGAAGACATTGCGAAGGCGCACAAGTTTGCTATCGAGTCGTTTGCCGAGTCATTGCTGCCTGTGAAGGACAGTCTGGAAATGGCGCTGAAAGTTGAGACGCCTTCCATAGATTCTTTAAAAGAAGGGGTCGATATGACCCTTAAGCAATTGGTCGCGGCGTTTGATAAGCATCGTCTGGTAGAGGTGAACCCGCAGCCGGGCGAGAAACTCGATCCGATGAAGCACCAGGCGATTTCAATGGTGCCGGCCGAGCAGGAGGCCAATACGATTGTCAGCGTACTGCAGAAGGGCTACATGATCTCTGATCGCCTGCTGCGCCCGGCACTCGTGACTGTGTCGCAGGCTGCTTGAAAATTAATGTGCTTACCGCATATCAGAAAACATTCAGTATCTAAACTGTTTCAGATTCATAAGGAATTTCCATCATGAGTAAAGTCATCGGCATTGACCTCGGGACTACCAACTCCTGTGTTGCGATCATGGAGGGCAATCAGCCGAAAGTGATCGAGAACTCCGAGGGTGCGCGCACCACGCCTTCCATCATTGCTTACCAGGACGATGGCGAGATTCTGGTTGGCGCCCCGGCAAAGCGTCAGGCGGTCACCAACCCAACGAACACGCTGTTTGCGGTCAAGCGTTTGATCGGTCGCAAGTTTGAAGAAAAGGAAGTGCAGAAAGACATTGGCCTGATGCCGTATGAAATTGTGAAGGCCGATAACGGTGACGCGTGGGTGCTCGCGCGTGACAAGCGCCTGGCGCCGCCGCAAGTGTCCGCAGAGGTTCTGCGCAAGATGAAAAAAACTGCTGAGGATTATCTCGGCGAGGAAGTCACCGAGGCCGTGATCACGGTGCCGGCGTACTTCAATGATGCGCAGCGTCAGGCGACTAAAGATGCAGGCCGTATTGCCGGTCTGGATGTCAAGCGTATCATCAATGAGCCGACCGCCGCTGCTTTGGCATTTGGTCTTGATAAGTCCGGTAAAGGTGATCGCAAGATCGCGGTGTATGACCTCGGTGGTGGTACTTTCGATGTGTCGATCATCGAGATCGCCGATGTTGATGGCGAGATGCAGTTCGAAGTACTCTCCACGAATGGAGACACCTTCCTTGGTGGCGAAGATTTCGATCAGCGCCTGATCGATCACATCATTGAAGAGTTTAAAAAAATCAACGGCCTCGATTTGGCGAAAGATCCGATCGCGCTGCAGCGTATCAAGGCATCAGCCGAGCGTGCCAAGATCGAGCTGTCTTCATCGCAGCAAACCGAAATTAACGAGCCTTACATCGCCATGGCGAATGGGGCGCCGGTGCACCTTACGCTGAAGATTACGCGCGCCAAGCTGGAGTCTTTGGTTGAAGACTTGATCTCGAAAACCATTGAGCCTTGCCGCATCGCGATCAACGATGCCGGTGTCAAAGTGGCTGATATCGACGATGTAATTTTAGTCGGTGGTCAGAGCCGCATGCCGAAGGTGCAGGAGAAGGTCAAGGAGTTCTTCGGCAAAGAGCCGCGCAAAGATGTCAATCCTGACGAGGCAGTTGCCGTCGGTGCGGCGATTCAAGGCGCAGTGCTGTCGGGCGATCGCAAAGATTTGCTGTTGCTGGATGTCACGCCACTGTCGCTGGGTATCGAGACCTTGGGCGGCGTGATGACCAAGATGATCAAGAAGAACACCACCATCCCGACCAAGTTCAGTCAAGTGTTCTCGACGGCAGAGGATAATCAGCCAGCGGTAACCATTAAGGTGTATCAAGGCGAGCGTGAGATGGCTTCGGGTAACAAAGCACTCGGAGAGTTCAACCTGGAAGGCATTCCGCCGTCTCAGCGTGGCATGCCACAGATCGAAGTAACTTTCGATATTGACGCCAACGGCATCTTGCATGTGTCGGCCAAAGACAAGGCAACTGGCAAAGAAAACAAAATCACCATCAAGGCAAATTCAGGCCTGACGGAAGATGAGATTCAGCGTATGCTGCTGAAGATAATCGCTTGAAGGAACTCGCCGAGTCGCACAACCAAGGCGACGCTTTAGTGCACTCAACCAAGAAAGCACTCACCGAGCATGGTGACAAGCTCGACTCGGGTGAAAAAGAAAAGATTGAGGCAGCGATTAAAGAACTGGAAGAAACCTTGAAGGGTGCCGATAAAGTAGCGATCGATACCAAGATCGAGGCCTTGTCGACGGCGGCGCAAAAACTCGGCGAAAAAATGTATGCCGATATGCAGGCGCAGCAGGCAGCGGCAGGCGCGGGCGCGGCAGCGCCTGAGGCGGCGACTGCCGGCGCAAGTGCGAAAGCGGCGCAGGATGATGTTGTGGATGCCGACTTCAAGGAAGTGAAGGACAAGTAATTACCACTGCGCGCAGCGAGGCTGTGTTGCTTATGCCGGGTCGGGGCGTTTTGTTCCGCCCGGTTTTTTGCTTGGACAGGCTTTGCCCTGTCCGATCGTAGTCAGGATATTCAACCATGGCAAAACGCGATTTTTACGAAACGCTCGGTGTAGCGAAGAACGCTTCGGACGAAGAAATCAAAAAGGCCTATCGCAAGCTCGCCATGAAATTCCATCCGGATCGCAATCCGGATAGCAAGCAGGCAGAAGATAAATTCAAAGAGGCGAAAGAAGCCTACGAGATGCTCTCTGACCCGCAAAAGCGCGAGGCCTATGACCGCTTTGGTCATGCCGGTGTC
>VFQT010002525.1_pt1 | contig 18604 bp, 14 predicted proteins | sample 3512381 | NCBI WGS metagenome assembly VFQT01 (sample SAMN10412376, study PRJNA504923) | tailings metagenome | isolation source: Relicate 2 Philex TSF3 active mining site | place: Philippines: Tuba, Benguet | collected 2017-08-29
GGACAGGCTCTTCGGACAAGGGACAGGCTCTTCGGACAAGGGACAGGCTCTTCGGGCAAGCGGCTCACTTTCCGGGTTTAAAAAGTACGGATACGTATTATCGTCCGATCAACCGAGGAAACTATGCCCATCCCCACTGTCGCTCCGGAAGCCGTCGCCGCCGCCAAGAGCCAACTCGACCAGCACCTGCTGGAGATCATCGAGTGGCACTTCAATCCCGCCACGGGTTGCCCGTTCTGGCTGGATTGGGCCCGCAAGAACTGGGACCCCCGCAAGGAGATCCGCAGCTTCGAGGACATGCTCAAGTTCCCGCATTTCCAGGACGAGTCGCTACGCGACCTGCAGCCCGAGGTCTGGGTGCCGGCCGAGTTCAAGGGCAAGCCCTTCAACATCTTCGAGACGGGCGGCACCACCGGCATGCCCAAGCAGCGCATCGGATGGAACGACTACAAGGTCGATTACTCCGAGTTCAGCGACAAGATCGACGACGCGCACTTCCCGCGGGGTGGTGCCTGGTTGATGATGGGCCCGACCGGCCCCCGCCGCCTGCGCCTGGCCATCGAGCATCTGGCCAATGTCCGCGGCAGCTCCTGCTACTTCATCGATCTCGACCCGCGCTTCGTGAAGAAGCTCCTGTCGAACAAGCAGTATGATGTGGCCAAGCAGTACATGGCCCACGTGGTCGATCAGGCTGCGACCATCCTCAAGCACCGCAAGGTCAGCGGCCTGTTCACGACGCCGAAGCTGCTGGAGGCCCTGGCCGAGCAGGTCAACCTCTGGGAGGCGGGCATCCGCGGCGTCTTCTGCGGCGGCACCTCGATGAAGCCCCAAGAAGTGCGGTTCATCGTCGAGGAATTGCTCGAGGGACGCATCGGATTCTACCCCACCTACGGCAACACCCTGATGGGCCTCGCCGCCAGCGTGCCGCTGCAGCCCGAGGACAACTTCAGCGTGACCTACTACTCGCCGCAGCCCCGGGCGGTCCTGCGCGTGGTCAAACCCAACGCCACCCAGGAACTGGTGAACTACGGCGAGTTCGGCCGCGTGGAACTGACCACGCTGACCCGCGAGTTCTTCATGCCCCGCTTCCTCGAGCGCGACGAGGCCATCCGCCGCGCCCCCCGCCCGCCCTACGCCTGGGATGGCGTGGGTGATGTGCGTCCGTTCGGCGCGATGGAGAAGACCATCGTCGAGGGCGTGTACTGAGGCACGCCTCGGAACCTTCCCAACAGCAACGCCGGTCCCGGGTTCTCCGGGCCGGCGTTGTTCTTTTCCCAGGGGACCCCGAAAACGAGGCGTCGGTCAGAGCCCGTTTGGAGAACAGGACACCTCGCTGCCTTTCAAACAGACTCTCAGGGAGTCGCCGCAGGCTTGGCGACCGCATTGGAAGAGCCCCCCGGGGGCTGGCCCGAGGTGAGCCCCGTCTTGGGGTCCTTGTCTTTGGCCGGAAACACGTGCGAGTGGCGCAAGGATTCCGGCAAGTCGGAGTCCAAGGCTCCGGCACTCCATCGCCAACCCAGATAAGCCACCAGGACCAGCGCCGCATACAGCTTCCAAGGCCGGCGGGTCTCCTCGAACGGATCGACCAGGTCGCGGCTCGATCCGGGAGGCAATTCCGCAATAGCCGTCAGGCGGGTGCCGAAGGGCACGTTGATCCGGGCCTTGGCGTTCACGGCCCAGCCATTGGCGTCGAGGATCGGACCGAGGTTGCGCTTGCGCAGCTTGATGTAGGTCATCACCAGCGACGGTCCCGAGATCAAGGCCATCAACCCAATGACGGCCCCGACCATGGCGAAGGCCCCCTCGGCCCACAGGTCCTTGCCCAGCGTGGCGACCGCCGTGAAGAACCCCCCGATGGCCCCGAACGCCACGCCCAGTGCGGCGACCGTGCCCACATCGACCTTCTGCGGGGCTGCGGCCGCCGCCGCCGGAGCCGCCCCCTTGGTCGCCACCGCTGTCGCCGCGGCCGCGAGTTTCTGGCTGGCGGCCGCATCGGCCTCGGCCGCCCGCTTGGCAATCTGCTCTTCCACCCACCGGACAAAGCGTTTGTAGGGCTGCCAGAAGGCCTGCCGGAGACTGATCGGGTTGGCGACGATCTTGGTGATGGTGGCGTCGTAATCGAGGCCCTTGCGGTCGTAGAAGATGCCGTTGCGCCCCACCATGAGGTTTTCGTCGTCGCCCTGGGAGAACACGGCCACCACGGTCATCTTCTGCCCGGTTGCCTTCCGGATGCAGTCCACATAGGCCAGATAGGCGCCAGCCAGACTGGCCATCACCGCATGCTTGGCAGGGTCGACCACGGTGATGCACAGATTGCAGGACCGCTGGTCGAGATAGAGGGTGCCCGCCTGGAAGATCGCCGGCGCCCCTCCGTCGTAGAGGTCGCGGAAGTTGACGAAGTTGGTGGCCAACAGGATCAGGTCCCGATGGAAGCGCACGAGCTTCTCCACCGAGGCGACGCCGGAGGCCTCCATCTCCAATTCCTTGTCGCGGGCGATGAGACCCGTGATCGCCGCCCGGGCATCGCCCCGCAGGATCTCCCGCACCCGGGCGATGCCGAGCGATTCGACGCGCGCCCCGGCCTTGGCGGCCTTCCAGGTCTCGTACGGGGCCAATCGTGCCTGCAGGGCCGCCCAATCCTCTTCGGTGAGCACCTCGCGCGCGCCCAGCAGCGGCTCCACCGTCGCCGAGCGGAAGGCCGCGATGGCCTGGGCGTGGGCGGGGTTGAGACCGGAGACCAGCGACAACGGTTGACCCGGAGCGATCCGGGACACGGGAAACCCGGAGACCTCTTGCGCCGAGAGGCTCAGGTCCTTGGCCAGGAGCGCCTTGTAGTCGTCTTCGGTGCGGTTGAGCAGCGGTGAGAGGCGGGTCTCGAAGGCGGCCAAGCGGCAACGGCCGAAATAGTCGTCGATCTTGGCCTTTACCGCCACCATCGCAGCCGCAGCAGCAGCCGTCGCAGGCCCGGCCGGGAGGATCTTGGCCGAATCGGCTTCGGAGGTGCTCACCCAAGCGTCGAACCGGGCCAATTCACCGAAGAACTCCTCGGCCTTCACCCCATCGACGCCCGGCTTGCCGCTCCGGTCCATCACCGACCCGACCGCCGCCATGGCCTCACGGATCACCTGCTGGACCGCGGCCTCGGTCGCGGACTCGGGAATGATCACCCCGTCGCCATTGAAGACCGTGTTGGCGAAGCTCTTGGACGCGGCTGCGGCATCGTCGACCGTGATGACTCCGGCCTCGGCCTTGCCCAACTGGCGCAGGATGACCCGGGCCGACCCGAGGATCTGCCGCCCCTCGGGAACCTGATCGTTGATCGCCGTGAGGGCGACCCCGTCGCGCCCCTTCACAAGATCGTCGACGTCCTTGAGCATCGATCCGGCCCAGCGGATTGCGGCGATGAGTTCCTGCGCCCGGATGCGCCCATCTCCGTCGGAGTCGATCAGCGCAGCGGTCTTGGGATCGAACTCGATACCTGTGGTCGGACAGGCCAGAGCCACCCAGAGCTTCTGGTCCAACTGGTCCAGGTTCATCAGGTCGGCCCCGGTCTGGAGCTTGACCTGGTCGAACCCTCCGGCGCGGAAGAACTGCCAGGGATGCGGGTTCCGGGTGACGGAGGCTGGGGCGGTTTGCATGGTGGGCAACGGTTTTGGTGCAGACGGATATCAGTCGCGGCGGCTTTACGCCACCCAGGGTATCGGTCGAACCCGGTTCAGAATTCACCCCGGAATGGAAACCTCGGGCGGAGGCGGAGACTCCTTGAGCCGACGGTGCGTCTCCGGATCGGAGCGCTTGAGGATCTCGAGTCGTTCCACCGTCCCGGGGGCCCCCGCCCCGCCGGCGTGGCAGGCGTCGAGTCGGGTGTAGGGCTTGAACGATTGGGGCAGACCGATGACTCGGGCCCGCGACGGATCCCAGGGTTCCACAGGCCGTCGGTCGAGGACGAGCCAGCTGTAGGGCAGACTCCGCAGGTCCACTCCGGCACGACGCCCGAACTGGACCCACTCCCCGTCGGTGAAGGCTTCGGTCGGGGCCTTGGCGAAGAAATGGCACCAGTCGGATTCACGACCGGCGGTCTGGAGTCCACAGGCCTCGCGGTGGGGACACGGAGCCACGATGTGGAACTCCTGCCGCAACTCCTCCCGCAGCGAGATCAGGCCGCGGCTGCAGGCGTGGGTGCCCGGCTCGAGCCACAGGACGCACTGGGCGGCACGCACCGCCTCCATCAGGCGAGGCAGGTCGTCGCGGTGCAACTCGTTGAGCACATGGCTGATGACCAGGGTCGTGCAAGGCTCCACCCCGGTCGGGTCGGGCTCCGGTTGGAGTCCCGGGAACCGATCGCCGGCGCGCTTCGCGGCGAACTGCATGGCCAGGGCGGAGCGATCGTGCAGGCGCACCCGGGAGAAGGTCGCCGCTCCGAACGCGTCGACCACGCACCGGGAAGCCACGCCGCTGCCGCAACCCCAGTCCAACAACGGCCCCGCGGGCGGCGTCCAGCCCAGGCGCTGCAACTCCGACAAGGCCGCACCCCATTTCCAGGCGATCCGCTGGGCGTAGGTGAAGTCGTAGCTGGCGAGGTCCGACAGGCTGCGCCAATACGGTTCTCGAACCGGCTCGGAACGCAGGAACAGGGCCCGCAAACGGTCCAACGCCGCCCAATCGACCTCGTCCCAGGTCATGGTCATGCCTCGGGAGCGGTTGCAGCCGGCACGAGTGACAACCCCAAGCGCTCGGCCAGACGCTGGCGGCTGATCCCGTGGAAGGCGGCGAACTCCACCACGGCCCGCGCACGAGCCTCGGTGTCACCCGGGGTTTTCCGGCGGACGGCCGCGATCATCAGGTTCTTGCCGGTGTGTTCGGTGGAGATGAACTCGAAGACTCGGGTGTCGTACCCGGCCCATTCCAGCAGGAGGGCGCGCAGGGCATCCGTGGCGAACTCGGCCTGTCGCTCGCGGAAGATGCCGTGGCGCAGCGAACCGGCCAACGGGGCCGGCACCGACAACTGGGGGCGAACCTCCTGATGGCAACACGGCGAGACCAGGATCAGCGGGGCTCCGGACTGGACCCCCTTGGCCAAGGCCTCGTCGGTGGCGGTGTCGCAGGCGTGGAGAGCCATCACCACCGAGGCCTCTTCCAGACGGCTGGAGGCGATGTCGCCGGCCTCGAACTTCAACCGGGTGAATCCGCAACGACCGGCCACGGACCGCCCCTGCTCGACCAGACCCGGACGCACCTCGACGCCGATGGCCGTGACCTCTCCGGTCCGGGTTTTGGACAGGTGCTCGTAGGCGGCGAAGGTCAGATAGGCCTTGCCGCACCCCATGTCCACCAGTCGCAACGGCGCCGCCGGATCGAGTTGAGCCGCAACCAACAAGGGCTGCAGCACTTCGACAAAGCGGTTGATCTGCCGGAACTTGGCCTCCATGCCCGCCTTCACGGAGCCGTCGGCCGCGGTGACACCCAATTCACGGAGCCACGTGGTTTGCACCGGCACCGGCCGCGCCTTGGCCCGGTCGTGGGCGAGATCGGGCACTTCGGTCTCCTCGGGCTTGCCCAGCAGCATGCGGGTGGGCCGCCCTTTGCGGAAGGTGAGCTGGGCGGTGCCGGTGGTGGTCGAGAGGAAACCATTGAGAAACTGCTGACCCAGCAGGTCGCGCAGCAGGTCGATCGCCTCGTCGTACAGGAAATTCTTGGTCACATCCCGCGTCGGGTGACGGTAGACGAACGACAGCACCGGGGCGTCCTTCAGGCGGACCGGCCGGATGAACACATTGCGGATGCCGTCGGGCTGGATCGACGCGCCGAGGTTCAGCCGGACCAGGGTGCCGTCCTGGGCGCTCTGGCGCACGCGGTCCAGGAAATCGTCGACCGTGTTGGAACTCATTGGCGCAAGCTCTACCCGATCGCTGGGGCCGGGGACAGGACGCTTTCGGTCGGAAGCGGGCCCGCCAGGCGGAGATCGGCCACGCATTCCACATGCTGGGTCTGGGGGAACATGTCCAGCGGCAGGACCGTCTCCAGCTGGTAACGTCCATCGGCACAGAGGATCTTGAGGTCCCGTGCCAAGGTGGCCGGATGGCAGGAGACGTAAAGGATCTGACCGGGCCCGGTCTTGCGCAGCACCTCGAGACTGGGAGGGCGACAGCCGACACGGGGCGGGTCGAGCAGCACGGCCGTTTGGGCGGGATTCCATTTGGCCAAGAGGCTCGGGAGCACCTGATCGGTGTCGCCGGCCACGTACGAGCCGTTGCGGATGCCGCGGGATTCCTGATTGCGACGCGCGGCCTTGATGGCGGGGGCATCGAGTTCCACGCCGACGAAACTCTCCACCGCATCGGCCACTTCGAGGCTGAAGAAGCCCACTCCGCAATAGGCGTCGACCAGATGGCGGGCCCCATGGCTGCGCAGGCGCTCCTTCACCACCCGCACCAGCTCGGGCAGCAGGAGGAAGTTGTTCTGGAAGAAGGAGTGTTCCGGCACTTCCCAACCCGGGGCTTCCATGCGGAGCACTGTCTTGATCCCACCCTTGGGCGGCGGATTGCGACGCCACTGCGTGATGGCCTCGTTCAGCGACGGTTCAGCAATCGCGCAGGATTCGATGTCGCACACCAGACCGCAGTCGGTGCGCATGAAGCCCAGGTTCAGTTTCTGAGCCGGCTTGTTCCACTGGCTACGGACCAGGATGCGGTTGCGGTAGTGGTAGGGGTTGGGACACGGGATCACCGGCTGGACCACCGACGGATCGAACCCGCCGACCCGCCGGAACAGCTCGCTGATCTGGCGGTGCTTCCAGCGGAGCTGGGCCGCGTAGTCGAGATGCTGGTACTGGCAGCCGCCGCATTCGCCGAAGTAGGTGCACTTCGGGGTCACCCGCTCGGCGGAGCCTGTGATGATCTTCACCAACTCCGCCCGACCGAAGCTCTTCTTCACTTCGGTGAGCTTGGCTTCGACGACATCTCCCGGTGCGGTGAACGGGATGAACACCACGAATTCGCCCACCCGGCCGACGCCTTCCCCGCCGAAGGCGAGGTCGGTGATTTCCAGGCGCAGCCGCTGGCCGGCGACGGGCAGTCCGTTGGGCAATGTTTCCACCCCGCCGAATTGCCACGAATCGGGCCTCCGACAAAAGGACGGACTTGAGCGAAGTGACTATTCGCCGTTCGGGTAGGATCCGAGAATCTTCACGAAACTGCAGTGCTGACCCAGCATCTCGATGGCCTTGGCGACCTTGGCGTCTTCGGCATGACCGTCGATGTCGGTGAAGAAGAAGTACTCCCAGGCCTTCCGCTTCGAGGGCCGCGACTCGATCTTGGTCATGTTGATGCGGAAGCGTCGGAAGGGGGCCAACGCCCGATGCAACGCGCCGGCCTCGTCCCGCAGGCTGAACATCAGGCTGGTGCGATCGGCCCCGGAACTCGGACCGCACTGGCGGCCCAGCACCAGGAAGCGGGTGGCGTTGGCCGAGTTGTCCTGGATGTCGCGTTCGAGGATGGGGATCTTGTAGCGCTCCCCGGCCAGTTCGCCCGTGATGGCCGCGGCGTGCTTTTCCTTCGCGGCCAGCTCGGCCGAGCGGGCATTGGAGCTGGTCTCGACCACTTCGGCCTGGGGTAGGCTGCGTTGGATCCATCCGCGGCACTGGGCCAGCGTCTGGGGGTGGACATACAGTTTGCGGATGTCCTCGCGGCGCCCCTTGGCGGCCAGACAGTGGGAGATCTTGAGGACGATCTGCGAGACGATCTTCAGGTCGCTGTCCACGAACATGTCCAGCGTGTGGGTGACCACGCCCTCGGTCGAGTTCTCGACGGGAACCACACCGTAGTCGGCCTGCTGCCGCGACACCTCGTTGAAGACGTCGGCGATGGTCCTCTGCGGCGCATAAGCCAACGAGGCGCCGAAACGACGCAGGGCGGCTTGGTGGGTGAAGGTCGCCTCGGGCCCGAGGTAGGCGATGGTCAGGCTGCGCTCCAATGAGAGGGCGCACGACATGATCTCGCGGTAGATGGCCCGGAGTCCTTCGTTGGTGATCGGCCCCTGGTTGTGGCGGAAGACCTTCTGGAACACGGCCCGCTCGCGGTGGGGAGCGTAGATCTCCTGACCGTGACGGGTCTTGATGGCGCCGATCTCCAGCACGTGACGGGTGCGCTCGTTGAGCAGGCGCACGATGTCGGCGTCCAACGCATCGATGGCCTGACGGTGTTCCTGCAAGGACATGGCTCGGGAGACGATGCCGCAACTCGAGGGCCGGGCGAAGGAGGTTTTTTGGGCGTCCAGTCGGTAAATGCCCGACACGGGAGCCAACGGGAGATTCGGGAAGGCCAAAGGAGGTGTGGCAGGCCGGATTCCACGAACTACCGATCGCCGGTGGCCCGATTGCATCGGGTCTGAAAACCAACCCCGCTCCGCCTCCCATGAAGATCACCCCACTCGCCTCCACCCGACATCTCGCCCTGGCCGGACTCCTGAGCCTGCTGCTGGGCTCCTCGACGGGCGTCGCCCAGGATCGCTTTCGCTGGCCGGGCACCGGCGGCTGGTCCGCCACATCCCCCTACGCCCGGCAGTTCGACACCAACTCGCTGGTCACGCTGCGCGGCTGGGTCGTCCGACTGGAGTCGTTCCGACCGGGGGGCGGCGCCTCGCCGGGCCTGCGCGCCATCGTCCAATCCGGCTCCGATCGGGTCACCGTCCATCTGGGGCCCCGCTGGTTTCTCGAACGTCAGGAATTGCAGCTCCAGCCCAAGGACCCGGTGGCCATCGAGGGATCCCAGGTTCCACTGGGAGGCGATTCGGTGGTGATGGCCCGGGCGGTGAGCGTCGGCGAACGGTCCCTGGTGCTTCGGGATGCGACCGGATCGCCCGCCTGGTCGGCCGACCAGATCCGCGCTCCGGGGACCCGTCCCACGGTGCTGGCCCCCGATAGCGGCTCGACCTGGACGCTTCAACTGCCCGAAGGGAAGGCCAACCGGGGGCGGGCCGCCTTCAACATGATGTGGTGCCATGGCTGCCACGTGGTGAAGGGGCATGAAAAGGAGTTCGACGCGCCGTATGCGCAACCCGCCGTGCCCGTGGTGCTCGGGGGTGAGCAGCGCAAACCCAGCCGGATCGAACTGGTGAACTCGATCATCAACCCCTCCCACCGCATCGAGCCCGGCTTCCAGCGCGACCTGGTGACGCAGGGCAAGCTCTCGAGAATGGGCGATTACAACGAGACCATGACCCTCCAGCAATTGAGCGACCTGGTGGCGTTCCTGGAGTCGCTGCAGCGCTGATCGGGCGGCATCACCCCACAAAAAAACGGCCCTCTGGATCCATCGGATCCGGAGGGCCGTTGCGGTGTCGGAACCTCGGGTGCGAGCCCGAGGTCGACCGTTCTTCTCAGTCGAAGGCGTGACCGGCGCAGCAGAGGACGTTGCGCAGCTTGTGGCGCACGAGTTCCTTCACGGCCTTGCGGGCGGGCCCGAGATACTTGCGGGGATCGAACTCCTTGGGCTTGGTCACGAGCACCTCGCGGATCGCAGCCGTCATGGCCAGACGCAGGTCGGTGTCGATGTTGACCTTGGTGCAACCCACGCGGCGGGCCACTTCGATGTCGGCCTCGGACACACCGGCGGTCTCTTCGCCGAGGTCGCCACCGTACTTGTTGATCTTCTGGGCGAGATCCTTGGGAACCGAGGAGGCTCCGTGCAACACCAGCGGGTAGTCACCCATGCCGGCGTCGAGCAGGGCCTTCTTGATGGCCTTGAGGCGCTCGAGATCGAGGTGCTGTTCGCCCTTGAACTTGTAGGCGCCGTGGCTGTTGCCGATGGCGACGGCCAGGGAGTCCACGCCGGACTGCTTGACGAACTGGACGGCCTCTTCCGGGTGGGTGTAGGCCCCGCCCTTGGAGTAGCTGCCGCCTTCTTCGCCGTCGTCGTGCTGGGCGCCGACGAGCATGCCGAGTTCGCCTTCAACCACGCAGTTGTGCTTGTGGGCGTACTCGACGACCTTGGCGCAGATCTCGACGTTCTTCTCGAACGGATCGTGCGAGGCGTCGATCATCACGCTGGTGAAGCCCTCGTCGATGCACTGCTTGCACAGCTCGAAGCTGTCGCCGTGATCGAGGTGGACCGCGATGGGGATGGTGGACAGCTTGACCGCCGAGTCGATCAGGCCCTTGAGGTACACCGGATGCGCGTAATCGCGGGCGCCCTTGGAGATTTGCAGCATCACCGGAGCCTTCTCTTCTTCGCAGGCCTCGATGATGGCCTGGAGCAGCTCCATGTTGTTCACGTTGAAGGCGCCGAGGGCGTATTTGCCCTTCAAGGCCTTCGCGAACAGGTCGCGCGTGTGGGTCAATGGCATAAGTCTAAGTGGGTTACTGGCCGGTTCGTGAGAACCGATTGAGCGGGCACACTAGGAAAGTGTGTTACGGCTGGGAACTGGTTTTTTGCCCCATCCTCGACCCGGGTTCACCACCACGGACCGTTGACGTCGACCTTCTGGTTGATGTCCGAGGGATCATATCCCTTGGGAAACCGGAACAGGGCCACATGCCCATCGCCGTAGGCCATGTTCCAACCGCGCTGGCCCCGGTTGTTGTGCCAAATGCTTCGGTCGCGGGTGGCACCGCTTACCTGACCATCGCCGGAATCGCGGCTGCCATGCCAGGGCCAGTCGCCTTGGATGATCTTGGTGGCGGGGGCCAGGGCGATCTCGGAGTTCTTGATGGGCTTCGAGTCGCCCGCGACGGTGGGCGAGGCGAGATTCCCCGTGATGTGCTTCACCCCGAACCAGTCCACGGCCCACATCACCAGGTAGCTGTTGCCCCAGGCCATGTAGCACCCCTTCTTGGACTCGGCCGCCCAATAGCTGTCGCCCTTGTCGGAGGGACATCGGAAGGCCTCGGCTGCGGACACATAGGCGTTGAGGGGGCGGTTGGTCTCCCAGGCGTTGCCATCGTGGACGATGCTCACCTTGGCCTTGCCCGGTGCCGCACGAAGCGGAACACCCGCAGTCCCGGACCAGATCTCGCCCCCGACCGTGGCCCAATCGCCGTGCGCCGGCATGAGATCCTGGTTATCGGCGGAGTACATCGCATAGCCCAGGTACTGCTGTTTCTGGTTGCTCACACAGCGGGTGGCGTTGGCCTTGACCTTCGCCTTGGCCAAGGCCGGCAGGAGCATCCCGGCCAGGATGGCGATGATGGCGATGACCACCAGCAACTCGATGAGCGTGAACGCCCGGTGCGCAGGATTCGTCTTCATGGGGATCGATCGTTGTTACCCCGGCCCCGCACGACACGCCAGCGCCGGTTTCGGGCGCAATGACTCAGGCGATGAGCTTGTGGACCACCTCGCCGAACACGTCGGTCAGGCGAAAATCACGCCCCTGGAAACGGTAGGTGAGCTTCTCGTGGTCGAAGCCCAGCAGGCGCAGGATCGTGGCGTGCAGGTCGTGGACATGCACCTTGTCGACCGCCGCGTTGAATCCGAAATCGTCGGAGGCCCCCAAGGTCATGCCCGGACGGATCCCCCCGCCGGCCAGCCACATGGAGAAGCAATTCGGGTGGTGATCCCGACCGTCATCTCCGCCCTGCACCATCGGCGTCCGCCCGAACTCGCCTCCCCAGATCACCAGGGTGTCGTCCAGCAGGCCCCGAGCCTTGAGGTCCTGGATCAGGGCGGCATTGGCCCGATCGGTGTCGGCGCAATTGCGTTTGAGGTCGCCGGCCAGATTGCCGTGCTGATCCCAGGCCTCGTGGAAGATCTGCACGAACCGGGTGCCCCGCTCGACGAGGCGACGGGCCAGAAGACAAGCCGAGGCGTAGGTGGTCTTGCCCGGCGTGGCCCCGTAGAGATCAAGGATGTGCTGGGGCTCCTTGCGGAGATCCATCAACTCCGGGGCGCTCGACTGCATCCGATAGGCCATCTCGAACGAATTGATGCGGGTAGCGATCTCGGGATCCCCCACCCGGCCCAGGCGCTGACGATTGAGTTCCTGGATGGCGTCGAGCGTCTGGCGTTGGGCGGTGGCGTCGACCCCCTTGGGATTGGACAGGTAGAGGACCGGATCACCGCCGCTGCGGAAGAGGACGCCATTGTGGACGCTCGGCAGGAAACCCGCCCCCCAATTGGAGGCCCCACCGCTGGTCCCCTTGCTGCCCGTGGAGAACACCACATAGGCCGGCAGATCACTGCTCTCGCTGCCCAGACCGTAGGTGGTCCAGGCCCCCAGACTCGGACGGCCGAACTGCTGGGAACCCGTGTTCATGAAGATCTGCGCCGGTGCGTGGTTGAAGGCGTCGGTGTGCATCGACCTCACGATGGCGATGTCGTCGGCGACCCTGGCCAGGTGCGGCATGAGCTCCGAGATCTCCTGCCCCGACTGCCCGTGACGGGCGAACTGGAACTTGGGTCCCAGCAGCTTGGAGTTCGGACTGATGAAGGCGGCCCGATATCCCTTGAGCAGTTCGGCCGGCGGCAGTTTGCCGTTCCACTTGGCCAACTCGGGCTTGTGATCGAAGAGCTCGAGATGGCTCGGAGCCCCGGCCTGGAACAGGTAGATCACCCTCTTGGCCTTGGCCGGAAACGCGGAGGGCTTGGCCGACAGGGGGCCGGACGGGGAAATCCCGGGGCGACCCGAGGCCGCCTCGACCGAGCCGCCCAGAAGGGAGTGCAGGGCGGCCATGCCGAGACCGACACCGCAGTCCCGGAAAAACCAACGCCGGGTGAGGTGCGCCTGATGCTGGGCCAGCGCCTGCTGGAGAACGGGGATTCGGTTCATGGGGGTCACTCCTTGGTGAGGGTCTCGTCGAGATTCAAGAGCGCGCGGGCCACGGCGGCGTGGGCCGCGAGGGTCGCCGGGGTGACTCCGGGGGGAAGCCCGGTCACCGATTCGGATCGGCTGGTGGCCATCTCGGCCGCGTTCACCCAGCCTTCGGAGATCCGCGACCGTTGCTGGTCGAGGAGGCGTTTGAGGGGCCGCAACTCCTCGGGGCGGGGCGAGCGGCTCAAGACCTGCCGGAACGCGAAGACGATCCGCTGCTCATCGGTCTTTCCGCCCTCGGCGACCGAGCGCCGCGCCAGGGCCTGGGCCGCTTCCACGAACTGCGGTTCATTGAGCGAGGTGAGTGCCTGCAGCGGCGTGTTGGAGCGCAGTCGACGCACGCAGGAGGCATCGCCATTGGGCGCATCGAAGGCCTGCAGCACCGGGTAGGGAATGCTCCGGAAGCGGAAGGTGTACAACGACCGGCGGTACCGGTCGGCCCCCTTTTCCTCGACCCAGGTCTTGGGTCCGTAGCTGGCCGGCGGCTGGAACAGGAATTCCGGGGCCGGCGGATAGACCGCCCGTCCGCCGAGCGTCGGGTTGAGCAGGCCCGACACCGAGAGGGCGATGTCGCGGACGATCTCGCCCTCGACCCGGAACCGCGGCCCCCGCGCGAGCCACCGGTTGTGGGGATCGCGCTCCAGCAGGTCGGGACCGACCCGACTCGACTGGCGGTAGGCCGAGGAAGACACGATGAGCCGGTGCAGATGCTTGAGGGACCACGGAGGCACTCCGGGCCGGGAAGGCTGCATCCACTCGACCGCCAACCAGTCGAGCAATTCCCGGTGGGAGGCCGGCGGTGACTGGGTTCCGAGATCCTCCACCGTCTCCACCAGGCCGGTCCCGAAGTACTGCTGCCAGAGGCGGTTGACGGCCACGCGCGCCGTGGTGGGGGAGCGCGGGTCGACCAGCCAGCGGGCCAGGGTCAAACGGGAGTCGTCGGCTCCGGGCGGCAACGGATGCAGAAACCCCGGGGTGCCGTGGGTCACCTCGCGCTCGGGCTTGAGCCAGTCGCCCCGTCGGAAGAGGCGCGTGGCCATGCGGCTCTCGCCGGGACCCCGACCCTGCCGTGCGGCGAACACCAGCGCGGGAGCCCCCTCGGGCCATTGCCGCCACAGCGCCTCGATCCGGGCGTTGGCCTCGGCGAAGTTCGTCCGGGTGGTCCGCCAGAAGGAGAAGACCGCCGCGGTCTGGGCCGGAGTCCGTCGCTCCGCAGGAACGTTCGTCATGATCTCACGCACGGCTGCCGGCAGCGGATCCGCCGCGGCCTGGGGGTCGGGCGAGACCGAAAAGCGGAAACGCCCCAGGTTGTGGGTCTGCAAATCGTCCGAGTTCCAACCCCCGTGTTCCTGGTGGAGCTCGAACTCCAAGATCGCCCCCTTCGGAAACACCACCGGCTTCTCGGCCACGAAGACCGCCTTGCGCGATTGGTTCCGGCGACCGGGGCCGGCATCGATGCCCCAGGCCGTGTCCATCTTGCCGTCAATGGCGTGGGCCACCGGACCATAGGTGCGCTTCTTGCCGGAACGATCGTCGAATTCGGCCTCGAGGGGTTTCTCGTCGTTGGAGAAATCGGCGGTCGCCCGGATGAACTTCACGGAGACCTTGTTGGTGGGATTCTCCCGATCAATGGCCGTGAGCTTGAACTCGCTCAGCGCCGCCATGCCCTGGATGGATCGCCCGGGCCCCTGGCAGGGCAGGTTCGGATCGGTGAGCTGCTCGAGCCGGAACGCTGAGATCGAGGGAAGATCGTTCGTGCCCCGGAAGTGCGCGGCCCATTGGGTCGGCGCGTAGCTGGCCGCACGGATGGAGCCGTCTTCGTACTGGTAGAAGCGCTCGCCGTGGTCGCCGACATGCTCGCAGCGCACGACCGTCCACTCGGGCTGATCGCCTCGGACCGAGGCCTCCCAGGCGGCCATGCGGGCCTCCCAGTCCGGCGTGGTGTGGCGGAGTTTCTCCTCCTCCTCGCGGATCTGCCGGGCCAATTGGTCGCGAAGGCGTTGCTCGGTGGGACTGTAGGCCACCATCGAGGACTCGTGGTCGTTGTTCAGGAAGGCGAAAAGCCGATAGTACTCCTCCTGCGATATCGGGTCGTACTTGTGGTCGTGGCATTGGGCGCACTGGATGGTGATGCCCAGCACCGCCTTACCTATGCAGTCCATGCGGTCGATCAGGCCGTCGATACGGAACTGCTCCGGATCGGCCCCGCCCTCCTCGTTGAGCATGGCATTGCGCAGAAAGCCAGTGGCCACACGCTGGGACTCGGTGGCCTGGGGCAACTGGTCGCCAGCGATCTGCTCGATGAGGAACTGGTTGTAGGGAAGGTCTCGGTTCAGCGCATCGACCACCCAATCACGGTAGGCCCAGACGAAGCGGGGTTTGTCCTTCTCGAAGCCGTCCGAATCGGCGTAGCGGGCCGCATCGAGCCAGTGTCGGCCCCAGCGTTCGCCGTGGTGGGGGGAAGCGAGCAGACCGGAGACCGCGCGTTCCCAGGCATCCGATGCCTTGTCGGCGAGGAAACGATCCACCTCGGCCGGAGTCGGCGGGAGTCCGGTGAGATCCAGGTGGAGCCGACGCAGCAGGGTGACACGGTCGGCTTCCGGAGACGGCTTGAGTCCCTCGGCTTCGAGCCGGGCCAAGATGAATCGATCGATCGGGTTCCGGACCCAGTCGCCCCGGCGCACCACGGGCAAGGCGGGGCGGACCGGCGGCTTCCAGGCCCAGTGATCCCGACGCGCGACGTTCGTCGACGAGGCTCCCCACGAGGTCCCACCCACCCAAACCCACCCCAAGAACAGGAAGGTGCGAAGTCCAGCGCAGACCGAGGACGGAAAGGAGGCGGGGGTGTTCACAACACCGACACAGTGCCCCGGGTCCCGAGGGCGGTCCAATCGGATTTGAGGACTCCCCGGCATCGGATCCACACCGGCGATCCCGTCCCGCCCTCGGATCAGGCCTCGCAGTGGGGACAGGCTCCTCCGGACGAGGGGCTGAGGTACGGGATGCCCAGCCCCAGGCCACGGACGATCAGCAGGACACCCACGCCGGCGATCACCCAGGGCACGGCTCTTTGGAGACGGGCCCGAGCACCGGGACCGAGCCTTTGTCCGAGACGATCGACCGCCAGCAGCAGCGGCAAGGTGCCCAACCCAAACGCCCCCATCGACAGGGCTCCGGAAAGAGGATCCCCGGAAGCCGCGGCTGCGATGCCGGCGGCATAGACCAAGCCACAGGGCAGGAATCCGTTGATCATGCCCAAGAAGACCAGCGACCCGATCGTCTTGCGCCCCATGCCCAAGCGGAACAGGGCTTTCACCCAACCCACCGTCCGGACCAGCCATGCATCCAGCGACAGCCGCGCGGCGACGGCACCCCCGACCAAGAGCAGCACCCCGGCGATGATCGAGACGGCGCGCTGCCAACCCGCCACGTGAAATCCACGCCCCAACAGTCCGAAGACCAGGCCGATCAAGGCATAGGTCATGAACCGTCCGGCATGGTAGGCGACCCGCGATCGGATCCGCGCCGCGGGGTCGGTCCCCGAGAGCAGGGCCATCATCAACGGACCGCACATGCCGCCGCAGTGCAGGCTGCCTCCCAATCCAAGGACCAGTGCCGAGAAGATTTCCATGGCTGGCACCATCCCCTACCGGGTCGGAACCGCGGCGACCGTGGTGGGCACCACCACGGAACCCTCGGCGTAGTAGCCAGCGTCTTCGGGCCCCCAGTGGACACGGACCTTCCACAGCCCGGGCTTCAGGGAACCCGCATCGATGCTCTGAACGCCGTCCGCGCCGACAGCCAAGGGGAACTCCCGATCGAGAGCCGCTTCGGACGGACGGTACAGGCGAACCCTGCCACGCCCATCGGCAGGAAGGGAGGCCGCGGGCCAGGCGATGCGGATCGCCCCGCCCTGCCCGCCAGGCACGTAGCCGATGGCGACACCCGCACCGGCCGAGCGCTTGAGGCGATTGATCTGCTGCTGATAGGCCACCTCCTGCTCGTAGTAGTCGGCGCTCACCAACTCCTCGCGATTGCGTTGCGCCACAACGGCCCAGGTGGCCAACGAAGCGATCAGCACGGCGAAGAAACAGGCGATGCCGATGGGCCAGGGTTCGATCCTCTTGGAGACGGTGTTCATGGAGTGGAGTTCGTGGAGGGACTTCTCGGACCGGAGAACTGGGTGCTCACGCGTTCCAGCAACTTCCCGTTGGAATAGACGCCCAGCTCCAATTCGGTGGTCGATCCGGTCAACTGGGCGGGATCGAGATCGACCAACGCCGAGGTCTGCAGGTATTGCCCGACGGGGACCACGGGATTCGTCGCGCCCATCAGGCGGACGGAACCCGGGAGGTTCTCCAGGCGCACCTCGATCGGCAGCGGTTCGTGGGATTTGTTGATCATCTTCACCGAAAACAGGTTCCGGATGCGTCCGTCGGGAAGACTCTGGTAGAGGGTGCCCGAGACACGCAGGAACGTGGTCTCCACCGGTGCCCTCGAGAGCACCAACCACAGGAACACGCCGACCAGGGCCGCCAAGACGACGGAATACATCACCATGCGCCGGGTGAAGCGCTGGGTTTCGCCCCGCTCCAGGTTGTTCTGGGAGGCGAAGCGGATCAAGCCGGTGGGGCTCCCCACCTTGTGCATGATGGAATCGCAGGCATCGATGCAGGCCGTGCAGTTCACGCACTCCATCTGCGTGCCATCCCGGATGTCGATACCGGTCGGACACACCGCGACGCACTGGCGACAATCCACACAGTCTCCAAGGCCGGTGGCCTTGCGGGCATCATGCCCCTGATCCCGATGGAGCGGTGCGCGTTTCTCACCGCGACGGCGATCGTAGGCCACCACCATCGAGTTCTCATCGAGCAACGCCGACTGGAACCGGCCGTAAGGACAGATGAACGTGCAGGCCTGTTCGCGGAAGCGGGCGAAGATCGCGTAGAAGAGCAGCGAGAACAGGGTCATGGCGGTCAAACCCGCCCAGTGCTTCCGGGGATCATCGAACTGGATGGCCAGGAGCTGCTCACTGCCGATGATGTAGGCCAGCAGGGTGTTCCCCACGATGAACGAGAGACCGAAGAACACCCCGTGTTTGAAGAGACGTCGGGCGATCTTCGAGAGCGTCCATGGCGCCGCAGCCAGCGCCCGTTGTGCGGCCGAATCACCCTCGATGAGGTATTCGACCTTCCGGAACACCATCTCCATCATGACCGTCTGCGGACAGGCCCACCCGCACCACAACCTCCCGAATGCGACGGTGAAGACCACGATGCCGCTGATGAACACCAACATGGCCACCGCGAACACCACCGAGTCCTGCGGCCAGAAGATCTGACCCAGGATCGAGAAGCGGCGCTCCACGATATTGAACAGGAGGAGCGGGTTGCCCTGGATGCGGATCCAGGGGCCGGCGAACATCAGCAGGATCAGGAAGGACGCAAACCAAGCCCGCCGCCGGTGCCAGCCCCCCGAGGGGGCCTTGGGATAGAGCCAGCGCCGGCGACCGTCCTTGTCGGCCGTGGCGATGTGGTCGCGGAAATCCCGCCAATCCACATCCTGCATGTTGCCGGGCCGACCGGAGGCCGGGGCTTCAGGAGTCGCTGGGGTCCGATCTTGGGGAGAGTTCATGGGCGGGAGTCCTGACCGGACTCCTCAGGGGGGGGTCATTCGAAATCCATCGGGACCGCAGGCTTGGAGGGATCCTCCGGAGGCTTGGGATCGGGCGGATTGCTGCCTCGCAGCGTGTAGATGTAGCTGGCCACCGCCTGGATCTCGGCCGGCTTGAGCACCC
>VFQT010002526.1_pt1 | contig 18581 bp, 19 predicted proteins | sample 3512381 | NCBI WGS metagenome assembly VFQT01 (sample SAMN10412376, study PRJNA504923) | tailings metagenome | isolation source: Relicate 2 Philex TSF3 active mining site | place: Philippines: Tuba, Benguet | collected 2017-08-29
CGAGCATTGCATTGAAGGCATCGCCCGTCAGAATGGGCACCACCACTGCCAACACAGCATTGCCAATGGCGCCAATGAAGATCATTGCAACGATCCACCAATAAGGTTGAACATGAGAAAGAATCCATCGCAGCGACGATGACTGGTCGTATTTATTCTTTCTCTGCAAGGTAAATTCTGCTGGAACACTAAGGGAAGTCATAAAGTAATTGTAACATCCCTAAAAAAGACCTTCGCAACCCTCACTTTAGTAAGGTGTTTCTAAATTCAGCTGGCGATCCTGCCAGTCCCAACAATTTATAGGAGAGTGTGAAATGTCTTTACCAAAAACAATTTCTGGTTGGTGTATGTGGTTGTTCTTCCTCTGGACGGGTATCAGCGCTTTCGTGGCGTTGCCCATGGCTGCCACTATTAGTGGTGTGCTTGCTCTTGGTTATGCCATCTTTTCGTTGCTCGGAAAATAATTTAACGTTCGAACACACAACCTCCCGCAAGGGAGGTTGTGTCATTTAAGCCCAGAAAAGATATTCGCACAACGGAGTGAATATTCCCAATCGCCATTGGGATAGTCCCACCAGGAGGATAAAAGGGCATGCGCTGTGGACCATTGGATGATCTTCTCACGCTCCCATCCCAACCCTTCGCGTAGCAGGCTCACCCGCCTCTTTGCGCGGACCTCAAACTGGGCACTGCCCATCGAGTTATCCCACGGGTTGATCATGAGTGGACCAACCTCGTAACCGCAAGGACCAATTACACCTTTTGGGTCAATGGCGAGCCATCCACGTTCAGACGAGAGTACATTGAAATGATGAAAGTCTCCATGGATGAGATGATGCTCGTCTGCAAATAATTCCGGTAAAAATGACTCCACACGTTCCAGCAATCCCTTGGGGTAAGGACCTGTCTCACCGTCAAACGTCGGGCGGATGTTCTTAAACTCCGCAAACCAATCTTCCAGCCGAATGAACTTCCCAATTTTCGGCGTGGGTCGCCAGATCTTCTTCATTACTTGAATGGCAATGCGAGTCCGTTCGTCGTCATCTTCCAACTCAAAGAGCATCTTGCCCGGCTGAAGTTGTTCAATTAACAAAAATCCCTTCTCTTCATCACAGTCAATGATCTGACATGCCCCTTCGCCATTGAACAATTTCAACGCCTCCATCTCGCTGACCAGTTCTCGATTCGGCACACCGATCTTGAGAATGACCTTATCTCTTCCACGCGTGGCAAAAGCGACAAAGTTATAAGAGAGATTACTTACAGGCTGAACATTGGTCAACTGCCAGCGTTGAGACGCTTCTTCGATCAAAGCAGGGAGGCTGGCAAGAAATGTCTCGCCAGCCTCGCCAAAAGAATGTTTGATATTTGAGAGAAAAGGTTCAGGAAATTGCATTCTATTCCTTATATTTCACCAAATATACACCCATCACGATCATCCAAACCAGCCAAAGCAAGCTGCCAACGAGTCCTGCCCAATCGATGACGGGAACGGTGGGAATGGCGGTGGCAAGCAATTCCGTTTGTGCGAGGATGTAAATGGCGGAGGCAACCCATCCCAGAACGGCAACCCATTTGCTGAACATCTTGGATTTGTACATTATGCCGCTGATCATAGACATCCAAAGGATGATGAGGAACTGTCCCATATGTTCGCCGAGGATGACTCCGCCATATTGATGGACGGCGGTGAATACAGCGGCGACTGCGGCTTGGGTGGCTGAGTCCGCTGCCGGGTCTGTGTAGAGGCGGGCGAGGGCAGGGACGACGAAGACCCAGCGTAGAAGTCCAACTACTTGGACAATGAAGCCCATCACACCAAGAGTCGTTGCTGTTTCCAGAAATGGGGCATGTTCATCAGCGAGGATTTGTTTAAGCATGATCGCACCGAAAAGCATGGGCAAACCCACCCAGGCAAATGCGAGCCAGGTGTAGATCAATGTATCGCCGCCTGCCTGAAATTTTGTGAGGATCTCTGCTGTGGGTTGACGCAGAATATCGGGGTAATCGAAATTCATAATGAGCAGAGTGTAGGGAATGTTGACCAACAATGCACCAACGATAAAAAATATACCAGCGAGTTTTCTAAAAACGAATTGTGACATGATTTTCCTATTGGATGTATGGTTGTAGAACGTTCATCATGAGGTCTGCGCCATGAGACATTTGTGTTTCATTGACCGTCTTGCCGCTGATCTCAAGGCTGTTCAACCAAAATTCAGTGATAAGCCAACAAGTCTCGGCGAGGTTTTGAATTACTTTCGGGTCTGTTGAAGGTTTGATGATTCCAGCCACGCTGAAGGCTTGAAAGAGTTGATGAAACCCTTCGAAACCGCGTTTGCGAACAATGAGGAAACGAGTGCGCAGTTCATCATCGGCATGTAAGAGTGCAGCAAGTTCACGATGAGCAAACCGATATTGCCAGAGGATCTTGTAATTGGTCTTGACCATGGCTTGCAGATCATCAAGCGTGGGGAGCTTGTCTTTCGGCAGGTTAAAGGCTTTATCATTGGCGGCGAATAAACGCTCGAATAGACCACGAATGATCTCTTCCTTGTTGCGGAAGTGATAGTAGAGATTTCCCGGGCTGATGCCTGCCGCTTCAGCAATGTGATTGGTGCTGACAGCAGATGTCCCTTCGTTGTTGAAGAGGGTGAGGGCAGTGTCTAGTATCTTTTCACGGGTGGACATATTTCGTCTCCTAGAGTATTTACTCTATTAATATAGAGCAAATACTCTAATCTGTCAAGAGAAAAAAACTCCGAAGCCTCAAAGGCTTCGGAGTTTTAGGTTTACTTTACTTCTTTTTCTTCTTTACGTTTTCGCAGCCAGCCATTCAGGCTGTACTTTACAACACGTTCATTACCTTCAAATAATCGTTTTATGTTTGGCTGCAATGCCAGCACCAATAAGATCTCAGCACCAATTCCGTACCAAACATATGCCCAGGGGATGATCCCTTGTGAAGCGAAATAAGCAAATGCAAGTGTTGAATACAAAGCCACTGCCATGGTAGTAACAGAGGCAATTCCGATGGTGAAGAATGTCAACATGCCAAGCGGTAAGACGATCAAAATAGAAGGAAGATACAAGCCCATTGCACCGCCCACAGAAGGAGCGCCGCCTGCGCCGCCGCGTAAGCGGATGATCCGTCCATTTTCGTCACGCTCGGGTAAAAAGATCGAGTGGTTGTGTCCCAAAATTGCGGCAAGCGGAGCGATCATATGAATGATGGGCATATCGGGGGTGAGCCACCTTGCCACCCAAACACCAGCTGCACCTTTCACAATGTCTAACATGGCTGTGGCAAAGCCAGCCCAAAACCCCGCTGCACGCATGGCATTGGTCCCGCCGGTACGCCCGCTTTCAATATCGCGAATGTCTTTCCCGGTTGCGATCTTCACGATCAACAACCCGACCGGAACAGACCCGATCACATACGCCAGTACGACCGCCAGAATGGCAAAGACGATTTGCATTAAAACTCCTCCAAGAGTTGATATTCAGAATTTATCATTAGAAACATGTAGACATAAAAACACGAAACATTAGGGTTGGTTGCTAGGGGGAACGACCTGCAAGTCCACTTCATCGAACGAACCATCTTGAATCCAAAACCCGCGGGTTTTCCATTCGCCATTTTTGCGGGAAACGATTACATAGACCACATCATAAGCCGCCTCAGCAACATCGGTAGGCGATACAGTTTCAGGTCCGGCGGGATGCGAATGAAAGATGCCAAGCAGGTCCAGTCCCTGAGCTTCGATCCACTCGAACGCATGCAGCTGTTCTATGGGATCCATCACGTATCGTACCGGACTTTGCGCCTGATTCGACACCACCAAAACAGTCTCCACACTGGAGCCGCGACCCGCCAATAGACCGCAAGCTTCGAATGGCAATTGCGAATCAACATGTGCGAACATTTCTTGAATATGTTCGTTCGTCAGCGAAAGGGTGCGCATGCTTACAAAAAGATCGCGGCGACCCAGGCAACACCTGCCACTACAATAGGACCCACCACCGCGCGACGCAATGGGATATTTTCGGTAAGGCTGCTTGAGAGCATGGTCAACGCATATAACGGACCTGTCACAGCTAGCCCAAATTGAACGGGAGAGAGCGGCCAGTAATGCAGCCCTGCACCGATCTGCGCACAGACTAATCCAATGCCCACTGCCCATGGAAAGTCCCAACGGTCAGTGCCATCAAGATGCAAGATGCGCAAACTGATCAACCCCGCAACCGTGAGAATGGATGGGATGACCAACACCATACGCGCCCCGGAAAAACGCAGCGACGTGACAAGAATGAGAAACAATGCATATGCCACTGCCGTAAGACCTGCGCGTGCTAAACCATATGAAGGCGCAGAGGGGTCAATGGAAATGTATTCCGCAATACAGACCGCAGCCAGCAGCACAGCACCGACCACGAATGCCCACCACCATGCTGAACTATTTGAAAGAAGCGTAAGCGGTGTTCCCAATACAAAAGCGGTGAGTGTGGGCAGAAGCAGATGTTCGCGAGTGGCACCACTCTCAGTAGGGGTATGGTCACGGGTCAGCCAGTCCATTCCGGCGGCAGTCAGAGCCGCGGCAAGGATGGTGAGGAAAGAGCCAAGGTTGAGGGGAAACGCATAATAGAAACCGGGCAGGCTCAGGCTTAGGGTGAGCCCTGGAGATTCGATAAAGCGGGAGAGGGCAAAAGTCAGCAAGACCGAAGCGATCAGCATCCCCATGCGGTCTGTAGAAGGCAGTTGTGAGCGGGTTTCCTGCATGAGCGCATTGTACCAAGAATGAGAGAGTCTTCAAGGTAATCCCCGCGTTTTTTGCAGGAATCATCGTTTTTTGCGCAATTTTTGGGGGTGGCGGTATGGTAGAATCAACTAGTTATGGAAGCATCACGCATCGAAAATCTGCCTCCGCCGCCTGGAATCATCAATTCCATCAAAGCAGGCTTTGACGTTATCGCGTCGCACATTGCTGTGATCCTGCTGCCTCTGCTGTTGAATTTGCTCTTGTGGTTGGGTCCACGCTTGCAACTGGATTCGTTGTTCAAATCCCTTGAAAGCGACATGGTTACTTTCTGGCAAGCGAGCCAGATCCCTGCTGAGCAGATCCAGATCATGCTTGAACGCTATGAGACACTGACGCGGTCCATCAATATGTTCGGACTGCTGCGCACGCTTCCGATCGGGATCTCCAGCCTGTTCATTCCAAACGACGGACCTTTTACTACACCGTTTGGGGATCCTGCCGTTTTGCAGGTCAATGGTCTCAACTTGATGCTCTGGTTCTTTCTGCTGACAGGTATTGGCTGGGTTGGCGGTGCGCTCTATTTTCGTAGTGTGGCAAGCGTTGCCCTTGCAGAAAAGATCACATCCACAAATATCTTTCAGGCGATTCTGCAAACGTTCTTGATCTCCATTGTTTGCAATTTGCTGTTGTTCGCCATCAGCATGCCGATCTTCTTTATCGTATTGGTGGCAACGCAGATCAGTGTGGTGCTTGCAAACCTGGTCGTGTTGTTCATTGCGTTGGGTTCGGTGTGGGTGATCGTACCGATGTTCTTCTGGGCGCATGGTGTCTTCATCAAACGCCAGAACGTGTTGACATCCATCATGAGCAGCATTCAGTTGACACGTTTCACACTCCCGACCAGCAGCCTCTTTGTGCTGATGGTCTTCCTGCTCTCGTATGGCTTAAGCTATTTGTGGCGGCTCCCGTCACTGGATTCTTGGCTGACCCTGTTCGGTATCTTTGGTCACTCGTTTGTGACCACGGCATTGCTGGCAGGTAGTTTTATTTATTATTATGAAATGAGCGCATGGGTGCAGACGGTTTTGGACAAACTGCGCCCCAATAAAGTAATCAAACAAGCATGATGACGCACGTTGTCATCGCAGGTATTTGGAGGATTTTGTGGCTGACCAAGTTAAATATGATGTAAGTTCAATTCAAGCGCTGGAAGGTATCGAGCATGTTCGCAAACGCCCCGGTATGTATGTGGGTGGTACCGATATCAAAGCGCTTCACCACCTCGTTTATGAAGTGGTGGACAATGCCATCGATGAAGCGCTGGCAGGTTTCTGTACGCGTATTGACGTTACCATTCATAAAGACAGCAGCGTATCCGTCAAAGATAACGGACGTGGTATTCCGGTTGGTCCGCACCCTTCGAAGAAGGATGCCAACGGCAAGCCGATGGAAACCGTGGATGTGGTCATGACCGTGATCGGCGCCGGTGGTAAGTTCGGCGGCGGCGGATATAAAGTTTCCGGTGGTTTGCATGGTGTGGGTATTAGTGCCGTGAACGCCCTTTCCGAATGGACCACCACCGAGATCAAACGTGATGGAAAGCATTGGCGTCAGGAATACAAGCGCGGTATCCCGCAGGGATCGATCAAGCAGATCGGTAAAGTGGATAAGGAAGATACCGGCACCACCCAGACCTTCAAGTTCGACAAGGTCATCTTCACCGAAGATATTGACTATCGCTTCGATACCCTCGTTCAGCGCTTCCGCGAAATGTCCTTCGTGACACGCGGCATTACCCTCAAATTCGAAGATGAACGCGCCGACCGCGAGATGACCTTCCACTTTGAAGGTGGTATTACTTCGTTCGTCCGCTATTTGAACCGCAACCGTGAAAACCTGCACCCCGTTGTGCATGTTGAAAAGGAAGTGGAGAACATTGGCATCGAAGCTGCCATTCAATACACAGATGCGTATACCGAATCGGTGTACTCCTTTGCCAACACCATCAATACCATTGATGGCGGTACCCATCTTACGGGTTTGCGCTCATCCCTGACCCGTGTGATCAATGACTATGCCCGCAAGAGCGGCTTGCTGAAAGATGCCGACCCGAATTTCTCCGGCGATGATACCCGTGAAGGTCTGACAGCCATTGTGTCAGTCAAGCATCCGGGTCCGCAATTTGAATCGCAGACCAAGGTCAAGCTCATGAACCCCGAAGTGCAGACCTATGTCACTCAAGTGGTGGGTGAGGCGTTTGCAACCTTCCTCGAAGAAAATCCGCAGGCGGCGAAAGCCATTATTGCCAAGTGTCTTACATCCGCTCGTGCGCGTGATGCCGCTCGCAAAGCGCGTGACCTGGTCATCCGCAAGTCTGCGCTTGAGTCGCTCACCCTGCCCGGTAAACTTGCTGACTGCTCAGAACGCGACACCTCCAAGACCGAACTCTACATCGTAGAAGGTGACTCGGCAGGCGGCTCCGCCAAACAGGGGCGTGACCGCCACTTCCAGGCGATCTTGCCGTTACGCGGTAAGATCCTCAATACCGAACGTGCCCGCCTCGATAAAATTCTCGGTAACAACGAAGTCAAGGCACTCATCTCTGCTTTGGGAACCGGCATTGGCGATAACTTTGACCTCGAAGGTCTGCGCTACGGACGTGTCATCATCATGACCGATGCCGATGTGGATGGCAGCCATATCCGTACACTGTTGCTGACCTTCTTCTTCCGCTATATGCCGCAGTTGATCGAAGATGGTCACCTCTACATTGCCCAGCCGCCTCTCTATCGCATTGCACATAAGAACAACGTAAAGTACGTTTATAGCGATAAAGAGAAAGACAAGGCGCTCAAAGAACTTGGCGAGAAAGCCAACCTCCAGCGTTACAAAGGTCTCGGTGAAATGAACCCAGACCAGCTGTGGGATACGACCATGAATCCCTCCAACCGCACCCTGTTGTTGGTCACCGTTGACGATGCCGCCGAAGCCGACCGCACCTTCGATATGCTCATGGGCGATGCCGTAGACCCGCGCAAGAAGTTCATCCAAACCCATGCCAAGAGTGTGAGAAATTTGGATGTTTAGATTGTTTCAATAAAAAAACAGCCCGCAAATTTGCGGGCTGTTTTTTTATTTTTGATCTTGGTGTAACTTAAGCATTCGTCTTCGCCACACTCCGCATCGCGGCGATCTGCCGCAGATGATCGACCTCGTGTGCCAACAAAAGCAGCACCCAGGTCTTGTAGTTGCAAACGCCGAATAATGAATTCGTAACCGTCTTCTCCGGGTCGTGTGCATTACGCGTCCCTTCGAGGGCGGTTTTGATCTGTTCGGTGGCGAAGATCAGATTTTTTCGCAACAGTTCGGCAGGTACATTTTGTTTGGCGCCTTCGCCAAGTCCGCGCGCGGCTTCCACAACGTGCGGCATTTGACTGGTGGCAATATCCAACAGGGTGTTTAGATAAAAACCCTGTGAATAGATAAGGTGGGTGATGGATTCGCTAATCGTCCAAAATGGATGGACATCTGAAGCAAACGCTACTTGAGAGTCATCTAGTCCTTCTAAAAGTTCCAGTGCGCGTGTCCGTGTCTGATAAAAGGTCTCAATGAACTCATCCAATGAATAATGGTTGGCTGCTTCCAACCATGAGATCTGCTTGGTAAATGCAGAATTGATAAGGGGACTTAATTCTGTTGAAGGGATCATGGGCTGGATTTTATCGTACTTCTTCATTACAGTACTTTGGTACCAGAAAAGCTGGGAACTTTCTGAACGGTACAAGCGTTCTAGGTGGGCAAATGAAAAGAGGTTTATTATGAAGTTAACGACCAATAACATTATTATTATTTTCGGCAGCCTGATCCTGTGTATGCTGGCGCTGATTCCCATTAGCGTATTTGCCATGCCTTTATTGGAAACAGAGCGAAACGAGCCAGACCCGCAAGCCACCTTGCAAGCAATGGTGACGCAGACAGTGGTGGCAATGACTATCAACGCCCCGACACAAACCCCGGTTCCTGCCACGGCGACGACTGTTCCCGCCACGAATACACCCGTACCCACTGCGACAGCGCTTCCCCCCACCGCGGTCACCTATTGTGACTGGATGGCATTCGTCACTGATATCACCATCCCTGACGGAACGACCTTGCAGCCCAACGAAACCTTCGTCAAGACCTGGCGCATCAAGAACCGCGGCACTTGTACCTGGACGCCAGATTACTCCCTCACCTTCAATGGCGGCGATCAGATGGGATACAACACCACTATTCGCCTGCCTGGATATGTAGCTCCCGGACAATCCATTGATGTCTCTGTCACATTGACCGCGCAAACAAACCCCGGTTCTTACAGAAGCTATTGGATCATGCGAAATGCTTCTGGCGTATTGTTTGGAACCGGCGAAAAAGCGAATACCCCGATCTATGTGGACATTCGTGTAAAACAGCCTGCAGCCCCCACACATGGAACTGTGAGCGGAAACCTGTGCTACCCGAGTGAATTCAATCCGCGCATGACCCTCTACATTGAGAATGCACACACGGGCGAGCGTATTCAATTTGCCATCGCAGAGAACCAGTACGTTTATCAGGTGTTGGTGCCAGCAGGAAGATACTATGCCTATGCCTGGGCGCCTGGTTACAGCCTTGAAGGTGCTTATACCCACGACAATGGTTTGATGAAATCCTTCTTCGTGGAAGGCGGCAAGGAAACACCCTTCATCAACTTGTGTAACTGGGGTCCATACGGACACGCGAAAGGCGAATAAATAAAAACAAACTCACCCCGAAATTAGGTTTCGTGGGTGAGTTTGTTTTTAAGGGCAATCAGCGCCTATCTGTGTCCTAAATACGGTTCGGTGTAATTATGTTTTATTTTCCAACTTCCAGCGAATACAACACTGTCTCCATCTCTTGCGGAGTCAACCCGCCATGGTGACCGAGAAATCTCATCTCGAACCTGTCTTTCTCATACCACCATACGGACTCATACCGATACGGCAGGATGACGACATTTCCCGCCCGTTCTTTGAATCGTTCTGAGACCTCTGCCCCGAAATAACCTTCCTGGATCAGCATCTCAGTTTTGACCACATCGGCTTTGCCTTCCAGTCGTTTTGCAAGAAACTCCTGGGCTTCATCTTCCATGCCAGGCTTTATATACATGAACATATCACGCGCCGACCCAGCCGGGACGAGCAGTCGTCCACGTTTGTTGGTGCGGATGAACTTCTCGATGCCGGAGAAATCCCTGTCAGTGTTGAGATAGATCGTTGTTTTAGGATCCACTTCACACATGCCATGATCCGCGGTCATGAGGAAGAGAATCCGCTTTTTGTTGCCGAAAACTTTGTCGAAGTAGTGTTCCATCATCAGTAGGAACGTTTCGATCTCAGCTTCGGTTTGAGGAGCGTTTGGTCCATACTCATGAGCCATGCCGTCGATATTGCCAAGGTAGACATGGAAATAGGAAGGCTGGCTTTGTTTCTCCAGCAGTCCTGCAATATTCACCAAAGTTTCAGACAGGCTTTTGAATGGGATGATCTCAGACCCTTGCATGACCGTCTTTGAATAAGTGGATGGCGTGAATTCGCGGCTGCCGAAATTGAATGAGCGCACACCCATTTCATTCAAGGCAGGGTAGAGCACACCGTGTGGAAATATGTTCTCGGGTTTGATCTTTTTGAGGCTGAGTGTGTCGCGGTCTTTGCTGCCTGCCGCATAGGAGAATAAAAGCGGCGCGATTATGCGATCGACCAGCGGTTCGTAGTAATACCATTCATGCACTCCGCTTTGCCCAACCGGAACACCTGTGTGCATGGTCGTCACATGTGCGGCAGTCGTGGATGGAAATTGGGAGGTCAGCTTTTCGATCTTTCCTTGCTTTGCAAAGCGCTGTAGAAAGGGTCGGTCCTGGAATTTTTCAAAGAAGCGCCAGCCAAAGGCGTCGACGAAGAACATCACAACCGCATCGTATTGTTTGGATGCGAATGCTTCTTTGATACGATTTGGAAGCCCGGCGAATCCGCCAGAGTCATAACGGGGTTTGATAAAGTCTTTGTGCATATTGTCCATTGATTATATTTCACCACAAAGATTGCGAAGAAAACTTATTAAACCAAGCGCCCTTTGCTTGCTTGGCGGTAACGAATAAAAAAACAGCATGAAGTTTTTCTTCATGCTGTTCGAGGTCAATTCATCATCCTCGCGGCTTTTCTGCCGATCTCCACTGCAAAGTTCGTACCGCGGTCCCACGGGTAGACTTGGCTCATCGAAGCGAAGTACAAACCTTCAATGGGCGTTTGAATGGCGGGGATGTTCTTGGAATGTCCTACCAAAGGAACGGGTTGGGCATAGTTGGTCTTGTGTACCCAGATCTTTTTAACCCAATCACGTTTGAACTCAGGGTTGAATTTTTCGAACGCGGGGATAAATCTTTCCAGCAGTTGTTCGTCAGTCATCTCGAAATATTCGTGACCCAATTCAAGGTAATCACCAGCATACACAATATGGTCACCGCCGAAATGTTCCTTCGAAACAAAGTTGGTGTGTTCCACCAACGCAAGGAAGGGATAGCCCTCCTCCTTCGGCACGTTGAACCAGTAATAGCCTTCCTTCGAAAGCGAATGCTTCAGCGAAAGCGTCATCACCACTGCGCCCATCGACTTCAACCCCAGCAAACCCTTCAAATAGGATTCGGGCAATTCGGGGCATAACTTTGCCATCAAACTTGGTGACGTAGTGACGAGGACCTTATCGAAGTGTTCGCCATCCACGCTCAGACCACCCGACGCTTGATCCTTCTTAATGGACTTGATACTCGTCCCCAGCCGAATCTCCACTCCCTTTTCGCGCAGCTTGTCTGCAAAGAGATCAGCGAACTTTTGAAAGCCGCCTTCGAAGGTGCCAAGTCGAGTCGTGCGGGCGTGCATGCGTGCCCACAACCACGCCATGTTGACATCTTTGTAATACGACGCGAATTTACCAATAAGCAAGGGCTGCCACATTTGCTCGTAGACTTTTTTGCCCGCATACTTCATCATCCATTCGTGGGCGGTTACTTTTTCGAGCGCCTGCCAGTTCTTGGTGATGCGCAGAAAGAGTCCAACGAAGCCAAATCTAATTTTATTCAGACCAAATCCAAGCCCGGGAAAGAGAAGTGCGTTGAGAATCGAGTCAAAGGGATACCACTTGTTCTTGTGCAGCATCACGGTCAGCGGGCGCGGGAAGATGACCTTATCCTCCAAACCCAGCTCGCGGATCAGCTCAAGCATTTCGCTATCCGACTGGAACCAGTGGTGATAGAACTTTTCCACAGACCAATCCCAATGTGGTTCTTTGAAACCACTGGCGAGACCGCCTGCATAATTTGCTGCTTCAAAAATGGTAACGTCGTGACCTGCTTTTCGTAAGTCCCAAGCGGCAACCATGCCGCCGTAGCCTGCTCCAAGAATTGCAATTTTCAAAAGATTCTCCAAATTTATTTTGTTCTGTATTCGAGCCGTTCTGCAAGGATCTTCAACTTGCCCCAACGCTTGCGGACCACGTAGATCATTGCCAGAGTTTGCATCCAGACCAGTTCATTATCGGGTAATTCGATGGCTTTTTCTAATACCCTGACAGCTTCTTCATCTGTACGTTTGGCTTGGACATATTCATCCGCCAGCCTTCTTAGTTCTGCTGAGTGCTGATCATTGTATTGACCATCCAACCGCTGAATAACATCCTGCATGGCATGTTCCAACTCATGTTCGGTGAAAGGCTTGATGAGAAAATTATGAATTCCCAGTGCCTTTGCCGCCTGGATGGTTTCGGAATGACTCTCAGCTGAAACGAGAATACAAGCCGTGCCTGGGTTGACTTGCAGGATCTGTTTGTACGCGTTCAACCCATTGAGCTTCGACATGTTAATGTCGAGCAGTACGATATCCGGTTTATGTTGACGCGCCATTTCGACGGCTTGAGTACCATCGAGCGCGATGGCGACCACTTCCACGCCTTTGACCGTCGAAAGCATTACACGGGTGTTTCGGCGGGTTTCCTGTGTGGTGTCTGCAATAAGGACTCTTTTTTTTCTGGTTTGCGGTTGCATGTCAGTTTGCCTTTGTGGGAATGCAGCGGATTCGCACATTAAGTATAACCGAGGCAGACGTGCTCGGTTCATGTAATTTGAAGTGGCTGAAAAAGATTTTGGGACTTAATCTGGAAGGCTTGAAAGGGATTCTTATTGAGTCTCTAAATACATCACTGCATGTCAGGCATTTATTCTCTTAGAATCAGTATTTCCTTGTTCTTTGCTGCATGATCGTGCCAAGTGATTGCAATTTGTCCCAACGCTGGCGGATCACGTAGATCATGGCAAGGGTTTGCACCCACCGCAATTCACAATCTGGCAGTGACAGTAATTTTTCGAATACTTTTACTGCTTCTTCGTCTGTCCTCTTTTTTTGAATATATTCATCAGCAAGCTGGCGTAAAGCTAGAATGTCATTCGCAGAAGGTTCTTCGACGTTTGGTTCGGGGTCGAGCGTATTGAGAATCTCTTTTATTGCTTTCTCAAGTTCTTCTGACGTAAATGGCTTGTTGAGATAGTGTTGAATACCCAAACTCAAGGCTGTCTTTACAGCACTTGGATCTTTATAGACCGAGATGACAATTCCAGCGACGCGTGGATTTTCTTTGGAGATCTGCCGATAGGCTTCAAACCCATCAACTTTCGGCATGTGCAGGTCAAAAACGACAATATCTGGTTTGTGCTTGAGTGCCATCTCGATCGCTTCCTTGCCATCGAGAGCAACCGCCACCACCTCTATCTCGTCGATCATGGAAAGCATGATGTGGGTATTGCGGCGTGTTTCAGCTGTGTCATCTGCCAGGATTACTTTTCTTTTTCTTTGGGGTTCCTGCATATCAGCCTGCCTTTGTGCTTTGATGAAAATACTTTCTATTTATTGTGCTTCTTCGCGGAGTGTGTCACTCCACTTGATTCCTTCACGAGTAAGATAATACGCACCCAATGCTGTGATGGGAACCCAGAGCGCCACATGCAGAACGAGGGTGTACCCTGCTGCTGTGGCTTGGTCCACGCCATAGGCGGTGAGGACGGCGATGCCTGGAGCGTCAAATGTACCAATATAACCAGGCGCCGAAGGGATGGTGGTGGCAAGGTTGACAATGCCGTTCATCAGCATCAGTGCAAAGAACGAGACGGTGAAATTAAACGCATGCATCACGAACCAATATTTGGCGGTTTCCAAAAGCCAAATGACCACCGAGGTAAAGAAGACCATCAACACGTTGAAGGGAGAACGAAGCGAGGCAAGTCCATCCAAAAACTTGTGCATAATGCCGTTGATCTTTTCATGCAAGCGTTTGGGTGTCAGACGTTCGATTAGCCAGGAACCGATTTTGCTGGTGAACTGTGGGAACATGGCAGCCAGCAAAAATACAACCAGTGCGCCGAGGAAGACCCCGGTTCCGATCACCGCCACCTGCTGGATGTTGCCCACAAAGCCGGATGCCCCCGTGAGCTTTGCCAGCTCGGTCAGGTTGACAAAAACGAATGCCAGCATCACCACACCGTCGAAAATGCGCTCTACGATGATGGTCGCCAGTGAAGCGGAGACGGGCACTCCTTCTTTGCGTTTCAGGATGACAGCGCGTAACACTTCACCTGCCCGGGCAGGGTAGATGTTATTGCCCATATATCCAATGGTCGTGATGGGGAACATGGTTTTGGTGGGGATCTTCTTGATGGGACCCAATAGATAATGCCAGCGCCATGCCCGTACCCATACGCCGATGAAGTATACAAAGATACCCGGCAATAGCCAGATATAGTTTGCTTTTTGCATGGTTCCCCAAAAATCGCCGAGGTGCAGTCCGCGCAGGGCGAGCCATAAAAATAGGATGCTGATCAGCACCCCGAGCCAGAATTGCCATTTCTTCATTTGCATAGTGCGTGATTGTACCAAATGTAAGAGATATGCATTAACACAGAGAGAACCAGGTCACAGAGAATACGTTCTAAAACCTTTTTGTTCTTCTGCACTCTCGGTGGTGAAAATCTCTAGGCTATAATTCCAGCCTCGAAAGGAACGTGCATGAAAAAATATTTCCCCACGATACGTGACTATCTTTTTATTATTACATCCAGTTTGATCCAGGCAGTAAGTTTGCGTCTGTTCTTTATTCCCGCCAATCTGGCTTCGGGTGGTGTAAGCGGTATTTCGCAATTGATCAACTATTTCACGGGTTGGCCCATCGGTTTGATGGTGCTTATAGGCAATGTCCCGCTTTTTCTTCTGGGGTGGCGCTACCTTGGTGGATTCAAATTCGCCATGCGTACCGCTGTTGCGATCGTCACTTATTCGCTTTTTACCGATGTGATGATGAAGATCCCTGCCTTCGTTTCATATTCACAAATTCTGATCAATGACTTGCAAGGCGATATATTCCTCAATTCTTTATATGGTGCCATCTTTAGCGGCGTGGGGTATGGCATGGTCTATCGCGCGCGCGGAACCAGCGGCGGCTCGGATATCCTTGCGCGTATTCTCAACAACTGGCGCGGCATTTCAATGACCCAAAGCTATCTCATGGTGGATGCTGTGGTCATTCTCTCCGCAGGCTTTGTCTTTGGTTGGAAGGCGGCGCTTTACGCAATGATCACTTTGTATGTCAGCGGGCTTGTGGCAGAGACGGTGCTTGAAGGCGGCGGTACCGTTCGCACAGCGATGATCGTGACATCGAAGCCAGACGAGGTCTCGAACCGTATCATGGAAGATATGGAGCGCGGTGTGACGTGGTTGGAAGGCAAAGGCGGTTACACAGGTAATTCACGCCCCGTTTTGTATTGTGTCGTCAGCCGCGCCGAAGTGGCAACGCTCAAAGCCATCGTTCACGAAAGCGACCCTGAATCATTTCTCGTCATCGGTGTGGCACATGAAGCATGGGGTGAAGGGTTCAAGCCGTTGAGGGGGAGATGATCGAGTAAGGAGTAATAAACAAAAAAGGAGTAACAAGAAAAACTTGTTACTCCTTTTTAGTTCTCAAAATTTACTTTTTCTTCCCATACCCCAACAGTTTCAAAACATTTGCATCGTTGCGCCAATCTTTCGAGACCTTCACGCGCAATTCCAAAAATACTTTGCGCCCGCCCATGTCTTCGATCTCTTTTCTTGCGGCGGAACCGATCGTCTTCAGCATCTTGCCGCCTTCACCGATGACGATCCCTTTTTGAGATTCGCGCTCCACAAAGATCGTCGCAGCGATATATGCCATACCGTTCTCGCGTTCTTTGAATTCGTCAATGCGGACCGCCATGCCATGCGGCACTTCGTCGCGCAATTTGATGAGGCAGGCTTCGCGGATCAGATCTGCGGCGATCTCTTTTTCATAGAGGTCTGTGATCTGATCTTCGGGATATTCCGGTTCTCTCTCAGGGACAGCTTGGATCAGCGCTTCGGTCAGTTCACCCAACCCAAGCCTGCGCGCCGCAGAGACGTGCATCACGGTCGCTTTGTCCACCAGCTTGGCATACTCGCTCTCGCGTGCAGACAATTCGTCGGGTTGCACCAGGTCTGTTTTATTGAGAACCAGCATGCGGCGAGTGCGAGGCGAGATGCCATAGAGAAGTGTGGAGATATTCTTGTCCTCTTCGGTCGGGGAAGTGGATGCATCCACCAGCCAGAGAATTAAGTCCACGCCATCAAGAGCTTCTTCGGCTTCGGCATTAAGGAATTCACCAAGCTTGTGTTTGGCGTTATGAATACCGGGCGTATCGACAAAGATAAGCTGGGCATTGTCTAGCGACAGAATGCCAAGTTGACGTCTGCGTGTGGTCTGCGGACGCGGCGACACTGCGGCGACCTTTTGCCCGAGCAAGGCGTTGAGTAAAGTGGACTTGCCCACATTGGGGCGACCGATGATGGCGATAAAGCCGGAACGATGGGTCATGCTTGTTTGGGACTCCAGTTGGCAATCGCAAGACTGCTGATGATGAGGGCTGCCCCGGTGATGATCTGCCAGGTCAGCGCTTCTTTGAGGAAGATGACCCCAAGTGTAACGCCGCCCAGCGGAAATAGATAGGTGACCATGGTGGTGCGGGTGGGACCGATCTCATGGATGAGGTAGAACAACATGATGAACGCCAGCCCTGAACCGAGGATGCCCATCCACAATAAGGCTACCCAGGTAATGGGTAGTGTGGGGATCTGGAGCGGCGCTTCAAAGATCATTGCAGAAGGAACCATCACACTTGCCGCAGAAACAAGCGGAACTAATCCGCGGACTATGGCAGGTGTGTTTTCTGTATAGACACGCGCAATGATCGAGCTGGCCGCATAAAAGATACAGGCGGTAATAACCGCCAACTGCCCAAGCAGGGAACTGGAGGATGCGCCGATGTCCTTGCTCATCAACACGACCACGCCCGCAAAACCGGTCAATAGACCCAGCACTTTGGCGGTGGTCATTTTGTCATCATGCAAGAGGAAGTGTGCCACCAAAATGGTGAAGAGTGGCACGGTGGCATCCAAAATGGAGGCAACGCCTGAGTCGATGGATTTTTGTCCCCATGAGATAAGGAAGAATGGAATGGCAATGTTGGTCATCCCAAGCACAAGCAAGGGCGCCCATTCCTTAAGAGTGCGGGGTAGTGGAATATGGCGCGTGATAATAACCGCCACACCGAATAAGAATCCGAAGAACACTCGAAAGGCAACAAGCGTAATGGGACCAATTTCTCGCAGAGCAAGTTCGACCCATAAGAAGGACGAACTCCAGATCAAGCCAAGGGTGATGAATACGATCCAGTGTTTGGTTTTCAATATATAAACTCCTTTTGTGGATTGAGAAAGATTGTATTCGGCAGGGTATTGTAAAAGCCACCCGATTCTTGCTCAGTTAGGTGGCGGAGACTGCATGAATTGTAAAAAACACTTCCAAAGAATGGGATATACGAGTGTAACATCCCTTCTTCGAAAGATGTCAACCCCTCCAATGAGGGTTGCAGGTAGATATATCTTCGGCTACCATACGAAAATATTTATAGAGGAGCTTTACCATGCCGCAGCCGAACCTGCCTGATTTTGATTCGCTTTGGGATTATTCGAACCCCGCACAAACTGAAACCAAGTTCCACGAACTCCTGCCGCAATTTCCTGAAGGCAATGAACGTTTGGAATTGCTTACTCAGATCGCGCGGGCACAAGGCTTGCAACGAAAGTTTGACGACGCCCACACCACTCTCGACGAAGTTGAAGGGCAGTTGCTTGTAGACTCCTCTCGTGCGCGAGTCCGCTATTTGCTGGAACGTGGACGCGTTCTGAATTCATCCAAGCATCCAGAGAAAGCCCGTCCATTCTTTGACCATGCGATGAAGATGGCCAAAGAATTGGGCGAGGATTTTTATGCCGTGGATGCGGTTCACATGCTGGCGATCGTTGCAGACCCCGCCTCTTCCCTCGACTGGAACCTGCGCGCCATCCATATGGCTGAATCCTCTGCCGATAAAAAAGCCCGCGGCTGGCTAGGCTCACTTTACACCAACACAGGATGGTCGTATCACGAAATGGGAGATTATGAATCAGCGTTGAAAATCTTCGAGAAAGCCGAATCCTATTTCGGCGAAGTGAGACGCGAAGATCGGCTGCGCATCGCCAAATGGACAGTGGCGCGTTGTCTGCGTTCGATGTATCACATCGACGAAGCTTTATCCAAACAATTGGCATTGAATGCCGAGTTTGACTCTATTGGCGGAAGTGATGGTTATGTGGATGAAGAGATCGGGGAATGTTTGCTTGCGTTAAATCGTGT
>VFQT010002527.1_pt1 | contig 18580 bp, 18 predicted proteins | sample 3512381 | NCBI WGS metagenome assembly VFQT01 (sample SAMN10412376, study PRJNA504923) | tailings metagenome | isolation source: Relicate 2 Philex TSF3 active mining site | place: Philippines: Tuba, Benguet | collected 2017-08-29
ATTGATGATGGGTATGTTCAATGAATTCATGATTTCGATTTTATGCGTTTCCAAGGGCGCTCGATCAACCAAACAACCATGAGGTAGGCGGGAACAGCCATCCATGCCAACGACTGCAATTCGGGCATGGTAAGAACCGCGTAACCGAAGGCGAAGGCCAAGAGCAAAGCGGGTAGAATTTTGCCCAACTCGTAGGGAATCGGATAGGCTTTTTGGCCCCAGATGTAGGCGGCAATGACCATACTGGCATAGGCTCCCAAGGTGGTCCAAGCCGAACCTTCAAAGCCCAAACGGGGTATCAAATAAAAGTTCCCGACTAGGGTCAACAAGGCGCCTCCGAGAGCAATGACGGCGCCCCATTGGGTTTTGCCTGACACCTTGTACCATACACTCAAATTGTAATACAACCCCAGGCAGACATTGGCCGCTAGCAAAATGGGCACCACCGAGATGCCGCGGTTGTCGGCAAAGTATTGGGGGTTGCGAATCAGCAAGGGGCCCAAGAAGGGTAAGGACACCAGTGTGGCCAAAAAGAGAAACCCGACCACATAACTGAACCAGCGCATCACATAGGCATAGGTTTCAGGGGCTTTTTCGTCGCCGGCCCGGCTGAAAAAGAAGGGTTCAGCCGCAAAGCGAAAGGCCTGCACAAAAAGGGTGAGAACCAGGCTCAATTTGTAAAAAGCCGAGTACACGCCCACCTCGTATTCAGCAGCACCCGGCAGCAGCAAGTGCTTGAGCAAAATGCGGTCTAAGGTCTCATTGACCATGCCCGCCAGACCCACGACTACCATGGGCAGGGAATAGCGCAGCATGTCGTTGAGCAAGTCCCGATCCAGGCCCTCTCGCAAATGGGAAAAAGCGCCGGCCAACAATGGCAAGGTGACCAAAGAGGCCAGCAGGTTGGACAGGAATATGTTTGACACCATTTGCTCGGGTCTAGCCCAGTATACGGCCCATTCGTGTCCTTGAGAAGCCAAGTAAGGACAGAGCAAAACGAAAAACAGGTTGGCCCCAATGTTGACCCCAATGTTCGTCAGCCGCACAGCGGCAAAGGTCCAGGGCTTTTCTTGTTGCCTCAACCAGGCAAAGCCTAGCGCAGACAAGGCATCAGCCGCCAAAATGATGGCAAACCAAAAGGCGTACTCTGGGTGTTCGGGGTAGCCCAACAAATCCATGATGGGAAGGGCAAACAGCTTGGCGGTTAACACCGCCAACAAGCCGGTCATGATCAGCGTATGACCTGCCGTGGCGAAAACCCGTGCCGGATTGTCGGTCTTGCGAGCGAAATGGAAAAAGCCCGTCTCCAAACCCAGGGCGGCCAGAACCGCTCCGAACGAGGCGTAGGCAAACATCACACTCACCACCCCATAGTCCCCGACCAAGGCCAGCTTGGCGGTATACAAAGGCACCAATAAAAAGTTCAGAAATCGCCCCACCATCGTACTCAAACCGTAGACGGCCGTCTGCGAAGCCAGCTTTTTCAAAATCGACACGATTCAAAGATAAGGGAGCGAAAGGGAGTTGCTGAGTGCCTCTGAACCCGAAGTTTTGCTCCTGTTTTGGTCGTTTGGTCTATAAAAATCGATTTATAGCCCAAAATTGGGCAGTTTTCTAGGCTATAAAGGCCGTTTCGGCCGTGGTAAGGGTGAGCAATTTCTCAAACTCCGCTTAAACTCCCCTCAACCAATCACCAGCCATGGGCCCTTGATTGCTGAGCAAATCCAAGACCGATAAACCCGGCTGAAAGCCGTGACGGTCTTCAAATACTTGGGGGTAGGTCTGGCTTACTTCTGGAAAAACGTCCATGCTTGGAGGCTCATTGACAAACTCCAAGGGCAGGTCATGGAGTTGCAAAAACCCGTGCAGGCGCTCCAACAGAGGCCGGCTTAGATCCAGCAAATGCTCAGGCTTAGACTCGAACAAATCCCAGATGCGGTAATCGTAAAACTCGTAAAAAGGCGATTTGCCATAGGCGGCTTGGCAGGCGTGCTTGTGCTCAGAAAGCCAACGCTCGGCGTAGGCAATTTGCACCTGCTTCAATTCGCCCCGAGCCGAGTCGGCCTGCACTGGTACGCTCAAGGCCTGAACCCCGTTGGGACCCGCAATGCGGTAACGGTTGCGAAGGGTTTGCTTGGTGTAGGGCTCTTGAATCGACACGTAAAAACCTCCAGCCTCCAAGCCTGCTCGATACCATTCTACTGGGGGTAACAGATACAACGGTAGTACGTTCATAAGGCCAGTTTTCGAACACTCAAAGGGTCAGGACACTGCTTGAGCAGCTCGCGCAAGCTCTTCTGGGTGAGCGGGTGACGCCAATTGGGGGCCACTTCAGAGGCGGGTATGAGCACAAAGGCTCGTTCCGCCATGTGCGGATGAGGCAAAGTCAATTCAGGGTGATCCAGGATCACTTGGTCGAACAAAATGAGATCCAAGTCGATGCTCCTAGGGCCCCATTTCTGGATGCGGCGACGCCCCATGTGACGCTCGATTTCCAAAGCCGTCTTCAAGACAAACAAGGGCGGGTAAGGGGTTTCCACCAACAGAACCTGATTCAAGAAATCGGGCTGGTCTTCCAGGCCCCAGGCCGCTGTTTGGTAGATAGAACTGGCCTTGACAATGCGCCCAATGCGCCGGGTAATGTGGCGCTGGGCCTCGGCCAACTGCTTCAAGGGTTGGCCTTGGTTGCTTCCAAGGGCGATCAAGGCGAAAGACACGAAGGCAAAGGTAGCGCTTCGCGTGCTACGACAAACCGATCCAGGGAGACCCATTCATCGGCAAGCGAAGGAGGCAGGTCCAGACCTTATCTTTGCCAGGCCTATGAAAAAATTTGGCTTCTTTCTGCTAGTCAGCTCCTTATTAAACCTGAGCTCTGCCCAAACCCGCCTAGAAACCTTTCACGAGGAAGAAACCGCCGATTGGGTCATGCGTGAATACTTGGGCGACCCCATGAAGGTTCGCTATTACACCTTCAAATCAAACGGGTTGACCTTGATCACCTCCGAGAACCATGCCGAACCCCGCATTCAAACGATGGTGGCCGTAAAAACCGGTTCGAAAAACGACCCCAGCGGTAACACCGGTCTGGCCCACTACCTGGAGCACATGCTGTTCAAGGGTACCGACCAATACGGCAGTGTGGATTGGGAGAAAGAGAAGCCCTTTTTGGACCAAATCGATGCCTTGTACGAGGTCTACAACAAGCAGACCGATGCCGCACAGCGCAAAGCGACCTACAAAGCCATTGACTCAGTGTCGCAACTGGCGGCCAATTGGGCCATCGCCAACGAGTTCGACAAAATGTGCCAGGCTTTGGGCGCTCAGGGCACGAACGCGTTCACTTCGAACGAGATGACCGTGTACATCAATGACATTCCATCCAACAGCATTGAAAAATGGCTGAAGCTGGAAAGCGAGCGTTACCGCAACCCGGTGCTACGCTTGTTCCACACCGAATTGGAGGCCGTGTACGAAGAGAAGAACATCAGCTTGGACAGTGACGGCGACCGCGTATGGGAAACCCTATACGCCGATTTGTTCCCCCACCACAACTACGGTTTGCAGACCACCATTGGTACGGTTGAACATTTGCAAAACCCTTCATTGAACGCCATTCGCGACTACTTCTATACCTATTATGTACCCAATAACATGGCCGTCATCATGGCCGGTGATTTGAATCCAGACCAAACGGCGGCTCAGGTGTTGCAAGCCTTTTCCTACATGCAGGCCAAAGACATACCCGTCTATGCTTATGAGATGGAACCCTACCGCAACAGCCCCCGCAGCTACGAGGTCACAGGCCCCGATGCCGAAGACGTGACCATTGGGTTTCGCATTCCCGGAGCCGGTACCGCTGAGTTGGCGGCCATCAAGCTCATCGACATGCTCTTGAGCAATTCCAGCGCCGGATTGGTCGATCTCAACCTCGTGCAGAAGCAAAAGTTGGGCTATGCCTATACCTACATCGACGAGATGAAGGACTACAGCACCTTCATCATGGGTGGAGGGCCAAACCCGGGCCAAAGCTTGGAAGAGGTTCGCGATTTGCTCTTGTCTCAGCTCGACAAAATTCGCCGCGGTGATTTCGATTCCAGCCTGATTCAAGCCATCATTTTGAACCAAGAAATTGGCCGCATTCAGGGCTTTGAAAGCAATGAAAACCGCGCCTACTTCTTGATGTCTGCCTTTGTCAACGGATTGGACTATCGCCAGGTCGCCAATGAATTGGCTGACCAAGCCAAGATCAGCACCGGCACCTTGATTGACGTGGCCAACGCCCTCTTGAACCAAGACTATTGTGTGGTTTACAAGCGCTTGGGCGAAACCCCTGCCAGCCCCAAAATTGAAAAACCCGCCATTCACCCTGTTGAATTGAACCGCGACAAGCAAAGCGATTTCTTGAAGCAGTTCATGGCCATGCCCACTAAACCCATTTTGCCCGAGTTCGTGAACATCAAAAAAGAGGTGCAAATCAGCAAAGGTTATGGCGATCGAGTGGAATTCTTGTACACCCAAAACCGCGACAACCGCCTTTTTGACCTTACCCTGCGCTACTGGGGAGGGGATTACTTGGACATGGAAAGCAGCCTGGCGCTGGATTACCTGAATTACTGCGGCAGCAAGACCTTCAGCCGCGAAGAACTGTCTACCGAATTTTTCCGATTGGGATGCGATTTGTCTGTTAGCAGCAGCAACTTTCATTCAACCATCAACATCAGCGGTCCACAAGAGTCAATGGAGCGCGCCTTGATGTTGGTTGAGCAATTGTTAACTCAGCCTGAGGTAGAGGAAGAAACCTTCCAAAACATGGTGGGCCAGATCTTGTTTGACCGTGAAAACGCCAAGCGCGATCCCAACACCATCAACGGTGCCCTTATGAATTATATGATTTATGGGCCCCAGAACCCCTATACCCGTCATTTGAGTGAGGACCAACTCAAATCCCTGCATGCCAGCGACATGGTCGCGCGCATCAAAGATTTGTGGAACCGTCCTTTTGATGTGGCCTACTACGGTCCGGCTAGTTCTAGCGATGTTCAAGACATGGTCGAGCGTGCGCATGCAGCTCCGGCTACTTTCAGCAACACCTTGAAAGCCTTCCCCGGCGGTTACGAAAACCCCGTGTATAGGGTTCAAACGCACACCGAACCGACGGTGTATTTTATTCATTACAACATGGTGCGTGCCCTGTTGACCTGGTACAAAGCCGGAGAGCACCTGCCCATGAGCTCGCTGGGAACCGTGCAGTTGTTCAACCAGTATTTTGGTGGGGACATGAGCTCGGTGGTGTTCCAAAACATTCGCGAAGCCAAGGCCTTGGCCTACAGCTGCGGTGCCCGGTACAATTGCAACGCCACCTACCCCGGCAACCTCTTGTACAAGCAACCCGACTACACCTATGCCCGCATGGGTACCCAGGCTGACAAATTGCCCGATGCCATTCCGGCCATGAACGATTTGTTGCAAAGCCTGCCCTTGAATGACGAGGTCCTGAAAGGAGCTCGCAATGCCGTGATCAATCAAATTTCTACCGAGCGCGTCGGCCGCAGCCAATACAACTCCCTGTACTGGAGCCTGGAAGACAACGGCGCTTCATCAGACGAGGAGTTTACCCGCCCCCGCATGGAAACCCTAACCGAATTGAGCCCCTTGACCATGGCTGATTTGAACAGTTTCCATCAAATGCACATCGCGGGTAGCGCAGAGCATCCCTACGTGATTGGCGTGGTTGGATCCAAACGCAAAATCAGCAAGAAAGTATTAAAACCCTATGGCAAAGTCCAGAAACTAAGCCTAGAAGACCTCTTCGCATACTAAACAAAAAAGCCCGCTTGAAGCGGGCTTTTTTTATGCGAGCAATTCGTCGTTTTTCAGTTCGTACTTATCAAAGAGGTCTTGGAGTTTGCCTTGTCAAAATGGGTGCGCATGGCTTCCAAATGCCGAAGGTGGTGCATGTCTGTGCTCGCAAAGTCATACATACCCGCTTTGAGCAAACGTTCAGCTATTTTTTGAACATCCCGCCCGTAATAAGGTGTAAGGGATAACAGGTTCAATTGAAATTCAAAACCCAAACCTTTGAGGTGTTCGTAGTATTCGAAGTCGCGGTGATAGTAGCCGTAGCGCTCAGGGTGAGCCAACACAGGTTCGTACCCTTGAATTTGCATCTCAAAGCTGTAGCTCTCCACATGGTCGGGCTTCTGGATGTAGGAAAACTCCACCAACACCCGATCTCCACCCAAACGAAGCAAGGGCTGCTTGGCTTTCAAGTTCGACAAAAACACATCGTCCATCATGTATTCGGCCGAGGCGTGAATCGACAAATTCATGCCCTGATCTTCTAAAGCTTTGGTCAATTTTTGTCTGGCCGTTTCAATGGATTCCGGCGAATTGGGATGGGTATCGGCTATGATGTGTGGGCTGGCGTGAATGCAATCAAAACCCAATTCTTGCAAGCCGCGAATCAAGATCAACGATTGTTCTGGGTCAGGAGCCCCATCATCGATGCCCGGTAGAATGTGGTTGTGAAAATCCAGCATGTCGTAAAATTAATAAGTAGTCGAGCCGGGTCAAAGTGAATGTTTGTGAATGACGAAGGAATTCGCTGAGTATTTGAAAATCAAGCTCGACTAGAGTTGTAAACCGTTCGGTTAACCCATGACTGTCTGCCATTTGCAATTTTTGCAACTTTAGACGATTTCTTTGGGGTTTATCGCAAAATCGCTTGTAAGGTGGAGACTTTGAACTATTTTCGCTATAGTTCGCTAAGAATACCCTTATGAAAACGAGCACCGTACAACGCATTGCCCTCAGCGCCGCCCTTATGGCTGGAGCCTTTTTGGGCTTGCAAAGCTGCGAGCGTGGTTCCACACCCGTGAAACTCACCACTCCCAAATTGCCTGCCACCGTATTCGAATACCTCAAAGTCAAATTGCCCGGTGGAAACATTTTCGATGTGAAAGCCAAAATGACGGAATTGGCTTTTGGTTTCACTAGCACTGATCCCCGAAACATGGGTGGTTTCGCTCCCAATACCCTAAATGCTGAACTGCAGCAAAGTATTGAAGCTATTAACAATTACTCTGTTCAGTTAGGGCGTGTCTTGTTTTATGACACCCGTTTGTCCATCAACAACACTGTTTCTTGTGCCTCTTGCCACAACCAAGCCTTGAGTTTCTCTGACAACCAAGCGGTCTCTACCGGTTTTGGCGGTCGCAAAACGACCCGCAATGCCATGGCTTTGGCTACACCCGTATTGCACAGCAACATGTTCTGGGATTCCCGCGTTCGCGGAACCTTGGAATTGAGCTTGGTACCCGTGTTCAACCACGTGGAAATGGGCATGGAGAACGAAAGCATGTTGGTCCAGAAATTGGCCCAAACCGATTACTACAAAGACTTGTTCAAGGCTGCTTATGGCGATGAAACCATTTCTCAGAAGCGCATTGCGATGGCTTTGAGCCATTTCATGAACTCGATGGTTAGCCGCAACAGCAAGTTTGACCAGGTCATGGCCACCGATGCCAATGGCAACCCCAAGCCCATGGCCCAGTTCAACGCTTTGGAGCAAATGGGACACGACTTGTTCTTCTCTGAGCGCATGCGGTGTTCCAAGTGTCACAACGGCGACAACTTCGCCGCTCCTGATTTGCCAACCCAAGACCCTGACATGGGTCCTTACGGCAACCCCACTCCTGAAAACCCCAATGCTTCAGCGGGTACCGCCAATATCGGTTTGAACATCACCACTGGTGATGCCGGGAGAATGGACGGCAAGTTCCGCATTCCTACCTTGCGCAACATTGAGTTGACCGGTCCTTACATGCACGATGGCCGTTTCCAAACTTTGGATGAGGTATTGAACCACTACAGCGGAGGCATTCAAAATCACCCCACCTTGGATGACAACTTGAAGGGTGCTGACGGAAAAGCTCTGCACATGAACATGACGCAAATTGAAAAAGACGCCTTGAAGGCTTTCTTGTTCACTTTGACTGACCATACCTTCATCACGGATCCTAAGTTCAGCAATCCTTTTGCAAACTAAACCCCATTGATACACCTTAGAAGGCCCGCCCAACAGGCGGGCCTTTTTTGTTACCTTCGCAAGCAAAGCATGGGCCAAACAAGCACAACGATTTTGATTCCTTCTGGAGCTGGAGCTCCCGGTTTTTCAGGCATCGTTCGTTGTTTAAAAGCTGGCGGTGATGTACGCATTCTAGCCGGAGACCAAAACCCTCAAGCTTATGGCCGATCTTTGGCAGACGGATTTCGCACCATGCCCCCCAGCTCGGATCCCAACTATGCTCAAAGGGTATTGGATTGGGCCAAGGAAGATAGCGTAGCGGTAGTCTTTCCGATCACCACCCGGGAGCTGCTTCCCTTAGCCGAAAGGGCAAAAGACTTGGCCCAAGCGGGCATTGCCCTGCCCATCTCTCCCTCAAGCTCCTTGAGCCTTGCACTTGACAAAGGTCAAACAGCCAAAGCTGCTCAAGCGATTGGGCATCCTGTTCCCAATTTTGCCGTTGCCGATAACCGCTACGCCATGGCGGCTGAAGCACGGAAACTCGGTTACCCTTCCAAGCGCCTTTGCTTCAAACCCTGCCAGGGCAATGGAAGCCGTGGTTTTGGCATCATTGACGCCAAAGCCTACCAGCTTTCTTATGCCGACCAAAAAGCGGGTGCCCTGCCCATGACCCTAGACGAATGGATGGGCCGTTGGCCCTCAGAAGAACAGCCCCAAGCCAATCTAATTGCTGAATTTTTACCCGGCCGCGAATACTCGATTGACGCCCTGTTCAACCATGGACAGTGCCTAGGAGTTTGGGTCAGAAGCCGAGACAAAATGATTGGCGGCATCTCGGTTGCGGGCGAAGCCATTGATCACCCCTATCTGGAAAAGGCTTGTGCTGACTTGGGCCAACATCTGAACCTGCATGGCTTGATCGGCTTTCAACACCGCGAAAATGAATCAGGCCAGGCCAAACTTCTCGAAATCAACCCGAGAGTTCAAGGGACCACTTCTGCTTGGCAGGGCATGGGGCTCAATTTGCCTTGGGCCTTGGTACAGATGGCCATGGGCCAAGACTGGCAGACTTTGCTAAACAAACCCAAAGCCGGGCAGCGATTTGTGCGTTTTTGGGATGAACGAACGCTGTAATTGGCTATCTTCGTAGCGTCTATGAGCAACCAAAAGCGCAATACCAAAGCTTACTGGGCCCTTTGCTTCGTTAGCGGAGTAGCCCTCGTTTTGTTGACCATGTTCCGCCCCGAGGGCTTCTGGTTGGGTCTGCCCACCTTCTTCGGCGGCTTGGCCATGGCAATGGATTGGGTGTAAATCACCCTATTCTCAATTGACTACCGGTACCCAATCCGGGCATTAAAGCATTGACTCACCATGAACACGAACTGGTTTGATTTCGAAAAAGAAATTGCCGAGATGCACTCCCAGCTGGTAAAGGCTGAAGAGACCCATGCACAGGGCAAGCTCGACATGAGCGATACCATTGAGCACTTGACCAAGAAAATCAAGGAAGCCCAAACCACCATTTACAGCCAATTGAGTGGCTGGCAAAAGGTGCAAATTAGCCGTCACCAAGACCGTCCTTACACGCTCGATTACATCGAGAACATCTGTACGGATTTTGTGGAGTTACACGGCGATCGCCACATCAAAGACGACAAAGCGATCGTTGGCGGTTGGGCCAAAATCGACGGCCAGTCGGTGATGGTCATTGGTCAGCAAAAGGGCCGCAACACCAAGCAGCGCCAACTGCGCAACTTCGGTATGCCCAACCCAGAAGGTTACCGCAAGGCCTTGCGTTTGATGAAGCTCGCTGAAAAATTCAATCGTCCCGTCATCACCTTGATTGACACTCCCGGCGCCTCTCCTGGATTGGAAGCCGAAGAGCGCGGCCAAGGCGAAGCCATTGCTAGAAACTTGCTCGAGATGAGCGTCTTGAACGTGCCCATCATTTGCATTGTCATTGGCGAAGGTGCCTCGGGTGGAGCCTTGGGCATTGGCGTGGGTGACCGCGTGATGATGATGGAATACACCTGGTATTCGGTCATTAGCCCCGAGTCCTGCTCCAGCATCTTGTGGCGCACTTGGGACAAAAAAGAATTGGCCGCCGACGCCCTAAAACTGTCAGCCACTGACATGAAAGGCAACGGCTTGGTCGATGGCATCATTCCCGAACCCTTGGGCGGTGCCCACCACAACCCCGAAGAAGCTTTTGCCAACGTAAAAGCTACCATACTTTCTGAACTCCAAACGCTCAAGGCCATGAGCCCTGAACAGTTGGTCAACGCCCGTATCGAGAAATTCTCGGCCATGGGTGTGGTTCAAGAATTGCCCGCCTAAGCGAGCCCAACCCCTCTGCCTATGAAAGCCACGGCTGTTTCTGCGCTTTTTCAAACCCAATTCCCGCTGGTTCAAGGCGGCATGATTTGGTGCAGTTCTTGGCGCTTGGCTTCAGCCGTTAGCAACGCGGGAGGTCTAGGTCTCATCGGCTCAGGTAGCATGTATCCCGAGGTCTTGCGCGAGCACATTCAACAGTGCCAAGCCGCGACTGACAAGCCCTTCGGAGTCAACGTTCCTCTTTTGTACCCCAACATCGAGGAGCACATGAACAGCATCCTCGAACTCGGCGTCAAGATCGTGTTCACCAGTGCCGGCAACCCGGCCACTTGGACCTCCTGGCTCAAGGAGCGCGGAATCACCGTCGTTCACGTGGTGTCCAACAGCAAATTTGCCTTGAAAGCCGCCCAAGTTGGAGTCGATGGTATCGTCGCTGAAGGCTTTGAAGCCGGTGGCCACAACGGCCGTGAGGAGACCACCACTTTGTGCTTGATTCCCCAGATTCGCGAGGCGCTCAACGCCGGCGGATATTCAAATTTACCTCTCATTGCCGCCGGTGGCGTAGCCAGCGGCGGGGCCATAGCGGCCTGTCTAGCTTTGGGAGCTGACGGTGTGCAAATCGGATCGCTGTTTGCGGCGGCCGAAGAAAGTTCTGCTCATGAGAATTTCAAGAAGGCGATTCTAGAGGCCGGCGACGGAGCCACTCAACTCACCTTGAAAGAGTTGACTCCCGTGCGATTGCTGAAGAATCCCTTTTGGCAAGCGGTACAAGCCGCCTACGCCAAGGGGGCTAGCCCCGAAGAATTGGCGGCATTGCTCGGCCGCGGCCGAGCCAAAAAAGGCATGTTCGAGGGTGATTTGAACGAAGGCGAATTAGAAATTGGCCAGGTGGCTGCGCAAATTTCCAAGGTATCATCCGCAGCAAGCATCATCGAGCAACTGAACCAAGAGTACCACCAAGCCATTGAGCGATTGAAATGAGCGAAAACGAGGAACATTGGAAGCTCATTTATACCCGCAGCCGTCAGGAAAAGAAGGTCAGCGAGTGGCTCGATAAGTATAAAATCGAACATTATCTGCCATTGGTTCGCACCTTGAGAATGTGGTCAGACCGCAAAAAATGGGTCGATATGCCCTTGTTCAACGGTTACATTTTTGTGAATCCCGACTCCAACCAGCGCGACCAAATTCTACCCATTCCCGGCGTGGTAAAGTTCATTCGCCACAACGGGGAAGATGCCAAGGTGCGCCCTGAGACCATTGAATTGATTCGCGAATTGCTGGAAAAAGGCTACAACATTTCTCAGGTCGATGGCAGCGAAGGGTTCGGACCTGGCGACCGCGCCAAGGTGCTTGACGGCCCCTGGAAAGGCCAAGAAGTCGAAGTTTTGGAATCGGCGGGCGAAGCCTTTGTGCTGGTGACTTTTGAGCACATCGAATACACCCTGAAGGTGCGCTTGCCCAAAGAAATTCTGCAGCTCACCCAAAAAAGCGGGGGCAACAAGAGCCTTTGGGGGCATTTGTAAGGGGGCGGTTTTAGGACCGTTGATTTACCGACAAGGAAATCTTTAATCCATCACGATACGCACGGTCTCGAAAGCCTCGGCGTAATGGCGAGCCACTTGAACGCCGCGCATGCGCAGTTGAGAGCGCAAAAACTCTTCGTTGGCGTAAGGACGATGGGCCTGGCTGCGGTAGCGAGCCAAAGCGGCCACTTTGCGCTGGGCATCTTCTTCTTCTACCACCTCAAAAGCCGCAGTTGAGAAGTTCAAATTGTTCCAGGGCAGTTCGTAGCTGAACAAATTACCAAACTTGAAGGCGCGCAGCGCCTCTTCGGCCATGGTTTTGTGGTCCTGGTGAATGTCGTGCAAGCAGGGCATGAGCACGGTATCGGGCTTAAGTTCTTCTCGAAGGCGAATCAAATCATCCAAGATTTCTTGGCGGCGGTAGTTGAAGGTGCGCACCTCGTAGCGAAACAAACGAAGGTTTTCAGCCGCAATGCCCAATTCGGCCGTGGCCTCCTTGACCTCGTGAATCAAGATGTCTTTGGGAAACTCGGGCCGTACGCTTTGCTCGCAGGCGCTGAAGGCCGCATAGTGCACTTCCTTTCCTTGTCGAATGAGTTTGGACACGGTGGCCCCGCAACCCAATTCCCCGTCATCGGTGTGGGGCGAGAGCAGCAAAATGCGGTTTCCTATCATGGCCCTCGAAAATAGTTAAATTTGCCTTGGCCTCGTGCCTTTGACCTATTGATTATGAGCGACGGAAAACTCTACCTGGTACCCACCCCCATCGGCAACATGGGCGACATGACCTACCGAGCGGTAGAGGTTTTGAAGTCGGTCGACAAAATTTTGGCCGAAGACACGCGCACCAGCCGGGTGTTGTTAAACCATTATCAAATTGAAACCCGCCTGGAGAGTTTTCATCAGCACAACGAGCATGCCCGCTTGGAAAGCTTGCTCAAGGAGATGGAAAACGGGGCTCAGATTGCCCAAATCTCGGATGCGGGAACACCGGGCATTTCGGATCCGGGCTTTTTGTTAGCGCGAGCCGCAGGCGAGCGCGGCATTGCCCTTGAAGTCTTGCCAGGAGCCACGGCGTTTGTGCCGGCCTTGATCAAAAGCGGATTTGCCCTGCATCGCTTCGTCTTTGAAGGCTTTTTGCCCCAGAAGAAAGGCCGTCAAACCAAGCTCAAATCTTGGGCCGAAGAGCCAGCCACCTTGGTATTTTACGAAAGCCCACACAAACTGCTCAAGACCTTGGATCAAATGATCGAGTTCATGGGTGGCCAACGAAGGGTCAGCGTTTCACGCGAACTCACCAAGAAGTTTGAAGAAACCGTTAACGGAACCCTAAGCGAGGTGGCCGAGCATTTTCGCAACCGCGCACCCAAGGGAGAATTTGTGGTAGTTTTGGAAGGCCTCGACTCGGCAAGCCCCGCTCATGAAGACTGACAAAATACCCAGTTGGTTGATGCTCCTTTCCCCCACCTTTATATGGTGGTTGCTTTGGTGTTTGAATCCCGAGCCCCTTCGTTGGGTGAGCACGGCAGCTGCCTTGGTCCAATTGATTCCCATGTTGGAGTGGGAGCGACGAACCCGTGAAGGGTCCAAAGCCCAACGCTTTTTCGGTTGGTACCTCATGTTCTTGGGTGCCAACATCAGCACCACCTGGTGGGTATGGAATTCCTCACCCGTAGGCGCGGTGGCCATGCTCATTCTCAACAGCCTGTTCATGGTGCTTCCTTTTGCTCTAGCCAGACCCCTTTCCCACCTTATATATAGGAAGCGTGCAGAAGGCCTGGATTACATTCTTCTGATTCCCATACTTTGGCTGCTCTATGAATTCCTGCACCATCGCTGGGATTTGAGTTGGCCCTGGCTCTCTTTGGGGAACGGATGGGCACGCAACTCCTGGATGGCCCAGTGGTACGAACTCTGTGGAGCCGTGGGCGGAACCTCCCTGGTCTGGCTCCTGAACATCTGGATATACCGCGGCCGGCTGGCGCCGGCCGCTACCGCCTTGGGCGGCCTCGCTGCGCTCGGCCTACTCCTGTCTTTCCGAATTGATATCAGCGAAGGCCAAGCTCTAAACGTCAGCGTACTCCAACCCAACTACGACCCCTGGGACGAAAAGTTTGTCAAAACCCCCGATGTCTTGAACGAAGACATGGCTCTACTAGCTGAGTCCAGTATAGATAGCAGCAGCGATTGGTTGCTATTGCCCGAAACCGCCTTGACTGGCTGGATCGAACCCCGTTACCGCGAGACCGACCCCCAACTGCGCTTCTGGCGTTCCGCCATACAGCGATTCGCTTGGCCCGCCGATTTGCAAATCCTGGCCGGAGCCCAAACCGTTGATTGGTACCAAAGCGCTGAACAGCCGCTTCCTGCCGCGCGCCCTGCGGGCGCGCTCAAAGATGCCCCCAAAGGAGTGGTGCGCGATTGGTACATCCCCCACAATTCGGCCGTTTGCTTTGGAACTCGCGACAGCAGCCAGCTCTACCACAAAAGCAAACTCGTACCCGGAACCGAACAACTGCCCTTTGTAAGCACCTTTCCCTTCCTAGAGAGTTTAGCCATAGGCTTGGACGAAAATTCCAGCACCGGCACCTTAGGCGTAAACGACAAGGCCCTATCACTTGGAAAGAACCAGCCTGTGGCACCCATCATTTGCTACGAGAGCATATACGGAGACTACGTCAGGGAGTTTGTCAAAGCCGGGGCCACCTGGCTCGCTGTAATCACCAACGATGCCTGGTGGGGAGAAACCAACGGCCACCGCCAACATTTTGAATTCAGCCGCACCCGCGCCATCGAACAGCGCATGTGGGTGGCTCGAAGCGCCAATACCGGCATTAGCGGTTTCATCGATCCCTTGGGTCAGGTGTACCAGGCCAGCCCTTACGACGAGCGTGGAGCCTACCAGTACCGCATCTATGCCCATGAGCCCTATACGCTCTATTACCATACCGGTGATTTGTTTTGGTTGATGGCCTCCATTGTTGGGTTTGCCTGTTGGTCTTACCTTCAGCAAAAGCGACAGGCTTAATTCCCCGTTCACACAATCGGCTTAAAGCCTCCAGAAGCGACAGGCTTATTCCCAGATCGTTATTAGTAGCAACCTGATCAGTCGGCTTACCGCCAACCGAACCGTTGGGCCTGATCACCAGACATTATGGCCACCCCCTTTGCGGGCTTCAAGGTTCAATCACTACAGGTCATCTATGGCTTTAGATAAGTTCTAACCCCACATTTTATACTATGGACCACCGTCGGTCCAAGCGACAAACCTGATTTTTATCAGGTTTTTTGTTGCATTTTTTCGCAAAATACATAGACACCCAAAAAAATTGTTGCAGAATTTAACAACTGCAACTTGTTGTATATCATATACTTGAAATTTTTTCAAAACTTTTTTTACATTTTTTTTGGGGGCATACCCCCCCTTTTCGTGCTTCTACATTCGGAACGACAGTTCAACGAATAACAAAAACAAACAAATAGTAAAAATAAAAATATTAAAATAAATAATTATGAAAAACTCAATCAAATCCCTCGTCCTGATTTCAGCTGTTTCAGTAGCTTTTGCCTCTTGCGAAAAAGAAGCCCTTGTACCCAACAGCAACTCATCGTCAAGTTCAGTTAATGCTAGCTTTGACAAAAATGTCAACTGGTCTGCTAACGAAGCTATAGGCGCTTCAAACTCCTACAGCACGACCACCGGCCAAACGACAAATTACACCTTAGATGGCCATTTAAAAATTACCGAAATTCACTACACATCTGGAGTACCAACTTTAATTCAAGATGTTTACAACGACACCGCTAAAGTTTCTCTATTAGTAGAACGCGCTGACATCAATCCCAACTTCTACAAAGCCCGTTTCCAATTCATTCAAGGACAAACCAAAGTTGTATGCCCCGAATTGGATCTGTTCCCCATCGAAGAAGTAGCCGACAGTTTGCAATTCTCTAAAGGCTTGTTCAAACGCAAAGTCGAAGCTCCTGCCATGATTTCACAAACAGTGACTTTGCAGGCCAGCAGCCAGAACTTGATGCACGACATTTTCATGGGAAAAGTGAGCGCACAAGTCCGCGTCATGGATGGCAGTGCAATCTTAAAAACTGTTTCCATCGAGTTCTTGGGAGCCAACAAATAATCCGAATCCTAACAAGAGTTTAATCCCCCAATACCCAGTATCATGAAAGCTGCATCCCTTTTCGCCCTGATCTTGGTCACATTGGCCGCAGGCGCTTGCCAAAAAGAAAATATCAATGCCTTGGAAGGCGACAAAGCCCTCCTGAGCGGTAAAACCATCACCACCAACTGCGCCCGGCGCGTACAGACCCCCTACAACCAGTCCAACTTCATGATTCAAAATGTTGACTGGAACAAAAGCCAGGTGGAATACGAATCTCACGTGTTCCACTTCCAACCCGGCGGCACAGTGGTCGACATCGATGGAGTAACCTTCTACAGCATTGTCGATAGCTACGGGAAATTGATCGCCTTCCAAAACGACGAGCAATTGATCCCCGCAGGCTTGAGAATCTACCCCAACCGCAGTTTTGAAATCTTCTTCTTGGAAGGCGATTTCCCCACCACGGTTGTCAATTTCGCCCACGAAACTTTCTAAACCCCGATCAAACGGGATGCAGCAAAAGGCGCCTTCGGGCGCCTTTTTTATGATGGGTAGGCTTCACTTAGCCACCAGCGCTTTGAATGAACGCCGTCTTCTTACCTTTGTTTCATGGCAAGACCTTCCATTTTGGTGACCGGTGGTTTGGGATTCATTGGATCCCATACGGCCGTTTGTTTGCATGAAGCGGGATACGAACCCATTCTGTTGGACAACCTGTCCAACTCCAATCGATCCGCTTTGAATGGAATTTCAACCTTGATCGGATACACACCCACCTTCATTGAGGGCGACGTCTGCGACCCCGAATTGTTGCGTCGCGTATTTGAAGAATACCACATAGAAGCCACCATTCACTTTGCCGCCTTCAAAGCGGTAGGCGAGAGCGTAGCCGAGCCCTTGAAGTACTACCAAAACAACATGGGCGGCTTGATGAGCTTGCTAGAGGTCATGAAAGAGAGCGGCAAAAACAAGGTGGTCTTCTCCAGTTCTTGCACTGTGTATGGAGAGCCCGATCAGGTTCCGGTTACCGAATCATCCCCCACCAAAGAAGCCGAGAGTCCTTACGGGGCTACCAAGCAAATGGGCGAGCGCATGCTGCGCGACATGCACTGGGCCGAGGTTCAATGCCTGCGTTATTTCAACCCCATCGGTGCCCACCCTTCAGCCGCCATTGGCGAATTGCCTTTGGGAGTGCCCAACAATTTGATTCCCTACCTGACCCAAACCGTGGCCGGCATTCGCCAGGAGCTCACGGTGTTTGGAGGCGATTACGATACGCCTGACGGCACCTGCATTCGCGATTACATCCATGTGATGGATTTGGCCGAGGCCCATGTCGTAAGTCTCAAACGCCTGCTCGAGAATCAAGCTCAAGAACGCTTTGAGGTATTCAACATCGGAACTGGCGACGGATACTCCGTATTGGACGTGATCAACACCTTTGAAAAAGTCAACGGCTTACCCGTTCCCCATCGAATTGGAGGGCGCCGAGAAGGTGATGTCATCCAAGTTTGGGCCGACACCAGCCGTGTGAATTCCATTTTGGGTTGGAAAACCCAGCGCGGTCTCGAGGATATGTTGCGCGACGCCTGGCGTTGGCAGCAACAACTTGCGGGTCAATAGAGTAGCCACTTTGTTCACCAAAAGGTGTGAATAATGTCAGGTTTTCCACAAAGTTTTGCACATTAGACATACATGTAGGTATATTTGGGCGCTCTATGAACAACACTACGCGCGCCAAAATTTTGCAACGCTGCTTTGAAGCCATTGCAGAGAAAGGGTTTGAGACCTTGCGAACCGACAAGGAGATCGCCCGTTTGAAAATCACCAAAGGTGCTTTTTACCACTATTTCCCCAACAAATTGGAGTTGGGTTATGCGGTCATCGACGAAATAATTTTGCCGATGTATTTGGACCGTTGGAGCAGTTTGGAAGGTCGCAGCGATGGGGTTGCCACAGCTGTTTTGGCTATCATTGAAAAAGAAAAAACCCAAGCTTCTGACAAGAGCATCGCCAAGGGCGATGTGTTAGCTAACCTCATGATTGAAATGAGCCATGCCGATGCACAGTTCCGCGAGAAACTCGAAAACGTCTTGGAGGCCCAAGTGAAAATCTTGCAAAAAGCCCTGTTAGCTGGAAAAGCCGCTGGAGAAATCAAGTCGAACATGGATGCTCGTTCGATGGCCTACAGCATGATCGGTTCCTTGCACGGCTGCTACGCCATCGCCAAGACACGCGCTTCACGCGATGTGTTCACGTTGATGATGAGCAACCTGCAGCGCCAACTCAGCGACTCGGTGTTCGAGCCGGCGATGGCATAAAGATTACCATGTGCCTTTCAAGGCTATACCGCCCGCTTCTCCTGCTATTCATGGGAATCGGTTTGAACCTACACGCTCAAACCTATGTCGGCCTGCGCGCTGGTTTAACCAATCTAATGGGCGATGTTGGGGGTGGCGGTTCGCGCATCAGCGGTTTGGCTGAAACCCATCCTGCTTATTCCCTGCACATCTCCAAACAAATCAGTAGCCCCTTCTACGCCATGGCCCTTGGCCACTACGTCAGTTTGTCTC
>VFQT010002528.1_pt1 | contig 18575 bp, 16 predicted proteins | sample 3512381 | NCBI WGS metagenome assembly VFQT01 (sample SAMN10412376, study PRJNA504923) | tailings metagenome | isolation source: Relicate 2 Philex TSF3 active mining site | place: Philippines: Tuba, Benguet | collected 2017-08-29
TTTCTTTGTAATCCTACAGTTGCTTTTAAACGGTCTGCACCAAATTTAATGGTATTGTCCAATGTGTATTTTGTGTGTTGGATTTTTTGCATAGGAATAGCAGGCATATTGAACCCAGTACTTCCAAGTGTTTGTATGAAAGCGCCTGTCTCGTCTCTATCACCTTCTACAATACCTAGATTCTGATAAAAATTACTATAAGTAAATTGTGTGCTTCCCCATTTTTTATCTACTCCAACATAAGCACTTCCACTTCGCTCATTGAATCTTGAATTAAATACATATCCATCGTATTTGTTTTTATAATCTCCCGCATCTTTCATGCTGGTATTCACTCCCCAAAAAAATCCTTTTTTATTGGTTGCAAAATCAAGATGTCTTCCAAATAGTCCATTATTTGATTGGTAGTTGGTAAATACATTTCCTTTTGTAACGCCTTCTGCTACAGGTGCATTAGAAATAATATTGATTACACCAGCCAATGCATCTGATCCATAAATCAATGAGGCAGGAACTTTTAATACTTCTGTTCTTTGTACATTATACTCATCTATCTCTATCCCATGTTCATCGCCCCATTGTTGTCCTTCCTGTCTAATACCATCATGCATCACTACCACTCGATTGTAACCCAGACCTCTAATAATAGGTTTAGAAATTGCTGGACCAGTAGATACTTGTGAAACACCAGGCACTTTGGATAAGGCATCAATTAAGTTAGTGGATACCCCTCTAAACAATTCATCTTTCTTAATAATGGTTACCGGTGTTGGTGTTCTTCTAGATGAAGTGGCTCTTAAAAAACTAGTCACCATCACATCTCCCGCTTCTACCACTGTGGGTTGAAGCATAAAATTATATACACTCGCTTTATCAATGGTAATGGTAGCTACCTGTGTAGCATATCCCATATAACTTATTTCTGCAACGTGTGATCCCTTTGGTAAAGTGATTTTATAGACACCTTCTTTATTTGTAATACTTCCCAATTTTAAATCAGAGAAATAAATAGTTGCGCCTGCTAATATTTGTCCTGTTTGTTTGTCCGTAATTTTTCCTTGTACTAAGAACTCTTCCACGCCAATATTTGTATTGGCCCATGTATATTGATGCATTAACAATAATGCAAAAAAGAATATTTTTTTCATTGCTCGTCTTTAATCATTAATAAATAAATCTATGCGATTGTATTTATCCAAGACGGTGGTCCTCTAGAACTTTGATGGAAAAAAATAGAAGCTAGAAATGCTTCTTTATACATAGCGTTCTGAACATTGATCGTTGCAGGCGCTTGTATCGTTAAAGTAAAATCAAAATCTACAAATGCAGTGGTGGCTACCTGAAAATCAAATGTACAATGTAGCTTGGCATTCTCTACCTGATCTACTGGTACATCTTTATGTACAGCACAAACAGTTGGATCCAAATGCTTCGCCACCAAATCGTGTACAATTTGTTGTGGCGTAATGCTAAATGCAAAAACCACTAGCATCGCTAGCGCAATCAATTGTCTGATGGTTTTTGTAAATAACATTTTTTGTTGCCTTATTAAGATGCTACAAAGTTAATTGTTCTTTTTTGATTGAGTAATACTCGAAAAAAAATATTCCGTCTAAAAAATAGGGTCTCCTATAGGGTGTGCCGCCTTAAAAGTCCTTCCCATTAATTTGGTCATTGTGGCTGCCAATTGTTTTCGAAAATACTGGCCTTCTTTGGTTTGCTCGCCAATAGTGCCGGCTCTTTCTAATCCAGGACCCATCAAGGCAAACCAAATACTAGAAGCACCTTGTACATCTGCGCCATGATCTGTCCAAGCATCTTTGAATCCTCTTCCATGATCGGTGGTAACCAATAAATAAGTATTGTTGGCATAGCCCGGCGTACTTTGAACCCAATTCCAAATTTGTGCAATCCATGCATCTACCTGATGTACTGCATCTAAATAATCTCTATAATGTGCATGATGTGCCCACTCATCTGTTTCACCATAACTTATATATAAAGCCTTTGGTTTTTTGGTTTGCAAATAATGCATGGCTTGTTGATGCGTATACACATCCAAAGATTCTACTTCTTTAAATGGTTTATAGGAATCTTGTAATCCTTGGCTAATGCTCTTTGCAACTGGATCTTGTAACAATTGGGTAATGGGCTGAAACCCATTGATCACAGGGAATCCAGAAGCTTTCTCATTTAAAATTCTGTCAAATGCATCCCATGCACCAAATGCAGCTACTTTATTTTTATACGCTGCTTGCTGATGTAAAAATGCAAATACATTTGTATGAGGATTAGGAGGATAGTCATTGGAGTTAATCGCGCTATCCGGATAGCCTGTTAAAATTTCATTGTATCCAGGATAAGAAAACCAATGTGGATTCGCGACATCTACTTTATTTTTTTTGTATCTATTGCCAAACAACATGCCTTTTGTAGCTACATGATTCCAAAAAAAAGGCAGTAGTTTTTTTTGTTGCTCCGCTATGGTGGCTGCACCATACTTATTATAGATATAAGCACTATCTCCCTGGTTAAATTTTGATTGATTCGCTAATGATGTGTCCATCCCCCCAAACACTTCCTGCCATCTAAAGCCATCGGTAGTAATGATGATTAGATTGGGGGCTTGGCTTTGGGCGTTGTCTCTTGTAACTGATAAGGTTGTTTGTTGCGCAAATAGGGTATTTGCCGAAAAAAAAGGTATTATGATAGCTAATAAGCTGATTTTCAATATTTTACCTGGATTTTGTTGCATAATGAAGCATTTGTTTTTAAAATTAATAAACATTCAACTCATTTTCAATGTTTTATTTGGAGCGATAGACTATTTAGTCTAATTTTGATGTTCAAACATTGATTTAAACAATTTAAAACAAACCATACGATGAAATTATTAGATGCGTTAAAATGGCGTTACGCTGTTAAGAGAATGAACGGTGCGAAAATCCCTGCTGAGAAAATGAACACAATTTTGGAAGCAATTCGTTTTGCTCCAAGTTCTTTTGGGTTGACTCCTTACCAAGTGTTGGTGATTGAAGATGAAGAAACTAGAAAAAAATTAACTCCTCATTTTTACAATCAACCACAAGTAGTGGAGTCTTCTGCATTAATTGTGTTTGCTGCTAAGACCACCATCAACCAAGATACAGTGGCAGAGTACATGCAAGAAATTGCGGATCAAAGAGGTGTACCTGTTGATACATTAAAAGATTTTGCAGGTTATATCAATGGATCAATTGCACATCAATCTCCAGAGCAATTAGCCATTTGGGCTGCGAAGCAAACTTATATTGCTTTAGGTTTTGGATTAGTTGCTGCTGCAAGTGAAGAAGTAGATGCTACACCAATGGAAGGTTTTGATCCTGCTGCTGTGGATGCTGAATTAGGATTAGCTGCACAAGGTTTACATGCAACATTAGCAATGACTTTAGGTTTTAGAGATGCTGCAAATGATTATTTAGCGAATGCTAAAAAAGTAAGATTTACTGCAGACAAATTATTTATAAAAAAATAATTCCTCAAAGAGTCTCTTGGAGGCTTTGCTTAAGCAAGCAATTGGAATGATTCAATTAGAATGATGTGGCGGCCCTCCGGGCCGCCATTCTTTTTTATATTAAGAAGCTTTTTTAAGTTTAGTAACTCGTTTATTCAATCTTTGTTGTTTAATCTTAGCCAAATCTAATTCATAAATCATTTGAAGTTTTAACCAATAAATTGGATCCATATCTAAAACTTGGCCAAATTTTAATGCCATTTCAGCAGACATTCCTCTTTTCCCTTTTATAAATTCATTTAATTGAGATGGTAATATGCCACTCATTGAAGCAAATGATTTTTGTGTATATCCTCTCTCCTTAAGTTCGTCATTTAAAAACTCTCCAGGATGAAAGGCTTCTGACGGCACTACATCCCTCAAATTAACACCAACTTTTAAATAAGTACTCTTTTTCATAAATTTCTAGCTATAGTGATTACTAATTTCAATTATTTCTAAATATTGAATTTTTTCTGGTTCTATTTGATGATATACTTCTCGTAGAATTAATCTATATTTTTTATCTAACCTTACTGATGCATATCCAGTTAAACTTCCTTTAAGTCTTTCATAGTTAAGTCCGCTAATTTTTAAAAGAGCGCTTACGTTTTTACTTGCATTTAATACTATAATCGTTTTTTTAAACTTTTTAATCAAAACTGGATTAGACCTAAATTGTTTATTATTGGTTTTATTTCCAATAAACAAATCAAGCAACAGTTGATCCTTAAAAACTATTTCCAATGCATTTTACTTTATAAAGGTAAAATAAATAATTCACATTTTTGTGAATTATTTACATCAATAAAATATTGATGCGCACTAGTTAGGACATTAAAGAATAGATAAATAGCGTATAAATACCCTTTTTATGATGCGTTATAGTAAATACTTTAGACCCTTCATAAAAGTATTCTATGAAAAACATTAATGCGCTTTTAATAGTCATAATCTTAGTATATATACTAAGTGGATGTAAGAAGATTGAAACTAGTTTGCCTGCGAATATAAATATTCATGAATCTCTTTCAAGGGATAGTAGTTTTAAAGTGCTAGTCCAACTTGAATTAGCATTAAAAGATAAAATCATAAAAGAACAAATTAATGCTAACTCAGTGAATGATCCTAACCTACTCAATTATTTAAGAACATTCAATTCAGAATATTATAAAGCCTGGAACAAACTAAAAAATAGATATGGAAAAATGAATGAGCAAAATATCAAGGACGCAAGCAGATTGTATTTTGAACAACAAAAGCTTCTTGCTATTCAGCAAAATCAAATAAAATCTAATAACATTCAGCCAAATGCAAAAAACCATTGTACTTGGGGATATGATTTATGTATTGCAGGCGTTACTGCAGGGGCTATCATTTGTCACTCTAGTTGTATTGGAGGCACTGCAGGATTTGGTGCACCAGCTTGTGTATTACTTTGTGGCACTATTCAAGTAGCCGCTGGGACTCAATGCATGAATAGTTATTGCAATTTTAATAATTAATCGATGAAAAATATAATCAATTCTCTTTCGCTACTATATGTAGTTATTTCTTTTCTGTTTCTTAAATCGATCATTGCAACCCATAAGGGCTTGATACTTTACTGTGCTGTAAATTTTATCCTTCTTATTATTGTTCTGTATATAAATAATAAGAAAAAATAACCTTAATCTGCTTTCAATATTGCCGACCTTGGACCAATACCTGATTCATTGAAAGCTTCTATTTGAAAATAATAAGTTTGATCTTTCTCTAATGCATTTAAATAGTATTCACTTGCACTATATACCATCACACTATTGTATAATTTATTAGGATCAGTACCAAAATAAATATTGTATCCTGTTGCATTTGGATTAAGTGCCCACTTTAACCAAACATTTCTTCTTTCACTATCTCCTCTTAAGGGCGCAAAGTTTTTTACTACTCCCGGATCTTGTCCATTCGCTTTACCAAATACACGCAATCCACTGATCGCAAATTTTCCATCGGGCACATGTATATTCATCAGCTTCACAAATCTAGCTTGAGTAGGTTTTTCTAATACAACATAATCATGCGGCACGTCTTTTGTATTCTTTGATTTATCAATTATTAAAGACCACTGCTTCCCATCATTAGATACATACACTTGATATTGATGATAAATATTGGTATACTTTCCCATTAATGCTGATCCTTCATCGGCATAGTTTATTTGTATCGCTTCAATAGTACTCACTTTACCTAAATCTGATTGTATCCACTCTCCCTTATTACCGCTGATTGCTGACCAATAAGTTTTGATGTTTTCATCTACTGCATTGTTAGCCGTGAATGCACTTAATGTACTGGACACTTGTACAGGTTTATTATAATTGAGTAACATCCATCCTGTAAACTGTGACTGATTGTGATTTGCCCCTGCATGTGGAATATAATGCGGATAATCCCCGTAAGCTGTATTGCTATACAATATACCATCTTGATCTATCTGTGCTGGCCATATACCGTTTCTTCTTTCAAAATTATTTTTCACACCAATCGCAATAGTAGAAATATGCCACCATTGATTGTAAATATCTTTATAAGTGGCACCATGTCCTGCGCCTCTTGCAAAGCCTCCTGGCTTATAAGAGAAAGGATTGTGTTTTTGATAAGTGAATGGACCCAATGGATGATCACTCACATACACCCCATCGCCATATCCACTAAACTCTGTTCCCGGTGCACCATATTGTAAATAATATTTTCCATTTTGTTTATTCATCCAAGCCCCTTCCATAAAGGGTTTTAAGAAAGTGTTGTCTTGATGTTCACCAAATCGCTCCCATCCATGCACACTATCTACTAAACGAATCAATGATTTTCTTTCTCCAATGGGAGCAAATGTTTTTCTATCCAATTCTTGTCCATAAATAGGATACACATTACTTGATCCATGATAGATATACAACCGATTGTCATCATCTAAAAAAAATCCTGGATCCCATGCACCAACTTTAAAACTATCCACTGCTACATGCCAATCATCTTTGGTGGGATTGGTGCTATACCATAAACTAAAATTTTTTTCATAAGTAGATCCGATCACTAGTAAACTATCTCCCAATACCACACTTGCTGGTGCACATAATTCATCGTACACATTATTCCATGGTCTTAAAAATTTTCTTGGAACAAAATTCCAATCCTTCATATCACTACTCCACCAATAACCCCATTGATTGGTACTAAACATAAAGTACTTGTCTTTATACACACTGATGATTGGATCCGCCGTTGCACGATGCTTTCCGTTTTGTACAAAATTGGGAATAGGGCAATAGCCATAATCGATATTGATTGGATTACAATAAGTTGCCTGTCTATTGGGTAAAGCTATCGAAGGACTAGTTTGAGCGGTTGTATGGCTATTTGTACAAAATATTATAGCAAGCACGGCTGCGCATTGCAAGATCAATCGTTTCATAGTGCAAATTTGATCTTTAAATATACCTATTAATTTAATTCAGCAAATGAACTGAAACATACCCCTAAGTAGCGTTTAAATACTTGATTTTGAGTGAGATCTAACTTTTAGATTTAAGGCCTTCATTCGAAAAGAATCAATTTATGCGCATGAAAATTATTTATACGTATTTTTGTAGTATTCTAACATTAGATACTATGAAAGCAAGACTTAATTTAACGATAGATCAATCCCTTTTAGAGGAGGTAAAGCAATATGCTACTTTAAAAAATACAAGTGTATCTGAATTGGTTGAAGAATATTTTAAAGTAATTATTCAACCAAAGAAAAAATCTTTTGTAGAACTAATTAAAGAGTTACCGAAACCTAAAATAGACGAGCATTTTGACTGGAAAGAAGAATACTATAAAGACAAAATGAAAAAATATGGCTTATAAAGTATATTTCGATGTCAATGTGTTATTAGATCTTACGCTTCAACGCAATAATCAATCTGATTTTGAAAAGATTATTCTCGCTGTTGAAAAAGGTTCTTTTAGAGGTTATGTATGTGGTGCAACTATTCATACTATTTCTTATTTTTTAAAAAAGAAATATGATATTGAAAAGACTAAACGTATATTATTAAATTTACTTTCTTTTATATCTATTGTAGATCCTCCTAAAGAAGATATTCAAAAAGCAATGTATTCCGGTTTCAATGATATCGAAGATGCAATTCAAGTACAGACTGCATTAACTTTTAAAATGGATTATTTTTTAACAAGTGATAAAAAATTAATGAAAGCCTCTACTGAAACATTGCCTATCTTAAATGCAAATGAATTTTTGAAAAGGGTTTCTATTAATTAAGCGCCCACTTTATTCAACATCCAAGATTTAAAAACGCCAAAGCTAGCACCCATTGGGATAGCTACTTTTTCTTTATCTAATAAAAATTGAACTATAGCAGGTATTTCAATCGTTTGACCAATAGCTTCTTCTACCACTTCTGGGAACTTTACTGGATGTGCTGTTTCTAATATAATAGCGCGCACAGGACTTGCTTCTGTTGTATGATTGAAATGCGTGATCTGATATTCGTGGTCATGTATAAATTCTTCTGCAGCTAAAAATGCTACAGCCCCATGTGGATCTAATGTATACCCATAATCATTGTACACTCTTGTAATAGTTGCTTGTGTATTGATATCATCATAACTATAACTACTCAATGCTTTCACCAAAGTTGGAAAATCTTGATGCATGATTTCCATAATGCGCACAAAATTACTGGGGTTACCTACATCCATCGCATTAGAAATAGTGGATACGGATTTTTTTACTTCATATTTTTCTGTTGCTAAATATCTAGTGACTACATTGTTCGCATTACATGCAGCCACAAAATGTCCCAATGGCAAACCCGATGCCTTGGCCATCATGCCTGCACATATATTGCCAAAATTACCACTAGGTACAACAATATGCATAGGCGTATTATCTCCATTCACTTTTACCCACTCTTGCCATGCAAAGAAATAATACAATTGCTGTGGCAACCATCTTGCTACATTAATAGAGTTCGCTGAGGTTAAATGATAAGCTGCATTTAAATCTGCATCCATAAATGCATCTTTCACCATGGCTTGACAATCGTCAAAACTTCCATCTACTTCTAATGCAGTAATATTTTGTCCGCAGGTAGTTAATTGTAATTCTTGAATAGGACTTACCTTACCTTTTGGATATAATATGATAACATTCACTCCTTCCACTCCTAAAAATCCATTCGCTACCGCACCTCCCGTATCTCCTGAAGTGGCGACTAGTACTGTGGTGTCCTTGGTGATGGTATTTTTAGTAGAACTTATTTTTTCATTTGAACTTGCAGTTGATTGCTTTGCAAAATAGCCCAAGCATCTACTCATAAATCTTGCACCCACATCTTTGAATGCCAATGTAGGTCCATGAAATAATTCCAATGCTACAATCTGTTCTGTGATGGCCACTAATGGAAAATCAAAATTCACTGTCTCTGCACAAATGGTTTGTAAACTAGCATCATCAATAGTACCTGCCACATAGGGTTTCATTACTTCAAAAGCCAATGTAGCTTTATCTAATGTTTTAAATCTTTCAATTTGTTCCTTGGTAAACTGTGGTATCTCGGATGGAAAATACAAACCCTTATCTGGTGCTTGTCCGGTAATGGCTGCAGTTTTAAAATCTACATTGGGTGATATTTTTCCTAAACTATAATAATGCATAAATAATTAGCTAACAATTTGAACGCCGCTTTGATTGATACTGGTTACATAAGTATGGTGTGCTAATCCCAAACGGGTATACAATGCCTTCATTGCATCCTCCACCTTGATAGCGGTCTCTTTTTCCTTACTTAAGAAAAAGATAGATGGCCCTGAACCTGATATACCTCCACCTAGAGCACCTGCTTCTATACAAGCTTTCTTTAATTCATCAAATCCAGGTATTAATATAGATCTAACAGGTTCGATGATTACATCTTCTAATGATCTTCCAATTAAATCATAATCTCCTTTCATTAATCCTGCTACCAAGCCTGCAATATTTCCCCATTGTTTGATAGCGTCTTTTAATTGTACATGCTGTTTCAAGATACTTCTTGCATCTGCTGTTCTTATTTCAATTTGTGGATGCACAATAGTCACATGTAAACTTGGAGAAGGCAGTGTTATAATTTCTAAAGGGAAAATAGATCTTACCAATGTGACGCCTCCAAAAATACAAGGTGCAATATTGTCTGCATGCTTTACACCCGATGCAATTTTTTCACCATTCATCGCAAATCGCACTAAATCATCTTTAGAAAAAATATTGTTGAGTAAATGATTCGCACCTACCACAGCTCCAGCAGAACTTGCTGCACTTGAACCCACACCAGATCCAGGCTTGATGAGCTTATTGATTTTTACTTCAAATGCCAAAGGGGTAGATCCCATTTGCTTTTCTTCATATTCTTCTATCAATGCAATGAGCGCAGCACCTGCCACATTTTTTTCTGGCTCAGTGGGTAAATTATACTCATCTAAATTGATAATCTTAATCGCATCTACTATACTTTGACCTACAGCTCTTGGCACTATGCGCATTTCCATTTCATCATATGGACGCTCCACGGCAAAACCAAGGATATCAAAACCACATACCATATTTGCAACGGTAGCAGGTGATTTAATTTTTATCCATTGATTCATTCTGCTAAATTAATCTTTCTTTCTAAAAGAGTCTCCCAAAGAGGATTCATTTATATTAAACCCTTGCTGCTCTAATGATATCGGCAAATACACCAGACGCTGTTACATCTGCACCTGCTCCTGCTCCTTTGATCACCAATGGTAATTCAGGATAACGCATACTATAGAATAATACTAAATTATCCTTACCATACAAATGATAAAAATCTGAACTAGGTGGTATATGTTGTAAACCTACTTTTGCTTTTCCATTTTCAAAAGAAGCGACAAATTTTAATTTACATCCTTCTGCAGTTGCTGCGTCGTATAGATTTTTAAAATGCGCTTCTTGTTTTTCCATCTCTGCATAAAAATCTACAACAGATCCATTAAAACAAGATGCTGGTAAGAATGCATTATTACTAATATCTTCCATTTCCATTTTCTGTCCTGCTTCACGAGCCAGAATCATAATCTTACGCATTACATCCGTACCTCCTAAGTCTAATCTTGGATCTGGTTCTGTATAACCTTCTTCTTGGGCCTGTTTCACTACTTGCGAAAAACTCTTTCCATCTTTTCCGCCAGCATAATGATTAAAGACAAAGTTTAAAGTACCCGATAATACTGCTTCAATTTTATGAATGCTATCGCCACTTCTCATTAAATCATTCAATGTACCTATAATGGGCAAACTGGCTCCCACATTGGTTTCAAATAAGAATGCTGCATTGTATTGTCTAGCTAAGGTTTTTAACTTTGCATAGTTTGTATAAGGTGAAGAGCATGCTATCTTATTACACGCTACCACCGATACTGCTTTCTCTAATAATTGTGCATATACATTGGCAACGCCCTCATGTGCGGTAACATCTACAAATACACTATTGCGCAAATTATTTTCCAAAATAGCCTGTATGTAATCTTCAATGCCACCTGGCTTCGCATCTGCTAATTGTTCTTTCCAATTAGTTAGATCCAACCCATCTACATTAATCAATTGCTTCTTACTATTGGCAATGCCAACAATGTTAATTTGTAGTCTTAATGACTTCTTTAAGTACTCGGCTTGTTTGCTGATTTGGTTTAATAATTTACCACCAACATTACCAGCACCCGCTACATAAATATTGAGTTGCTTATAGGTTGTTTCAAAAAACTCTTCGTGTAATACGTTAATCGCTTTTTTAACATCTACACTTGCAATAACTGCAGTAATATTTTTTTCTGAAGATCCCTGTGCAATGGCTCTAACATTAATACCATTTCTTCCCAACACGCCAAACATCTTACCACTCACACCAGGATGATTTTTCATTTGCTCACCCACTAAAGCAATGATAGATAAGTCTTTCTCTATAATTAATGGTTCTACTTTTTGTGTGTCGATTTCTTGCTCAAATTCTGCATCAACGGCTAGTTTGGCTTGGTGTGCGTCTTGCACATTCACTCCCACACAAATAGAATGTTCTGATGAGCTCTGAGTGATTAATATAACATTGATTGATTTTTTAGCCAATGCATCAAATAATCTTTTAGAGAATCCCGGAATACCTATCATTCCTGCTCCTTCCAAACTCAACAAACACAAATCTTTAATACTTGAAATACCACGAATAAAGTTATCATTTTTTGGAGAGTGATTTTCTATAATGGTTCCAGGATGATTCGGTTCAAAAGTATTTTTAATCCATACGGGTATATTTTGATACATCACCGGCTGAATTGTGGGAGGATAAATAATGTTTGCGCCAAAGTGTGAGAGTTCCATCGCTTCTTGATATGAGATATTCGAAATTTCTTTGGCATTGCTCACCATTTTTGGATCAGCAGTCATCATCCCTGATACATCTGTCCAAATTTCTAGCGCACTAGCTTTTAATGCTGCAGCAAATATTGCACCTGTATAATCTGAACCACCCCTTCCTAATGTGGTCGTATTGCCATCTTTATCTGAAGCAATAAAACCAGGAACTATATATACATCAACTGTATTATTATCTTTTGATGCAAAATAAGCTTGTATGGCGCTATCTGTTGATGCTTTATGTACTACTGCATTAAAATATTGACTATTGGTTTGGATTAAATCTCTGGAATCAACCCATTGTTGCTGCATGCCACTTGATTCAAATGCAGCACTGATAATTTTTGAAGACAAGATTTCACCGTAAGAGATAATTTTATCTTGCATGCGCATAGATAATTCTCTTAACATAAATAACCCCTCGCAATTAGATTCTAATTCATTCAACAATTGCTTTACTAAACTCAAAGTACTTGATTGTTGTTGTATAGGCAATAAAGCCCTTACTGCATCTAAATGCTTTTGTTCAATATGTTGAATAATTGTTTTATAAGCTTCGTTTCCTTGTGATGCACTTTGTGCTAACATCAATAATTGATCTGTCATGCCACTCATTGCAGATACTACTACAATAGTGGGCTCTTTTTTACTTCGCTCCTTTACAATAGCTATTACTTTATTAATAGCTTCTGCACTCCCAACCGAACTTCCTCCAAATTTTAAAACCTGCATACAATTTTAATTTTAAAGATGAGTCTCCCAAGGGGGACTCATCTTAGAATTCATATAACTAAATTAAATAGCCATACATATTATCATCTTCCTTGTTAATCTCTGTAAAGTTAATTTGATATTTTTTCATGTTCTCCATCAAAATATCATAATCTTTTTTCAACTTTAATTCTAACCCTACTAATGCTGGACCTGCTTCCTTATTGTGTTTTTGCATGTACTCAAACCTAGTAATATCATCTGTAGGACCTAATACCAAATTCACAAAATCTTTCAGTGCTCCTGGTCTTTGTGCAAAGCGAATTAAAAAATAATGTTTTAACCCTTCATATACCAAAGATCGTTCTTTTATCTCTTGCATACGATCAATATCATTATTACTTCCACTCACGATACAAACAATGGATTTCCCTTTTATTTGTTCGGCATAATCATCTAATGTTGCAATGCTCATGGCACCTGCTGGTTCCACTACAATTGCTTCCTCATTATACATTTGCAAAATAGTAGAACAGATTTTTCCCTCTGGTACCAAATGCATATCATCAATTACATCTTTACAAAATGCAAAAGTCACATCTCCAATTCTTTTGACAGCTGCACCATCTACAAACTTATCAATACTTGCTAATTCTACAGGATGTTTTGCTTGAAAAGCAGCCAACATACTTGGTGCTCCCTCTGGTTCTAATCCAACCACCTTTGTATGTGGAGACACTTCTTTAAAGTATGTTCCCACACCTGCACTTAATCCACCGCCACCCACAGGCATAAAAATATAATCTATAGGTGTTTGTTCTAATTGATAGTAATCTTCGATAATTTCTACACCCACTGTTGCTTGCCCTTCAATAATAGAAGGATGATCAAAAGGAGGTATAAATGTCATTCCATGTTCTTGAGTATAAGCTTTTGCAGCAATCGCTGTATCATCAAAAGTATCCCCGACTAATTTTACTTCTACAAAATCTTCACCAAACATTTTTGTTTGACTTACTTTTTGTTGTGGAGAAGGGATAGGCATAAAGACTACACCTTTAACATTTAATTTTTTACAGCTATAAGCAAAACCTTGTGCATGATTGCCAGCACTTGCACATACTACGCCTTTTGCCAATTGTTCTGAAGACATTTGACTCATCATATTGTATGCGCCTCTTAATTTATAAGAACGTACAATTTGCAGATCCTCTCTTTTTAAATAAACCTTGCATTGATATTTTCTAGAAAGGTTAGCATTTATCTGAAGTGGTGTATGATGTACCACTGGCTTCAATCTTGCATACGCTCCCTGAATATCCAATGCAGGTTTATCAACTAGTTTAACTTCACTCATTACGTTGAATAAATTATTTCGCTTTTTGGTTCTCTGGTCTTAAACTTCTTACCGTTCTACCAGCTTGCCACATTTCACTATTATGTAATTCAGCTAATTCTACTTCTAATTTTTCGCGGTAATCAGGCTTGCTATTTAAATCAATAGATCTTGCAGCTTCTGCTCCTGTTGCTACGCTATTATATAAATCAGAGAATACAGGTAATGTTGCATCACGGAACTTTTTCCACCAATCCAACGCACCTCTTTGTGCAGTAGTTGAACAGTTGGCATACATCCAATCCATTCCATTTTCTGCAACCAATGGCATTAATGATTGTGTTAACTCTTCTACTGTTTCGTTGAACGCCTCAGAAGGTGAGTGACCATTCTTTCTTAATACTTCGTATTGCGCAGCAAAGATACCTTGGATTGCTCCCATTAATGTTCCACGCTCTCCAGTTAAATCTGAATACACTTCTTTTTTGAAATCTGTTTCAAACAAATAACCAGAACCAATCGCAATACCTAATGCAATGACTCTATCCCATGCTTTACCTGTTGCATCTTGGAAGATCGCATAGCTTGAGTTTAATCCACGACCTTGTAAAAACATTCTTCTTAAAGATGTTCCAGAACCTTTTGGCGCAACTAAGAATACATCCACATCTGCTGGAGGTATAATACCTGTTTGCTCTTTATAGGTTACGCCAAATCCGTGAGAAAAATACAATGCCTTACCAGGAGTTAAATGTTTTTTAACGGTTGGCCACATCGCAATCTGTGCAGCATCACTTAATAAATAACAAATAATAGTTCCTTTTTCTAATGCTTCTTCTATTTCAAATAAGGTTTGGCCAGGAACAAATCCATCAGCTACTGCCTTATCCCAAGATTTTGAGTTTTTTCTTTGACCAATGATTACGTTTACGCCGTTTTCTTTTTGGTTTAAAGCTTGACCAGGACCTTGAACACCATAGCCAATTACTGCTACAGTTTCGTTCTTTAAAACTTCCTGTGCTTTTGATAGAGGGAACTCTTCACGTGTTACTACGTTTTCTTCTGTTCCTCCGAAATTTAACTTTGCCATTTTACTTTGAGTTTAATTTATAATTTATTTTTATTATGATGAGTCCCTTTCAGGAGACTCATCATTGAATTATATTCCAAACAGAGTCTACTATAAGTGACTCTGTTTTTACATGGTAAATACTGCTTCTCTTTTCCCTAAATATTCATTCTCTATCACTTCTTCTCCGGGTTCTCTTTTTTCAAAGTCTTTTAACTTCTCATGAAACCCTGCACTCTCTTTAATAATGGCCACTCTCGCACTTCTCACAAACTCTACCAATCCAAATGGTGCCAAGGCTTCCATTAATCTATTGGTTTCTTCTCTATGTCCTGTGGTTTCAAAAACAATGAAGTCTTTTCGAATAGCTACTGCTCTTGCACCATACTCTCTTAATAATCTTTCTACTTTTACTTTTTCTGTAATCTCATCACTCAATACTTTGTACAATGCCAATTCTTGCCATACAATTTCATCATTGGTATTATAGTATGCTTTTAATACTTCAACCTGCTTTTCGATTTGTCTTACAACTTTATTCACCACATCTTTAGTCTCTATGACTACAATCGTAAAACGGTGTATACCTTGTACTTCTGAAGGAGAAGTATTCAAGCTTTCTACATTTATTTTTCTACGCGAAAAAATAATCGCAATACGATTTAGCAAACCCACTTGGTTTTCGGTGTATACCGTGATCGTATATTCTTGTTTTTCTTCGTTCATAAGTTTTATTTTAATCTTATTTCACTCACAGAGCAACCCTGTGGTACCATGGGGAATACATTATTTTCTTTTCCAACCATTACTTCTAATAAATAAGAACCCTTAGATTCCAACATGGTTTTTACTGCTGTTGCTAATTGTGTTCTGTGTTCCACTTTTGCCCCTTCTATACCATATGATTTTGCTAACATGATATAGTCTGGGCTTTGTATATCTACAAATGAATAGCGTTTGTCATGAAACAATTGCTGCCACTGACGCACCATTCCTAAGAACTGATTGTTCAAGATGAGTATTTTCACATCCACCCCTGTTTGCATAATGGTCCCTAATTCTTGTAAAGTCATTTGGAATCCTCCATCTCCAATCACCGCCACCACTGTTCTATCCAATGCACCAAACTTTGCTCCAATCGCTGCTGGTAAACCAAAGCCCATAGTGCCTAATCCGCCAGAAGTCACATTACTTCTGCTTTGATTAAACTGCGCATATCTACAAGTAACCATTTGATGTTGTCCCACATCCGTTACCATAATTGCTTCTCCCTTACTCACTTCATTGACAATACGAATCACTTCACCCATCGTCATCTCTTCTGTCTTTGGATAAATTTCATCCTTGATACATTGATCGTATTCTTTTTGTGCGTAGTCTTTAAAAAGATTTACCCACTCTGTTCTTTCTTTTTGTTCAATACCTAATGTTAATAGAGGTAATGTTTCTTTACAATCACCCCAAACGCCCACATCTGCTTTTACATTTTTATCTATCTCAGAAGGATCAATATCTAAATGTATAATCTTTGCTTGCTTGGCATATTTATCCAATCTTCCTGTGACACGATCATCAAATCGCATACCCACTGCAATCAATACATCACACTCATTGGTTAATACATTAGGACCATAATTACCATGCATACCTAGCATACCTACATTCAATGGATGATCCGTAGGTAATGCACTTAATCCTAAAATGGTCCAAGCAGCTGGTATACCTGATTTTTCTACAAATTTTTTAAACTCTTTTTCTGCCGTTCCTAAAATAACGCCTTGTCCAAAAATGATCATTGGTTTTTTAGCTCCATTGATTAATGCGACTGCAGCATCAATATATTCTTTACGAATAAGTGGTTTAGGTCTATAAGATCTAACATGATTACAAGGAGTGTATCCTTGGTAATCAAATTTTTGTAATTGTGCATTCTTTGAAATATCAATCAACACTGGTCCTGGTCTGCCGCTTTTTGCTAAATAAAATGCCTTGGCTAAAATGTGTGGGATTTCTGTTGCATCGGTAATTTGATAATTCCATTTGGTTACCGGCATAGTGATATTGATAATATCTGTTTCCTGAAATGCATCTGTTCCCAATAAATGTGCATACACTTGTCCAGTGATACAAACCAATGGTGTACTATCAATCATCGCATCTGCTAATCCTGTTACTAGATTGGTAGCACCCGGACCACTTGTTGCAAACACCACACCTACTTTTCCTGAAGTACGCGCATAGCCCTGTCCTGCGTGTATTCCACCTTGTTCATGTCTTACCAAGATATGCTTTAGCTTGTCGTGATAATCATACAATGCATCGTAGATGGGCATAATAGCACCACCAGGATAACCAAATATGGTATCCACCCCTTCCGCAATAAATGCTTCTAGTACTGCTTGTGATCCTGTTAATTGTTTTGCTTCCATAATCATTTATTAAATTTTCAGCGCTCAGTTCAATTAAAATGCTTTGCATTTTCTTGAACTTCACCCATCAAATTAAACCCGGCGGTTTTAATTTTCATCAGTTACACAACCTTCACTTGCAGTTTTCACTGATTTGGCATACTTGAACAATACACCATTGCTTACTTTTAATGTAGGTGCTGGTTGTGCTGCTCTTCTTTTAGCTATTGTTGCTTCATCTACTTTTAATGTCATGGTACGCTTCGGTACATTCAATTCTATGATATCATTATCTTCTACTAGTCCGATCAAGCCTCCTTTGTAGGCTTCTGGAGTGATGTGACCAATCACAAATCCGTGTGTGCCTCCACTAAATCTTCCATCAGTAATTAAGGCAACAGATTTTCCTAATCCTGCTCCAATAATAGCAGAAGTTGGTTTCAACATTTCTGGCATACCTGGCGCACCAACTGGTCCTACATTCTTGATGACTACTACATCACCTGGTTGTATTTTTTTAGAGTTGATGCCTTCTATTAATGCTTGTTCTCCATCAAATACTCTTGCAGGACCTTCAAACATATCTCCTTCTTTTCCTGAAATCTTTGCAACACTTCCACCCGTTGCTAAATTGCCATACATAATTTGTAGATGGCCTGTTGGTTTAACAGGATTTTCTTTTGGAAGAATTATTTTTTGCTGATCAAAATCTAAATCAGGTACATTAGCAACATTCTCTGCAATGGTTTTCCCTGTTACAGTTAAACAATCTCCATATAACCATCCCTGCGCCAACATATATTTCATTACTGCAGGTACACCACCAAAATGATGTAAGTCCTGCATTAAATATTTTCCAGAAGGTTTTAAATCTGCCAATACTGGTATTCTATCACTGATGGTTTGGAAATCATCAATGGTAAATTCAACCCCAACACTTTTTGCCATTGCAATAATATGCAATACCGCATTAGTGCTTCCACCTAATACCATAATCACCGATACCGCATTTTCAAATGCTTTTCGCGTCATGATATCTCTTGGCTTAATATCTTTTTCTA
>VFQT010002529.1_pt1 | contig 18575 bp, 18 predicted proteins | sample 3512381 | NCBI WGS metagenome assembly VFQT01 (sample SAMN10412376, study PRJNA504923) | tailings metagenome | isolation source: Relicate 2 Philex TSF3 active mining site | place: Philippines: Tuba, Benguet | collected 2017-08-29
GGTAGTTCAGTCGGTTAGAATACCGGCCTGTCACGCCGGGGGTCGCGGGTTCGAGTCCCGTCCACTCCGCCAAACCCAGAAAGGCGAACCCAGTGTTCGCCTTTTTTTATGCAATACATAATGATTAGCCCGACCACGGGCAAGGACTAACAGTGCGCCATGCTTGATTTCTTCCGCACCCATCAACGGCTGATGCAGTTCTTACTGCTGCTGATCATTCTTCCCTCATTCGCCTTCTTCGGTTTGCAAAGCTATACCAGCATGGCGAACCGTGAGCCCGCCGTCGCCAAGGTCGCCGGCCAGGAGATTTCGCAAAAAGAATGGGATTCCGCGCACGCGCGCCAGCTCGAGCGTTTCAAGCAGATGTTCGGCGATCAGTTCAATCCGGCGATGTTTGATACGCCCGATGCAAAAATGGGTGCGCTTGAAAATTTGGTCTCCCAAAAAGCGCTCGCCAAAGATGTTGGTGAGAAGCATCTGACAGCCTCAGACGAACTGGTACGACAGACGATTCTCAGCATCCCCGGTCTGACCGACGCTGACGGTAAATTCAGCAAGGAACGCTACCAGCAGCTGCTGGCCGCACAAGGCTTGAACCCCGAAAAATTCGAAGCCACGCTGCGCCATGACTTGGCGATGCAGCAAGCTAACGCCGCGGTACAGGGTAGTGCTTTCGCGCCCGGTGCGATCGCGCTACGAATCTCATCGCTCAACCAGCAGAAGCGCGAAGTACAAGAGCTGACTATCGATGCGAAGGATTTTCGTGCGCAGGTGAAGCTCACCGACGCCATGGTGCAGGACTACTACGACCGGTTTTCGCAGCAATTTCAGACGCCAGAATCATTGAAGGCAGAGTTTGTGCTGCTGGCAGCGCCTGCGGTCGAAGATCAGATCGTAGTCACCGAAGATCAAATCAAAAAATTCTACGAGGCGAATCAAGCACGCTATAAAACTGAGGAGCAGCGTCGTGCCAGCCATATTCTGGTCAAGGCCGGTAAAGATGCGCCTGCCGCAGAGAAAGGCGCGGCCAAAGCCAAGGCAGAAAAATTACTCGCTGCGCTCAAGAAAACTCCAGCTGATTTTGCCAAGCTCGCCAAAGAAAACTCGGACGACCCCGGCTCAGCCGAGCGCGGTGGTGATCTCGATTTCTTCGGCAAAGGCATGATGGTCAAGCCATTTGAAGATGCTGCCTATCAGCTCAAAGAAGGCGAAATCAGCGCTATCGTGGAATCAGATTTTGGATTTCATATCATCAAGCTCACCGCGATCAAAGCCGCTGCTACTCGCTCGCTGGCTGATGTGAAAACGAATATCGAAGATGAGATCCGTCGCACCGAGGCAGGCAAGAAATTTGCGGCGATGATCGAGACTTTCGGCAATATGGTGTACGAGCAGCCGGACAGCCTGAAACCCGTTGCTGACAAGCTTGGGCTGAAGATAGAAACCGTGTCCGGGTTAACGCGTCAGCCGAACCCATCACTGCCAAAACAAGCCGCGTTCAATCAGCCTAAATTCCTTGCGGCGATTTTTTCTGACGATGCGATCAAAGGTAAGCACAACACCGAATCGATAGAAGTGGGCTCGGGTATTTATATTTCTGGCCGCGTGCTTGATTACAAACCGGTCACCAGAATACCGCTCGCCGATGCGAAAAAAACCATTGAAGAGCGCGTGCTGACTATAGAAGCAGAGAAGCTGGCACAAGCAGCGGGTGAGAAGCGTCTGGCCGAACTGAAGGCGGGCGGCAGCGCTGATTTCTCTGCGGCCAAGCAGGTGTCGCGTTCCAGCTTTAATGGTGTATCGGCACCTGCAGTCGCCGCCATTATGAAAGCCGATCCAACCAGGTTACCCGCTTATGTGGGCGTTGCCGTACCCGGCAAGGGCTACAGCATTTACAGGGTGAATGGTATCGACGACAAGCCGGCTGATGCGGAAGCGCTCAAAGCGGAAAAGCAGCAGGTAGAAGAATTCATTGCCGCGCAAGAGATGGCGGGTTATCTGGGCGTGATTCGCAAGCGCGCCAAGGCAGAAATTCTCAAGACCACGCCGGAGCCCAAGGCCGCGCCCTCAAAGCAGTAATCTGTCGTCACCACCTCAGTCTGATGCACTGGGTCCTGGCGCAGGCCGGGACCCAGACGCCACATCAAGCATCTGCCAGCAGGTTCTGCGCTGCAGCCGAGAAGTCTGCTTCCTCAATACCGCTCATTGCGACCAGGTGCGCATTGACGTACCCTGAAAAATTCCGTTCTATCGAGCGCAGATATGCCGGGTCATAGTGCTCGACCAATAGCGTCTCTACCAATTCAGCGAACTCACCTGTTTCGGCCAAGGTCTGCCAACGGTGAATTTTTTCTTTACCGTGCAATTGCGTCAGATGCGACAGCTGCATTTTCAGTAAAGGTGTATCGCTTACCAAGTGCGGATAGTCTTTAATCAGTAGATTCACTCGCGATTCGGTCGAGAGCTCGATGCTTACACAAGGCGATCGGCGGATACTATCCATCAGCGTATCCGGCACGCGAAGATCACCTATTTTCTTGCTCTCCGATTCAACATACACCACGCGATCGGGCGTAAACCGGCGCAGTGAATCCCACAGCCGGGTTTCGAACATTTTTTGCGAAGGCTGAGGGTTGAGCGGCAGACCGCCTAGCACCGAGCCACGGTGGGCGGCGAGTTGCTCAAGGTCGAGCACTTGCGCGCCAGCGCGCTCAAGGTAGCGAAGCAAACGGCTCTTGCCGCTGCCTGTGGTGCCGCAGATCACCTTAAACTGCAGAGACAACGGTAACTGCTCGAGCGATTGCATGACAGCATGGCGGTAAGCTTTGTAGCCGCCATCGAGTTGCATTACCGGCCAGCCTATCTTGGCGAAGATTAAGGCCATCGACCCGCTGCGATTGCCACCTCGCCAGCAATAGATCAGGGGTTTCCATTGCTTGGGCATAGCCTGAAACTGCTGCTCGAGATGCTGCGCGATATTCCGCGCCACCAGTGCTGCGCCTAACTTGCGTGCCTCAAACGGGTTTTGCTGCTTGTACATCGTGCCAACCACAACGCGCTCGCTATCATCAAGCACCGGGCAGTTAATGGCGCCGGGAATATGGTCCAGCGCATACTCCGCGGGCGATCGCACATCGATGATGCAGTCGAAAGTGTGTAGCTCGGTAAGGGCTTGTGCCGCTGGTAGCAGCGCAGGATATTTCATCAGCGCCTACTTCAGAAGCGGGCGCAGTACCGGCCACACCGTATCCAGCATCACGGCTTGTGCGCGCTGGTTTGGATGAATACGATCCTGCTGAAAAAATCGCTCGGTATCTTCCAGCCCGGCAAACAGAAATGGCACGAGCTTGACGTTGCGTTCGCGCCCCAGCCCTTGGTACATGGCAGCAAAGCGCTTGCTGTAGTCTGGCCCGTAATTCGGTGGTACGCGCATACCCAGTAGCAGCACTCGGGCGCCGATACGCTCAGCCGATTTGATCATTTCGCGCAGATTGGCTTGTGTTGCCGCCAACGACAAGCCACGCAGACCATCATTACCGCCCAATTCAATAATCATCAGCGCGGGCTTGTGTTGTTGCAGCAGTGCGGGCAGCCGAGTCAGCCCACCTGCGGTGGTCTCGCCGCTGATGCTGGCGTTAACGACGTTGATGGCAAGCTTGTCATCAGACAGCCGCTTTTGCAGCAGACTAACCCACCCACTCTCGCGCGGCAGGCCGTACTCGGCCGATATGCTGTCACCGAGCACCAGCAGGGTTTTTGATGCAGAATACGCCGCCGGTGCGCACAGCATCAGGCACAGCAACAGCACCTGCCTGAGACTATCAATCATCCGACACTGCATGCAAGATCATCCCCAAAGTCACCCGGCCATCGAAGTCATTGGCCTGAACAAAAAAGTCGCAGATGCGAGCGGCGAGCTCAGCATCCTTACCGACCTTGATTTTACCGTGCAGCCGGGTGCGACGGTCGCGCTGGTAGGTGCCTCCGGATCAGGTAAGTCGACTTTGCTCGGTCTTCTCGCTGGTTTGGATACCCCAAGCTCAGGTACGGTGCGGATTGATGGTGCCGACCTGTATGCGTTGGATGAAGATGGCCGCGCCGCGCTGCGTAAATCGCGCATCGGATTTGTGTTTCAGTCGTTCCAACTACTGGGGCACCTCACGGCACTCGAGAATGTGATGCTGCCCCTCGAGCTGCGCGGTGACAAGCACGCCAAACAAAAAGCACTCACGATGCTAGATCGTGTTGGCTTGTCGCAGCGATTAAAGCACTACCCGAAATTTTTATCCGGCGGTGAGCAGCAGCGCGTGGCCTTGGCACGCGCATTCGTCACCGAGCCACCGCTGCTACTCGCTGACGAGCCCACGGGCAGTCTGGATGCTGCTACCGGTGAGGCAGTAATAGGATTAATGTTCCAGCTGAATCGCGAGCAGCACTCGACGCTGGTACTGGTGACGCACGATACGGCGATTGCAGCGATGTGTCAGCGGCAGATCACCATCAGTGCGGGCCGGATTGTGGCGGACGAATAGGCTAGGTGATGTTCAAGCAGGCACGTACATAGTGCGGCAACTCACTCGCAGTAACACCCACCGGCCCGATGCCCTCGGCCACCATTCGATCTGCTGCCGCGCCGTGCAACCATGCAGCGGCAAGCGCAGTTTCCCAAGCGGAGTGATGTCGCGCCAGTAGCGCCCCGCATAAACCGGCGAGTACATCGCCGCTTCCCGCAGTTGCAAGCGCCGGGTTGCCGGTGGGGTTGATCGCCAGCCGGCCATCAGCTGCAGCAACAACGCTGCCCGAGCCTTTGAGTATCACGCAGGCGTTGAACCGTGCGGCGAGCTCAGCCGCAACGCTTAAGCGGTTATCTTGCACCGGTGAGGTATCAGAGCCGATCAGCCGTGCTGCCTCGGCCGGGTGGGGTGTGAGCAGTGAAGGCGCGCGGCGGCGCGCCAGACGTTGCTGTAACCCGTATTCTTGCGCCACCAAATTCAGCGCATCTGCATCTAGCACTAAGGGCAAGTGAGTCGAAAGGGCGCGCGCCACAAGATCATGCGCTGCGCGCGCGTTGCCGAGACCCGGCCCGATCACGACCGCACCCTGATGCAGTTCGATGGCAGTCGCATCGCGACACATCAACTCCGGATGCACCGGATCAAACGCAGGTGGTGCCGCTGCGAATGCAGCGAACACTCTGCCGGCGCCCGCCATGGCCGACATGCGCGCAGCCAGCAGCACAGCGCCGCTCATACCCGCAGCACCGCCGATCACGGTGACATCCCCGAAACTCCCTTTGTGGGAGGCGTGGGCGCGAGCAATAAACACATCCGGAAACAGCGCCGGGGTAATCAACCGCGCCAGCGGCGCACCAAAGGTCTCGACATCCAAGCCAAGCGCATCGACCACCACTTTACCGGCATAGTCACGGCCGGAGCCGGTGTGCAGGCCGGGCTTGTCGGCGATCAGGGTTAGCGTGGTGTCGGCGCGAACCGCCAGTGCGCCGCCCAACACACCCCCATTATCTGCGTCCAAGCCGCTCGGCACATCAATCGCCAGCACCGGGCAGTTGAGCGCGTTGATCTGCTCGACGGCTGCTGCAAACGGCCCGGCCAGTGGTCGTGCCAGTCCGATCCCGAACAAGCCATCAATCGCCAGCGCCCAGTGCGCCGTGACATCAAACCGATCCACAAATTGCACCTTGGCGCCACGCGCGCGCTGATAAGCAGCCAGCGCATCGGTGGGCAGGCGCTGCGGGTCAGCCATCAGCACTGCCATCACGGGTACGCCGCGTTGCGCTAACAGTGCTGCCGCTTCGAGCGCGTCACCACCGTTATTCCCCGGGCCGGCCAGTACCAGCACCGGTGCCGTGCGCTGCTCAAGCATGCCAAGCGCAACGTGCGCAGCGGCTGCGCCGGCGCGTGACATCAGGGTGCCGGCAGGCAGAGAACTTAACGCAGCGCGCTCGATGTCGCGCACGCGGGCGACGCTGTAAATCCGCAGATCAGCGGACCCGGTCGCCATAACGGGTGAGCGTGAGTCCGTCGGTATCGATCTCGGTGCGACGGCCTGAGACTACATCGGCTACCAGCTTGCCGCTGCCTGCGGCGAGCGCCCAAGCGATCGCGCCGTGGCCGGCGTTGACAAACACATTGCTGTGTGTGGTGCTGCCGACCAAAGGCACGCCCTCCGGCAGCATCGCGGTTGGCCCGCACCAGAAGGTTGCGGTGCGGTAGTTGGCAGCATTTGGAAACCAGTCATCGGCTACTTTGACGAGTGTGTCGATGGCCTTCTGGTGTAAATCAAAATTATTCGAACCGAGCTCCGCGCAACCAGCGATACGGATGCGTTTACCCAGCCGGGTGAGTGCGATGCGGTAGGTATCGTCATACAACGAAACATTAGGCGCGAGGTCGTATTCCTGAATCTGGGTCGAGGCTGAATACACCTTGACCGGATACATCGGCAGGCTAATGCCAATATTGCGAAGCAGCTTGCCACTTTCAGCACCAGCCGCAATCACGATCGCATCAACATCAACAATTTTGTCGCCGACGCGGTAGCTGACACCACCAAGCTCGGGTTGAATCGCGTCTACCTCGCAGTTGAACTGAAACTCGACGCCGCGCTCTTGCGCAATTGCCTTCAGCTGTCTTACAAACAAGGGACAGTTACCGCTCCAGTCATCCGGCATGAACAGCGCACCTTGAAACGGTGTCTGGGTAGAGAGCGTCGGCTCGAGCTGCATCGCGCCGTCAGGATCAAGCAGCTCTGTGCGCACACCGGCATCACCCAGTGTTTCCATCATCGGATGGGCTTGGTCAAGATCACGCGCGGTGCGGAACATCATCATCACACCGGTGCGTTGCTGGAAGTCGAGTTCATGCACCTGCGCCAGATGCAGCATCAACTCATGACTGTAGCTGGCGAGGCGATGCAGGCGGGATTGGTTTTGTTTGAAGCGCTGAACATCACACTCTGCGCTAAGGCGGCGCAGCCAGCCCCACATAGCCGGCTCGAACCGGGCGCTGAACGCCATCGGCGATTCCGGACGCATCAACATGCCAAGCACGCGGCGCACCGTACCCGGCATAGACCATGGCCGAACCGAGGCAGGACCCATCAGATCCAGGTTACCAAAGCTGGCCTCTTGCGCCACATTACCGTAGCGCTCCAGCACCGTCACCTCGTGCCCTGTCTCGGCAAGGAAATAGGCAGTACACACTCCGACGACACCGCCGCCGATAACCGCTACGCGCATTGGACTCCAGAATCCGCAAAACCTCGTCGATACATTACTTGCCCGACGGGGCAGGTCTTTGCCTGCAAGTTAATAATCCGCTATAGGTTAGCGGACATCAGCACTTAAAACAATTGGCAATAGCGTTTGATTATCCTGAGTTTTCAAGTGAACAGAATGCCATCGGCGTGATCTGCAGGCGTTGCGTGCTGCATATAAGTGCCTGATCGCTGCTGTAAGGCGCTTGCGCTGTTACGGTTGAGCGAAGCAGATTGCCTAATTAGAAATAGTGCGTTCGCCGTGCGCTAACGCGGCGCGCTGGTTTTGGCGGGCTCTGATGTTGTTGGTACAGACGCTTGCTGCGGTGTTGATAGCGCAGGCAGCGGCAATTCACGTTGCCCCGATGGCTCTGAAATAATCACGCTGCGTTGATTAATTTGATGGATGGTTACGCCAGGTACAACCTCTGCATGCAGCCGCAAGGCGCGCGCAGGCTTGGCCTCGGTGGCAATAATCGCGACCCGTTCGCTGGCTTTCGATGCATAAATAATGCCGCTCAGCTGAAGCGGCGTGATGGTGGCCGCTGCGCTTGCGCCACCAAACAACTGCGCGGCCGCCGCTATATCAGGAAGTGTTGGTTTGCTTGGCGCTCTCACCTGCAAGGCACGCGTGGCCGGTGCCGTCCATTGCAGTACCCAGTAGGTGACCGAGGCGCACAGCAAAATAAATAAAATGAAACTGCACAGCAGTGGTAAGCGCTTCATGCGTTGCAGCCAACTAGATCGTCAAGTTCAGTTGGGTTCGTCATCGTACAAACCAGCTTAATCGGTAAATACATGGCTATGATTCGGTTGAGGTCGTCATCGTACTAACTGATTAATTTCGATAATCGGCATCAGCACGGCCAGTACAATCAGCAGTACCACCACACCCATACTCAGAATCAGTAGCGGCTCGAGCAAGCCTGCCAGCGTTAGGGCGCGACGCTCCAGGTCCTGCGCTTGCATCTGCGCTGCACGTTCCAGCATCGCCGGCAACTCGCCCGTAGCCTCGCCCGCTCGAATCATGTGAATCAGCATGGGCGGAAAATTCTGCTGCTCACCCAGTGCACGCGCCAAGCTCACCCCTTCACGCACCGCGTTGGTGGCTTCGTCGACTTGCTGTCGCATCGCGATATTTGAGAGCGTATCGCGGCTGGTATGGAGCGCACGCAAGATAGGAACGCCTGCGCTAGTGGTAATTGCCAGCGTGCTGGCAAACCGTGAGGTATTCAGGCTGCGCTGAAACCGTCCAATCAGCGGCGCGTGTAATAACCAGCGATGCCATCGTAATTGACGCTCCGGGTCGCGCAGGCTGCGCTGCCAAAATGCCCAGCTCGCCACTACGATCAAGGCGACCAGCCAACCCCACTGCCGAACAAAGTCGGATAGTGCGAGCATGATGGTCGTGAGCAAAGGTAGTTGCTGCTTGGTGCTGGCAAATACCGACACAATCTGCGGCACTACATACGTCAGCAAAAAGATCACAATTAAAAATGCGACTACGGTAACAATGGCGGGGTAAGTGAATGCCAGTCGCAGCTTTTGGATTAAGGCATTTCGATTTTCAATATAATCCGCCAGGCGCGCTAATACGGTGGCTAGCTGGCCGGTTTGTTCACCCGCGTTGACCAGTGCCCGGTAAATATCTGCAAAATCTCTCGGGTGATGAGCAAGTGCATCGGACAGCGATGCGCCGCCCATCAGTTCAGCGCGGATTGCGGCAATTAGATCGCGCACATAAGGCCGCTCGGCTTGCTCCATCAGTGCATCGAAGGCCTGCTCCATCGGCAGATTGGCACCGAGCAGCGCGGCGAGTTGCCTTGTAAACAGTGCGAGCTCGATATTTGTTAGCTTGTCACCAAAGCGGAACATTCGCCGCTCGCTGAATGCAGTCTCACTACTGATGATCTCTAGCGAGAACGGCACCAAGCCGCGCGCACGTAAATCCGAGCGCGCTGCGCGTGGGCTATCGGCGCGAAGAATTCCTTTGCTGGCAATTCCGGCAGCGTTCACAGCTTGATAGCGAAAGGCGGGCACGGGTTAGTCCTTGGTGACCCTGAGCAGCTCGGCCTCAGTCGTGATGCCCTCACGCCGCCAGCGCTCACCATCCTGGTACATGGTACGCATGCCATCGCGCAGTGCGGCGTCACGAATTTGCGCCTCGGAGGCGCGCTCATGAATCTGCGCCCGAATCTGATCGGTGGTGCGCAGCAGTTCATAGATGCCCACGCGACCGTGATAGCCGGTACCAGCGCATTTATCGCAACCCACTGCGTGCCACTCATGACCATCGAAGCGTTTGCAGTGAGTGCAGAGCTTACGTACCAGACGCTGCGCCAGTACGCCCAGTAATGACGATGATAGTAAAAACGGCTCTATCCCCATATCGAGCAAGCGCGTAATAGCCGCAGGGGCATCATTGGTGTGCAAGGTTGCCAGTACCAAGTGGCCGGTGAGTGAGGCTTGTACGGCGATTTGCGCGGTCTCCAGATCGCGGATCTCACCGATCATGATCACATCCGGGTCTTGTCGCAGCATGGCGCGCAACGCTTTGGCGAAACTCATATCGATACGGGCATTGACCTGAGTCTGACCAACACCGGGCAGCTCGTACTCGATCGGATCTTCAACGGTCAGTACATTAGTATTGGGTGTATTAAGCTGCGTGAGCGCCGCGTACAGCGTGGTGGTTTTACCCGAGCCGGTGGGCCCGGTCACCAACACAATGCCATGCGGTTGTGAGATGAGCTGATCAAACTGTGTGCGGGTGCTGTCGCTCATACCAAGTTGTTGAAGGTCCATACGGCCACCTTCTTTATCCAGCAGACGCAGCACAGCGCGCTCGCCATGGCCTGTTGGTAGCGTTGAGACGCGTACGTCGACCGGTTTGCCACCCACGCGTAAGGTGATGCGGCCATCTTGGGGAAGGCGTTTCTCGGCAATATCGAGCTGCGACATGATCTTGATGCGCGAGATCAGCGCTGCGTGTAGTCCTTTTTTAGGTCGTACGACATCACGCAGCCGTCCATCAATACGAAAGCGCACAATCGATATTTGCTCGAACGGTTCGATATGAATATCTGATGCGCCCTCGCGCAGGGCTTGCGTGAGCAGTGCGTTGATCATGCGAATAACAGGTGCATCATCAGCGGCTTCAAGCAGGTCTTCGACAGCGGGCATCTCTTGCATCAGGCGCGCCAAATCCAGATCGGACTCAACTTCACCCACCACTTGCGCGGCATCACCGCTACCACTGGCGTAGGCTTGAGCGATGGCGCGCTCGAGTTGCTCGGTCGTTAGACGATTGAGACGCAACCGGCCAAATCGACGGCTAATCTCTGCTACTGCAGCCGCAGGGGTTGTCTCGGATATCCAGACATCGATCGCATCATTTGGTGCGCCGGCTTGCGCCAGTACCCCAAAGTCGCGCGCAAACGCAAACGGCAGCAGGCGAGGGTCTTGCATCGGTGCGCTCATGGCTTTGGGGCTCTGATAGCGGTTAATACAATCATTCAGCGTTGCTCGATCTGAGGCGGTTCAACGGGGTAGGTTTCAGGTGCAGTGGCTGGCTTGGGTGTAGTGAAGTCTGTCACCGGTGCCGCTCTATTTAGGAGCGCACCACCGACAAGCCTGCCATTTTCCAGGACGGGTAGCTGCGGTGGCTCGGCTTGAGGCAGCAATACGCCGGGTGCTGGCTGGGCTATCGATTGCGCATTACGAATATAGTCATACCGATCACTCGCCACTGATATGCTTTGTTCATTGCTACGGATGACCGTAGGTCGCAAAAATACCATCAGATTTGTTTTACTTCGACGTTTTGACTGGTAGCGGAAAAGGTTACCCACAATCGGCAGGTTGCCTAGGCCAGGCACTTTTTCCATGGAGTTGGATTCCGTATCTTCGATCAGACCACCAAGAACAATAATCTGCCCATCATCGACGAGGACATTCGTATCAATGGAGCGTTTACTGGTAATCAGTCCTGATGCTGTGGATTGTTGAATGTTTGAGGTTTCCTGATAAATCGCCATTTTCACCGTACCGCCTTGCGAAATTGTGGGGCGCACCCGCAGCGAAAGGCCGATATCTCGGCGCTCGATTGTTTGAAACGGGTTAACACCAGCGCTGCCGCCTGAAGCCGCTGTCGTAAACTGACCTGTAATAAAAGGTACGTTCTGGCCGACGATGATGCGCGCCTCCTCGTTATCCAATGTGATCAAGTTCGGCATCGAAAGGATGTTGGCTTTTGCATCTGTTTCAAGCGCGCGAGCAAGAACACCAAGCCCGAGCTGCCCCTTGCTATTTTGTTGTATGACGCCAGCAGTGATGCCATTACCGGGTGGTAGTGGTGTGCCTGATGAGGATAGAGCGGCACTTGCCTGTTGAATGAGGTTATCTCCACCCGTGGCAAATCCGGTAATTACGCCGACGCGATATCCGGCACCGCCATCGCCAGACAACGCGGCCCACTGCACGCCGAGCTGCGCTGCGCGTTCCGCACTAATTTCAACAATCAGGGACTCGACGTAGACCTGCGCGCGGCGGGCATCCAGCTGATCGATAATGACACGTAAATTTCGGTAGACACGCTCGTTTGCGGTGATGATCAAGGTGTTGGTGCTAGGGTCTGCCTGAATGAAACCCGCGGTGCCGCCCGCAGGTAGAGGCCCCTGCATCGGCGCTGGTGAGCTGCTCATACCCTGCAGACCACCCGTTGCGGCATTATTTACGGGCGCTGGCGCGGGTGTCAAGGTATTCGGTAACGCGGGCATGGTCGCCCCTGATTCGCTGGCGACGACTGCTCGCAGCACTTGCGCTAGCTTAGTTGCCTCGGCATTACGCAAGTAGACTACATGTACGTTACCCGGCAAGGTGGTTGGTTGATCTAACTTAGCAATGAGGGTTCGAGCTAGTGTTGCCCGGGCAGCGTTTGGTGCACGAATGATGAGCGAATTGGTACGCGACTCGGCCAGTACCGTCACGCGGCCCTGGTCTGGTTGTGCAGCAGTACCCGCAGTACCCGTATTGTCGAGCAACCGGTTAATGGTAGTCGCTAAATCCATCGCAATCGCATGCTCGAGACGTACCACATCAAGCTCAGCAATAGCCGGCGTATCGAGCGTCGCGATAATGCGTGCGATACGCTTGAGATTATCGGCGTAGTCGGTGACTACCAATGTATTGTTTAAAGTATCTGCAGTAATTGTATTGTTGGGCGATATGAGTGGACGCAGTACTGTCACAAGACCGGTTGCGCTCTGGTGATTCAATGAGAAAATCTGTGTGACGATTTGATCGCCACGCAGCTTAGCGACTTGAACGGGTGCTGATTGTAGTTTGGCGTCCGCTTCAGGAACGACTTTCACATAATCTGGTGTGCGTACGAGCGCAAAGCCCTGCAGCCGAAGTACCGAGCTGAGCAAATCAAATGCCTGTGGTTTGCTGAGTGGCTTCTCCGAAATCAGATTAATCGTTCCTTTTACTCTCGGATCGATCACGAAGGTATGTCCGGTGTAGTGTCCGATAGCGCGAACGACCGATTCAATGTCGGCACCGACGAAATTGAGTGCAGCCTGCTTGTCATGCGGCTCTTGCGCTAAGCTGTCGCCGCTTGCCAGCAAGGTGAGCAGCATGATGAGCGGGAGGATGATTTTCATAAAATATTTTTTAACACTTCTAAAATGAACGGGGATTTTCTGGGTTCTTTTTAAAACTCTAGCGCGACGATATCTTGACCATTAACTTGGCGACGCTGTCCGAGTAGGTTCATCAACGCTACCAACCGTACTTGTTCGTTTTCTTGCGCGGTTGCCTGACCAGAAAAATGGAAAGACCCGTTGGCAATCTCGCCCTTGCCAGTCAATAGTAGAGGCCCTGCCAAAGTTTTCAAATCAAGCTTTACGGTGCTTCCTTGCCAGTCAACACGAAGCCGATAAGCGCCAAGTGGCTTCACTGCCGACAGGGCTGACACAAGGTTGACTAAATCTAGCTGTAACACCGCGTTAGTTACAAGAACTCCAGCACGGCGCTCGACTCGCATCGACGGCCAAGTCAGACTCAGCTGCCCCGTCGGTTGGATGGTATTCAGCGGCGCGCCCAACGCGCTTAGGCCATCCGCAGGTAAGCTAAGACGGGCCGGGCCGATCTCCCAGCGCCACCAGTTTCCTCGAATGCTGATGGGTTCTGTCATGACTGCAGAATTCGAAAGGCGGATGTCGACCAAGCCAATGAATACCAATGGCGAGATTCGCCATTCACATCGCCCCGGTAATAATGGTGACAGAGACTCATCGCTTGCAGCGGCGGCACCGAGTAACGCTGAGCCCTGCCAGAAACTACCCTCGACATCCGCTAATGAAAAACGACCATTTGTCTGGCGATCAATAAGAGGTACCAGCCACAGCGCCGGCGCGCTTGCAAGCGCCGTAATGGATGCGGTTAACAAACCAGCGAATAGCCAAGTCAAGGGATGTTTCATGGCTTGGCGCTCAAGGCGCGTAATGACACTGATGCATCGACCTGACCGGCGCGCTCACGCGCAATGATGCTTACATCGGTCACGACATAGCTGTGTTCACGGTGCATTTGCTGAAGCCATCGATTGAGCGAATCAAATGAGACATCGCTGCAGCGCAAGCGGATCAATCCCTCCGATATGTCCAACGATGATGTTTTAATAGCTGAACCACTTAGGCTTCGCTCAAGCTGGGTTCGATCGATTGGTCGCTCACCTGTTGCGCTGGGTGCTGATGATGCCTGTACGCTTAGCTGACTGGCTAGGGCCTGCATTTGCGCTCGATCGGAACGCAATTGTGGCAACGCCTGTTGCCAAAAACTTCTCCCACCGAGCGCTGGTTCGATTAGCGTAGAAAAAACAAACCCAATAAGTAAAAAAATAGCCATCATCAACAGCAAACGCTGCTCGCGTACAGATCGCTCTCGCCAGAATTTTTTATTGCGTAGCTGCCGTATCATGTTCGACCCACTAGAAAAAGTTGCGGGTCAGTCGGAGACGGCGTCATTTTTAGTTGCCGCGCTACTAGCGGGCCTTGCAGTGCTTCGAGCGATAACTTGGTATCTGGCTTGAGCTTGATACTTAGCGCACCATCTCGGTATTCAAGTACGGCAATGCCGCGTACATCATGACCGGATTCTCGCCATGCTTCACCGAGTGCCGCGCTAAGAACGAGATAGTCGGAAGGGCTCAATTGGCCGGATGTCTGGCGCGAGATCGCTATTTTCTGCTTCATTTGCGCCAGAGGATCAAGAATGACTTGGTCGTTTGGAAAACTGCGCCGAAAAATGTCGGTGGTCTCCTCACGAATCTGTAACCCTTCATGACGCAGCCGTAACCAATCAGCATTGATAGCGACGATATTGAACAATACAAACATCATCGCCATCAGAATCGGGTAGCGCCAACCGGTCCAATCGATAGTCGATGGCTGCTCGTCATCGATTGCACTCATCAGATCGACCGGAACTTGATGGCTCGCTGCGATCCACTCTGCCCACTGCTCGTCGACCAGGGAAATATTGCTGGACTGCCGGAACTCAAGCCAATGCATAAATTGCTGCTGCTGTGCTGTGGGCACGGACAAGCTGACCATCTGTGCTGGTACAAGCTGTGCCAGCATTTGAGTTACTGTACCTGGCAGCTCGCTATCGTTTTCTACCGCAATGGACAGGCCGAGCCCCTCATCAGTCGACAGGCGCAGCGCTAGCTCATATCGGTCTACTTGCTGAAGTAATGCAGCCGACACAACACCATCGATAAGTGGAAGACACAATGACATGGGTAATACACGAACTCTGCGCGCACCAAGCTGCCTCAATCTATCAACCCAACTTTGGAGCCAAACACGATCGCAGACAGCAACAAGACGATGGCTATCGGCTTCAGGGCCTGCAGCTATGATGCAGTCTGAGGTGTCGCCGAGTACTTGATCTTCAACCAGCGACGGTAATGCCGCCTGCAGACGAGTTGATGACAGCGGCGGTACGGCAAGACGTACTAATGTCACGTCGCTGGCCGAAAGTAATAGCACCACCTCAGGTACTTGTATGAATTGAGATGCCAGCTCACCCAACGGGGTAACTGCTGATCGCAGCGGCCGCCCGCGGGTAGATAAAGCGAGTGCTAGCAGAGCGTGATGTTGCGGCGTAGAGCCACTACTGCGCGCAGGTAGACGCAGGTACAGGCAATCGCTGAGAGATTCGCTCGCCATTAGATTTCTCTCACCCAAACCAGTCGGGTCGTATTCGGTTTACGCTCAACGAGCGCATCAATTTGAAGAGCTGTATGTCGAATTGCGATATTTCCTCTGACAATGAAAAAACTGCTTGCAACGCCGAGCCGACCACCGTCAAAACTGAGGGTACGATTGGACAGGCGTGCAGCGAGATCACCAAGATCACGAATCGCTGCCTGGCGCCGGCTATTGATCAGAGAATTGGCATCGGCAATCGATAGCCCTGCAATACTTGCAGCAAGTACTTCAGGACTCGCGGTATTAATATTGACAGTGGTGTTATTCGGCAAAATTATTATGTACGGTTGGAGTATGCTGATCACCCGTGGAGTACAGCCCGGCACCACCAGTAGATCATCCAACTGAACAAAGCTAATCGGACGCACTGCGTCTGGACGCGGGTTCAATGCAGCAAGCCCTGCCTGTGCGATGAATTGTGCAATCGAGCTGGCTAATCCAGGGTCTTGCTTCAACAATGTCAGCAGACGCGCAAAAGCCTGAACCTCTGCCGGGTTAATCTCGCCCTGCGTGGCTAGGTTGGTGAGGTTGAATCGACCTTGGGCATCTTGGATAAAGCCTGAGAGAACCGCGCTCCCAGCTTCGCCGCGAACCGTGCCGGACTGCACGTACTGGTCCAGACGCGTGGGCGCCAATGGTGTGGCCCAAGGCTCGGCCAGTGTATCGAGCGCGGACGTCCTGGCATCCTCACGCAAAATCAAACGTGCCCAATCCAGCGCTCCACGGAGTACCCATTGCTGTTGCAGCTGTAGCCGCTGATTCTCGATTGAGCGGACTTGAACCTGCTGCTGCCAAAATAGGTTCGCGACAATTGTTACAGCAAGCGTTGTGAGTAACAGTGCAGTAACCACTGCAACGCCGCGCTGCGAACGTTGGCTTTTTTTGGGGCCACGTAGTGGGCTGATCACACCGCCCCCAGCATAAAGATTTTCGTCATACGGGTCGTCTGACCTGATAGCTGTAACGACACTTCGATACCGCGCCAAATAGTTTGGGCAGCGGTCGTACCAGTCTCCGGGCTCATCAATGAGCCGCGTGAGATGATCGGGTTACGCATTTGCTGCCAGGTTCGCCAGCCGCGCCCGTCATCGCTCCAGATGCGAAGGGTGAGCTGCTGCACGCCACCGCCCAACTTGATCGCAGCTGGCGTAATACTTTGTGCCATCTGCCAGTAGCGGTTAATTTGATTCAGGTCGCGTGTCACGGGCGTTTCTTCGCGCGTGAGTACCCCGTCGATTAGGCGCCATGTGACGAGTTGCAAGCCACCCGCTTGTGATTCTGGTTGTGATCTGCGTACTAAGCTAATGCGGTTAGACTCGAGCAGTAAGGGTGCGCCACCTGTCAAGGTACTTGTATCGACTGCATTGGCACAATCAATTTGCAGTTGTGCAAACGATAGCTGTAGCTCGCGTGTTTGCGCCAATTCCTGGTTCAATACTTGACGGGTACGGGTGATGGTGTCAAGACCACGCCAGCCTAAAACAGAGATAAGGCCAAGCACTGTAATAGCAACAAGTAGCTCGACGAGCGTGAGGCCATGAGCTTTCGCTCTGCTTGCACATTTTCTTGAGCGACATTTGCAACCAGGTAGGAACTCAGATTGCATTTGGCACGACCTGTGAAAGCGTTAGTACTTTGCGCCCGTCTGTGTCGACTACGGTGACTTGAACACGCCGAAATGCCGGATTAGGTGTCGCGAAAATATCTTCTTCACATCGAAGCACCAGTTCACCCTGAGGACAGTCGGATCCACGTTGTCCCAGCGGTGGCCACTCGCGTGCAAGTCGAATTTGTGTCAATCTGTTTTCTGCGGACCAAGTCGCCATCATTGCTATGCGTAAATCAGCGCTGTTTTGAGTCAGGCTGCCGATCGCACGCAAGCTCGCACCTAGTGCCGTGCCGACGATGACCAACGCAACGAGCACTTCGAGTAGTGTAAAGCCATGCTGGTGCCGATTTTTTTTGAAGTGCATACGCATCACAACGACCTTATTCAACCTGGAAATGTCCAACGCCATCGGCACGCACGGCACTCCAGACGTTTTGAGTAGAAAAAGTAAGGGTGAATGCCTCGTCAACAGGCTCGCGACCGAACACGATGCGCAAGACCCCCTGATTGCTTGGCGTACTGGGGTCTAACCGCAATCTGAGCGGGGAAATACGGTAGCTACGCTCGCGCAGTAGTTCGTCATCGGCAAGTACACGCCATCCCTCCACGTCACGGATCAAAAAACGGTATCGCCTATCGTCTGACTCAAATGCAATCTCTTTATTGCGAACGATGGCTTCATCGCGCGCTACCTGCATTAATTGCGCGACACGCTGCGCCTCAGAGTGCAGCGCTTGGCGCGGACCCGGGGTGGCGTTCAGAGCAATTGACCCAAGCATTACGCCAACAATCACAAGTACCACCAGTAACTCAAGCAGCGTAAACCCCAGCCGATTGTCGCGAAACCGGTGGTAACGTCTATTCCATCCAGGAGCCAATGTCTGCATCCACGCCAGTACCCCCTGGCTTGCCATCTGCCCCATAGGAAAATACATCGACCTCGCCATGCAATCCTGGTGCGAGGTACAAGTAGGCATTCCCCCAAGGGTCTTTATTAAGACGGTCAAGATAGCCGCCAGTTTTCCAGCTAGCTGGCAGCGGCGCTATCGTCGGCCTGGTCACAAGCGACTGCAATCCTTGCTCTGTTGTGGGGTAGCGCTGGTTATCGAGCCGATAAAGTTTTAATGACTGCATTAATGTCGCGATGTCTTGCCTGGCAGCTAATACCCGCGCGTCATCAGCCCGCCCCATTAGCCTCGGCACAACCAATGCAGCAAGGACACCCATGATGACAACCACTACCATGATTTCAATTAGCGTGAAGCCCCTCAACAACCGCCTTCGAGGAGGTAAGCTTGTCCTAGTGTAGAAAATATGATTTCGCATGACGTTTCGGTCGGAATATCTTCACTCCTAATACTAAAAATCTAACAGCTAATAAGTGAAAATAGTCGAGCACAACAAACATATCGTTC
>VFQT010002531.1_pt1 | contig 18571 bp, 14 predicted proteins | sample 3512381 | NCBI WGS metagenome assembly VFQT01 (sample SAMN10412376, study PRJNA504923) | tailings metagenome | isolation source: Relicate 2 Philex TSF3 active mining site | place: Philippines: Tuba, Benguet | collected 2017-08-29
AGCTTGGGAAGCTCGCATAATAGCCGTTATACTACACCCGCCTGCCGTCATTGCTCTCACAGTCCCGGCCAATCTTCAAGACGCAACGCAGCCACCCGGTCGCCTCATCCTCACCCTGAGTACCTCGCCGACGCCCCACAGGAGACGCCGGACTTCCTTGCAGGTCCTCCGTATAAGAAGTCGTCCGGAACGCTTCGCCGGGCCGCCCGAGGCGGGGGCTGCCGGCCCAGCGTTGCCCTCGATGGTCGTCACGAGCGCGGTCTCGTCTAGCCGGGCGACCAGGGGGCGAAGCCCCCGGATGCGAAGCCCCGTCTCCCATGGGCGGTCATGGGCATGGTCGATTTGCTCGCGCATTGGCAGGAGTCCCGCGACCAGCCGCTCCGCCGCCCGGCGGTTCACCATATAGGCCGCGGTCGAGGTGGTGCGGGTGAGGTGGACGCAGAGGTGCCGCCCCCGCGCGACCTCGGCCACGCGTACCGGGGTCCCGCGGTGGAAGCAGAACAGCTTCACCATGTCCCAGTCATCCCGCCCCGCCAGCGCCTCGAGGCACTCCCTCGCCTCAGGAAGCAGCTCGACGTCGTCCTCGAGGATGAGGGCGCAGGTTTTGTCGGTCTCCAGCAAGCGCCTCATGGCCTTGATGTGGCTCAGGTAGCAGCCGACCTCCCCCGGCCGCGGACGGTCCGCGTGGTTGTGCAGCGGGTACTGCGCGGCGTCGAAGTGGGAGTCCAGATCCGGCAGTTCCTTGCCCAGCACCGCCGGGATGCGCTCGTAGTCGAGCCCCAGCTTGGCCAGATTGCGCGCGATTGTTGCCATCCGCGCGGTGTCGCGGTCCAAGTTGATGACATAGATTGCCGGCAATGCCATGTTTCCGTTGTCCGAATTGCCCGTGGCCTTGCGACACCAATTTGCGCCCTGCCCCGGCCGTGGGATATTGAACTCTTGAAAAATCATGCGGGGAGCCAACGGTGTCGACATGGCAATGCCCCCTCCCGCCGACCTCGCCGGCTCCCCCTGTCGGAGCCACCCGGAGCCCATGGCAATTTTTCCGCCAACCTTGTCTTGGTCATCCGCCGAGGGCGCGGCGCCAGGCGCCCGGACCACCGGCACCCCGGCGACCCTGCCGGTGCGCACCCAATCCTGAACAAACCTGATCTATGGCAAAGAAAGCGTTGATAACTGGCATCACCGGCCAGGACGGGGCCTATCTGGCGGCGAGGCTCCTCCAGTTGGGCTATGAGGTGACGGGCGCCTATCGCCGCACGAGCTCGGCCAATTTCTGGAGAATCGAGGAGCTCGGCATCAAGGATCACCCAGGCCTTCGGCTCATCGAGCACGACCTCACGGACCTCTCCTCCTCGCTGCGCGTCATCCGGGAGGCCCAGCCAGGTGAGGTCTACAACCTTGCCGCCCAGAGTTTTGTCGGCGCCTCCTTCTCCCAGCCGGTGACCACGTCCGAGATCACCGGCCTTGGTGCCCTAAACCTCCTCGAGGCCATACGGCTGACCGACACGTCCATCCGTTACTACCAAGCCTCCACCTCCGAGATGTTCGGCAAGGTGCAGGCCATCCCCCAATCGGAGGACACACCCTTCTGGCCCCGAAGCCCCTATGGCGTCGCCAAGCTCTTCGCCCATTGGATGACGATCAACTATCGGGAAAGCCATGGCATCTTCGCCTGCAGCGGGATTCTCTTCAACCATGAGTCTCCCCTGCGCGGGCTGGAATTCGTGACCCGCAAGGTGAGCCATGCCGCCGCGAGCATCTCACTGGGGCGGCAGGAGGTCCTCGAGCTCGGCAACATGGATGCCAAGCGCGACTGGGGTTTTGCCGGCGATTACGTCGAGGGCATGAGGCTCATGCTCGCCGCCGGCGAGCCGGATGACTACGTGCTCGCCACGGGTCGCACGGAGACCGTGAGGGATTTCGTGAGGCTGGCGTTCCAGGCGGCCGGTATCCGCCTTGAGTTCCAAGGCTCCGGCGTCGACGAGGTCGCGCGCGACGCCGAGGGCCGTGTCAGGGTCAAGGTCAACCCCGCCTTCTTCCGTCCCGCGGAGGTCGACCTCCTGGTCGGCGATCCCGCCAAGGCTCGGGAGCGGCTCGGTTGGTCGGCGACTATGCCCCTCGAGACCCTTGCCGAGGAGATGGTGAGGGCCGATTTCCGCAGGGTCGCCGCCGGCACGGCCCGCTGATGCGCTGGCTCGTCACCGGGGCCGGGGGCTTCACTGGGAGGCATCTGGTCGCCCGCCTCCGCGCCGAGGGCCGGGAGGTGGTCGGTCTCGGCGAGCCAGGCGGCCCCGCCGCGGACTTGCTGGACCCTCAGGCGATGGGGGATGCCCTGCGAGCGGCCTCTCCCGGCGTCGTCGTGCACCTGGCCGCGATCTCCTTCGTGGCCCATGCTGACGCAGCCGCGTTCGAGCACGTCAATGTCGGGGGCACTCGCAACCTCCTTGCCGCCGCCGCCGCCTTGGCCACGCCGCCGCGCGTCATCCTCGCCAGCAGCGCGGCGGTCTACGGACGCCAAGCCGGCTGCGCCCACGAGGGTCTCGCGCCGGCGCCCGTCAACGATTATGGCCGTAGCAAACTGGAGATGGAGCGGATGGCCTCCGCGTGGGCCGACCTGCTCCCCCTCGTGATTACCCGGCCTTTCAACTATACCGGTCCTGGTCAGGACACCAAGTTCCTGGTGCCGAAGCTGGCGCGCGCCTTCGCGCGCCGCGAGACGTCCATCCGGCTCGGCGATACCAAGGTGTCGAGGGATTTCTCCGACATCCGCGACGTGGTCGATGACTACCTGCGGCTGGGCACGGCGGATTGCGCCGGCGCCACCCTCAACCTGTGCTCTGGCAAGCCGCAGGCGGTCGAGGGCATCCTCGCCCTGCTGCGGGAGATCACAGGCCATGACCCCGAGCTCATCGCCGACCCCGCACTCTTCCGTCCTGACGAGATACCCTCGGTCTGGGGATCCGACACCCGCCTCCGCGCGACGCTCGGGCGTGGCCACCTCGTCCCCCTCGAGGACACTCTCCGCTCCCTACTCGACTTCCACAGCACGGAAGACTAAGGGTGAGCCGCGCATCATGAATACCCTTATCGATTGCACGGCCTCCTACTGGAGGCCGCACAACCAGACGGGAATCCAGCGCTTTGTGCGGGAGCTATGCGCCCGTGCGGCCACCTGCGCGCCGGCGGGCAGCACCTGCATCCCTGTCCAGTGGTCCCTGGGTTCCTGGCGACGCGCCGACACCGGCGCGCTCCACCGCGCCTATGCGCGACTGCGACATGCCATCAAGGCCATCCAGCGTGCCAAGGCCGCGCGGCGCCTGGCCGCCCGTCGCGGGGAATGGTGGAATTGGCCCGCTCTCCCTGCCGTCCTCCTCGCGTATGCGACCCTGAGGACGCTGGCTGAGCTCATGGGCGTGGCTGTCGCCCTGGCCTGCCGCCGAATGGAACCGGCACCATCCGACACCTTGCTGCTGCCGGAATTTCCCTATCGGAACCGTTCGGCAATCGCCGCGGCCAAGCGAGGTGGAACCCGCATCATCCCCGTCATCCATGACCTGCACCCCCTCACTCATCCCCATGTCGTGGGGGAGGGCGAGAAGATGCGAGAATGGCTCCGTTGGTGCGCGCTGAACGCCGACCGGATACTTTGTGTCAGCGCCTTCGTGTCCGGCGAGGTGAGGCGGGTCCTCGGTGTCCGCGAGACCCCCGTCGACCACTTCCATCACGGGGCGGATTTTTCCGCCGGTCGCGCCACCGCCGACCTGGATCTCCCAAGGGACTATTTCCTCATGGTCGGCAGCCTGGCCCCTAACAAGCGACATGCCGATGCCCTCGACGCCTTCGACATCCTATGGTCCGAGGGGTGCGAGGCCGGGCTTGTCATTGTCGGACGCCCCGGGTGGATGACCGACCATGTCGTGGCTCGTCTCCGCGCGCATCCGGAGCTCGGGCGCCGGCTGCGCTGGCTCGATGACGCGGATGACGCCACCTTGGCCGCAGCCTACCGTGGGGCGCACGCGCTCATCGCCGCCTCGGAGATCGAGGGTTTCGGGCTCCCCGTCATCGAGGCGCTCCTGAGGGGCACGCCGGTCCTCGCCAGCGACATACCGGTGTTCCGCGAGGTTGCTGGTGATTGGGCCGACTATTTCGCGATGGGTGATTCCCGGTCATTGGCCGCGGTGGTCAAGGCCGCCGCGGCCCGTCCCCGCCGCGACGTGTCGGGCTTTCGCTGGCACTCCTGGGATGACGCCGCCCGCCGGGTGCTCCTACTCGCCTCTGCCCGATGAAATCACGCCCTCGCCTGTTGCTCGACGGCACGCACACCTATCTCAGGCCCGAGATGGCCACGGGTATCCAGCGCGTCGTTCGCCAGGTGGTGGCGAGATGCGACACCTGCTCCCTCGCGGGAATTCCCTGCATCCCCGTCTATCATCATCGAGGGGGCTGGCTCAAGGCATCAGGTTCGGAGTCGGTGAAAGACCTGGCGCGACTCCGCCTGCGCCGCCAGGCGCTGCGGAGCCGTCGGAAGCAAGCCGCGGGCCGCCCCTTTCCCGCCCCGACTCTCGGGGTCGCAGGCTGCCGCCTGGCGGAGATCGGCGTGTCGTTGCAGATCCTGCTGCGCAAGGCCGCCCTTGCGCGCGCCAGCAAGCCCGTGACGCCGGTCGCCGGCGACACGCTTGTGCTCATGGAGTATCCCGAAGCTGAGCGCCGGGAACTCATCGTGAGGGCCAAGGCCGCCGGCGCGCGCATCGTGGCGGTGGTCTACGACCTGATACCGCTCCGTTTCCCCGGCTATTTTGTCGACCCCTCGCCCTGGCTCGAATGGTTCGACTGGATCTCGCGGCATGCCGATCGCGTCGTCACCATCTCCCAGGCCGTCGAGCGGGAGTTTGCCGCCGCCTACCCCCATGCGGCCCACAAGCTCGGCTATTTTCACCTGGGAGGCGACTTTGCCCCGCCGGCGCGTGTTGGTGCGCCGCCTATCGCGCCGGGATACTTCCTGATGGTGGGAACCCTAGAGCCCCGAAAGGGACATCAAGTCGCGCTCGACGCCTTCGAGCGGCTGTGGTCCGCCGGTAAGGACGTCTCGCTCGTGATCGTCGGGCGCCCTGGCTGGCTCACCGAAGGCCTGATGGAACGCATCCGAGGACATGCCGAGCTCGGCCGCCGCCTTGTTTGGCTGGATGATGCCGATGACGCCGCCCTCGAGGCGGCCTATCGCGGCGCGCACGCCCTGATCGCGGCCTCCGAGGCCGAGGGCTTCGGCCTCCCGTTGGTGGAGGCGATGCTGCGTGGGGTCCCCGTGCTCGCCAGCGACATCCCTGTGTTCCGCGAGGTGGGCGGGTCATGGGCCCATTATTTCACCCAGGGAGACCCCGTTGCCCTGGCCGATTTGGTCGCCGCGCGCGCGGCCGAGCCGCGTCCCGACCTGTCAGGGTTCAGTTGGATAAGTTGGGATGAGGCCGCCCGCCGTTTCCTGCGCGTCACTGCCGGCCTCGAATAGATAGACCTTGTCCCATCCCCCCGCCTGGGATGGGATGGTTCATGGGGCTGATGACCACAACGGGACTCCTTTTCCTGCCGGCTCTGGCGTTATTTTCATGGATTGCGCGGGCCAGCCACCTCCGCCGTGCCGCGGCTCTTCAACGAGACATCGTATCGCCCCAGCAGACCGCGCGGCGACTGCCAGGTTTCCTCAGGCCTCAACCCGGCGCGGGTCGCCTCCTGCGTCTCGGCCGCGACCATGATGGTGGCTATGTCCTGCCCGCGGCCTGCGTGGAATCCTCGCGCGGCCTCCTCTCGATGGGCATCAACGACGATTGGTCCTTCGAGAAGGACTGCAGTCGCCGGGGGGTCGGCGCCATCGATTGCTACGATCCCACCGTCAGCTTCGGCCAATTTGCCACCCGTTCATTGAAGGGCTTTTGGTACGCCTCGGTTTGGTTGTTCCTATCACCCAGGCTTCGGGAACGCGCCCGGCTCGGCCCTCCGCCCGGCCTCCTCCTGGGTTATCTCGCCTTTTTCCGCCGCAAGGCCCGGCACCATCGGCTATGGATCGCCGCCGCCGACAGCCCTGGGCGCATCAGCGTCGCCTCCGCCATGGATGCCGGCCCCCTGCGCGGACTCGACCGCCTCATGGTCAAGATGGATATCGAAGGCGCCGAATACGAGGCGCTGCCCGCGTTGGGCAAGGACCATCTCGCCCGCATCGAATGCCTCATCGTCGAGTTCCATGACGTCGCCGACCGGATGCAGGAGCTCAAGGCCATTGCTGACCGGCTGGCGCCTTATCTTTCCCTTCGCCACATCCACGCCAACAACCACGGTGGCACCAAGGACGGTTGGCCCCAGGTCCTTGAGCTGACCTGGTCCAAGCGGGTTCCCGGCGAGGCGCCCTCGGTGACGCAGACCCTGCCGCTTCCCGGTCTGGACCAGCCCAACAGGGCCGGCCACCCCGACCTGGCGCTGCGGTTCTACGACTAGTCCTTGCCCCCGCGGACACCCGCGGCAACCTTGGCTCCCCGATGGCGGACGCGCCCCCCAGCCAGGACTTCGTGCACCTCCACGTGCACACCGACTACAGCATGCTCGACGGCTGCAGCCGGATCGACCGGCTCATGTCCAAGGCCTGCGACATGGGCATGCGGGCCGTCGCCATCACCGACCACGGCAACCTCTTCGGCCTCTTCGACTTCTGGAACGAGGCCAAGACCCTCTCCAAGAAGTCCGGCCGCGCCATCAAGCCCCTGCTCGGCTGCGAGCTCTACCTCGTCTGGGACCACCGCAACACCGACAAGCCCGACCGCCGCGAGCACAAGTACTACCACATGGGCGTGCTCGCCCGGAGCTTCGAGGGCTACCAGAACCTGACGCGCCTCGTCTCCGACGCCCACACCGCCGGCCTGCACTACAAGCCGCGCACCGACCTCGGGCAGCTCGCCGCCCACGCCAAGGGGCTCATCGGGTTCAGCGGCTGCCTCCAGGGCGTCATCCCGCAGATGCTCCTCCGCGGCGACCTCGACGGCGCCCGCGCCGCCTGCGGCAAGTTCATCGATATCTTCGGCAAGGAGAACTTCGTCATCGAGCTGATGGACCACGGCATCGAGGAGCAGAAGTCCATCCTCGCCCCCCTGCTGCAGCTCGCCCGGGAGTTCGGCCTCCGCGCCGTCGCCACCAACGACGTCCATTACGTCGACTCCGGCCACGTCGGGGCGCACGACGCCATGCTCTGCATCCAGACGGGCGCGCGCCTGGCCGACGAGCGCCGCATGCGCTACGCCTCCCAGCAGTTCTACCTGAAGGGCGAGGCCGAGATGCGCCGGATCTTCGGCGAGGCGCCCGAGACCATCACCAACACCGTCGCCGTCGCCGAGATGTGCGACGTCCAGCTCCCCGTCGGCAAGAGCTTCTACCCGGTCTACCCGCTCGAGGTGACGGACAAGGTCCGGACCGAGCCCCGCCTCGCGCCCATCCTCGACGGCTACGAGGCGCTCAAGCACCGGCTCGCCGAGGCGGCCGGCAAGCCCGCCGACTTCCGCATCGCGCCGGAGGCGCGGAAGGCCATGGCCGCGGCGGGCTCGCGCCTCATCGCCGAGGTCCGCCGGGGCCTGCTCGACCGCTATGGCGTCGACTTCGACAGCCCGGAGGCGCGCGCCGACGAGGCCGTCCCCGGCCCGGGGCGCATCGCGCCCGCGGAGCTCATCCGCCGCGTCGAGTTCGAGCTCGGCGTCATCGCCGGCACCGGCTTCGTCGACTACTTCCTCATCGTCTGGGACTTCATCGACTGGGCGCGGCGCCAGGGCATCCCCGTCGGCCCCGGCCGCGGCTCCGGCGCCGGCTCGCTCGTCGCCTACTGCCTGCGCATCACCGACCTCGACCCCATCCGGTTCGGCCTGCTCTTCGAGCGCTTCCTCAACCCCGAGCGCGTGTCCGCGCCGGACTTCGACATCGACTTCTGCATGCGCCGCCGCGACGAGGTCGTGGATTACGTCCGCCGGAAGTACGGCGCCGACCGCGTGGCCAACATCATCACCTTCGGCACCTTCGGCGCCAAGATGGTGGTGCGCGACCTCGCCCGCATCCGCGGCCTCGACTTCCCGGAGACCAACCGCCTCGCCAAGCTCGTCCCGGACGACATCAACATCACGCTCGAGCAGGCGGTCGAGAAGTCCGCCGAGCTCGCCCGCGAGGCCGAGCTCAACCCCGTCGCCCGCGAGATCCTCGAGCAGGGCCGGGTCATCGAGGGCATGGTGCGCAACAGCGGCAAGCACGCCTGCGGCATGATCATCGCGGACCGGCCGCTGACGGAGATCATCCCCGTCACCATCCAGGAGGGCGACCTCACCACGCAGTACGCCAAGGACCCCGTCGAGAAGCTCGGGCTCCTCAAGATGGACTTCCTCGGGCTCAAGACGCTGACCGTCATCGACGACGCCCAGCGCCTCGTCCGCCGCCACCGGGACCTGCCGGACTTCGACATCGAGAAGGTGCCGCTCGATGACGCCGCCACGTTCCGGCTGCTCAACGAGGCCCGCACGGTCGGCGTGTTCCAGCTCGAGTCCGGCGGCATGCAGGCCCTCTGCCGCCAGTTCGACATCGCCTCCATCGACGAGATCGTCGCGCTCATCGCCCTCTACCGGCCGGGCCCCATGCAGTTCATCCCCGACTACGTCCGGGGCAAGAAGGACCCCTCCGCCATCCGGTACGCCCACCCGCTGCTCGAGCCGGTGGCCAAGGAGACCTACGGCATCCTCGTCTACCAGGAGCAGGTCATGGAGGCCGCCCGCGTCGTCGCCGGCTATTCCCTCGGCGGCGCCGACATGCTCCGGCGCGCCATGGGCAAGAAGATCAAGGAGGAGATGGACCAGCAGCGCTCCGTCTTCGTCGAGGGCGCCGCGCGCACCCACGGGATCGAGCGCCGCAAGGCCGAGGAGATCTTCGCAACCCTGGAGAAGTTCGCCGAGTACGGCTTCAACAAGTCGCACTCCGCCGCCTACGCCATCCTCTCCTACCGCACCGCCTACCTGAAGGCCAACTACCCGGTGGAGTTCATGGCCGCGGTCCTGACCTCGGAGCAGGGCAACTCCGAGAAGCTCGCCGAGTTCGTGGCCGAGGGCGAGGCGCTCGGCATCCGGATGCTCGGGCCCGACATCAACCTCTCCGACACCGACTTCACCCCGGCCCACGCCGAGAACGCCATCCGCTTCGGCCTCGGCGCCATCAAGGGCGTCGGCCAGCTCGCCGCCGACGCCATCGTGGCCGCGCGCGCCGCGGGCGGGCCCTTCCGCGGGCTCGACGACCTCGTCGGCCGCCTCGGCGAGACCGACGTCAACGCCCGCACCCTCGAGTGCCTCATCCGCGCCGGCGCCCTCGACCTCACCAAGGAGGACCGCCAGCACCTCGTCGATTCCGTGGAGTCCGTGCGCCGCCGCCACGCCACCGAGCGCAAGGAGCGCGCGGCGGGGCAGGGCAGCCTCTTCGACCTCATGGGCGCGGGGGCGGGCGACGCGGCCGGCGGCGACCCCATCCTGCGCAAGTCCCCGCCGATGCCCCGCCTCGAGCGCCTGCGCAACGAGAAGGAGCTCCTCGGCCTCTACCTCTCGGGCCACCCGCTGGCGGACTTCAACGGCCTCGACGAGGCGGTGACCACCTTCCACGGCTCCCTCGCCGAGGTCGACCTGCCCAAGGACGGCCGCCACCACGTCCGTGTCTGCGGCATCATCGGCGGCCTCGAGAAGAAGCTGGCCAAGAAGGACAACCGGCCCTGGGCCATTTTCACCCTCGCCGACCGCCGCCGCAGCCTGCCGGTGCTGATGTTCACGGACGCCTACGAGAAGGCCGCCGCCCTGCGCGACGGGGAGACGCCGCTGCTCATGGACGGCTCCATGGTCGCCGCCGACTGCCGCCTCGTCCACCGCGAGGAGCGCGGCGAGTGGGCCCTGCAGGCCCACGCCATCCGTCCCCTGCGCGACTGCCCCTCCCTCGTCGCCCGCGCCACCTTCGTCCTGCGGCCGGGCCCCGAGGCCGAGGCCTTCCTCGCCCGCCTCGCCGAGGTCGCGCGCCGCGTCGACGGCCCCACGCTCGTCGGGGTCGCCTTCCAGCAGCCCGACGGGCGGCTGCTCGTCGCCGACGCGGCCCGCGGCATGACCACCCGCCTTGATCCCGCCACCTACGCGGAGCTCGGGCGCCACCCCGCCTGCGTCGGCATCCAGGTCGAGCCCGTCCCGGCCTCCGCCCCGCCCCAGCGCAAGTTCGGCGGTCGCGACTGATCGCCCGCTTTTTGCCTTTCCCCGGGACGGCGGAAGCGGACAGTCTCCCTGCGATGACACCGGCCGAACAGCTCGCCCGCATCAAGGCCCGCTCCGAGCGCCTCATCGGCGAGGAGGCCCTCCTTGCCCGCCTGGCCGCGGGCAAGCCGCTGCGCGTCAAGCTCGGGGTCGACCCCACCCGGCCCGACCTGACCTTCGGGCACATGGTCTGCCTCAACAAGCTCCGCGAGCTCCAGGACCTCGGCCACACCGCCGTCCTGCTCATCGGCGACTTCACCACGCGCGTCGGCGACCCCACCGGCCGCTCCTCCACCCGTCCCGTCCTCACCCCGGAGGAGATCGCGTCCAACGCCGCGACCTACCTCGACCAGGCCTATCGCATCCTCGACCGCGCCCGCACGGAGGTGGCGCGCAACGGCGACTGGTTCGGCCGCCGGTCGTTCCTCGACGCCATCCAGCTGTGCCGCCACATGACGGTCCAGCAGATGCTCGCCCGCGAGGATTTCGCCAAGCGCCACGCCGACGGCACCCCGATCTCGCTCGTCGAGTTCCTCTACCCGCTGCTCCAGGGCCACGACTCCGTCGAGCTCCGCGCCGACCTCGAGCTCGGCGGCAGCGACCAGCTCTTCAACATGCTGGTCGGCCGCGACCTCCAGGTGGCGGCGGGGCAGGCGCCCCAGGCCGTCCTCACCATGCCCCTGCTGGTCGGGCTCGACGGCGTCCACAAGATGTCGAAGTCCCTCGGCAACTTCATCGCCTTCAACGACGGCCCCAAGGACATCTTCGGCAAGGTGATGTCGGTCCCCGACGACACCATGTGGACCTATTATCGCCTGCTCCTCGGCGCCGACGAGGCCGAGGTCGCCCGTCGCCGCGCCGAGCACCCGATGGAGATGAAGAAGCAGCTCGCCGTCGCCCTGACCGCCAAGTTCCACGGCCCCGAGGCCGGCGCCTATGAGCGGGAGCAGTTCGAGAAGGTCTTCTCCAAGGGCCAGGTCCGCGACGACCTGCCCGAGTTCGCCTGGGAGCGCCTCGCCCCGGGCGCGGCCGACGCGGCCGTGGTCGACCTGCTCGCCGCCACCGGCCTCTTCCCTTCCAAGAAGGAGATTGTCCGCCTCATCGAGGGCGGCGCGGTCAAGGTCGGTGACGCCAAGGTCGCCGATCGCAGCCAGCGATTGGCGCGCCCCTCGGCCCCGGTGGTGCTCCAGGCCGGCAAGCGGACATCCCTGAAGGTCACCCCTTGAGGGAATCCCGGGGCCTCAGCTTCCTCCGCCCGCAAAGCCGCGCGAGCAGGCGGTAGAGTCCCGCCTTGAGCCGCCGCCAGAGGGCCAATCCCCGCGGGTGCCAGGTGATCCCGATGCTCAGGCCGAGCGCGATGAGGAGCACCCCGGGCATGACCGGGATGACGAGACCGACCAGTCCCGTCAGGACCAGCAGACCGCCGGCCACGAGGCGAAGGAGAATCCAAGGGCCGACCATACCTTGAAATCTTGGGGCAAACCCCCAGTTTTCAACCCCAAGGCCCGCTTTGGCTCGCCCAGGGCCGTCGGCCTCCCAACCGTAGCCCCATGGATTTTGTCGAAGAACTGCTCGCCTACGTGCGTCACCCCAGCGTCTCGGCCGACCCGGCGTTCGCCCAGGGCATGGTCGGCGCCCGGGAGCATCTCTGCGACCTCATGCGCCGCGCCGGCCTCGAGGTCGAGGTCGTCCCCACCCCCCTTCATCCCATCGTGCTGGGTCGGCGTCGTGGACCGGCCCACTGGCCCCACGTGGTCATCTACGGGCACTATGATGTCCAGCCGCCCGACCCGCTCGACCTCTGGACCTCCCCCGCGTTCGAGCCCGAGGTCCGCGACGGGCGCATCTGGGGCCGCGGCACCGCCGACAACAAGGGCCCCCACCTCGTGGCCCTGGTCGCCCTCGCCCATCTCCTCGCGCGCCGGCCGGACCTCCCCCTGCGCGTCACCTTCCTCGTCGAGGGCGAGGAGGAGATCGGCTCGCCATCCTTCCCCGCCTTCCTGGCCGCGCGCCGCGACGAGCTCGCCGAGGCGGGCTGCGTCATCCTCTCCGACACCGCCAGCCCGTCGTCCGACCAGATCGTGATCACCACCGGCCTGCGCGGCATCCTCGGCATGGAGGTCACGCTCACCGGCCCGAAGGGCGACCTGCACTCCGGCCTCGATGGCGGCGCCGTCTACAATCCCATCCAGGCGCTCGCCGAGATCTGCGCCTCGCTGCATCGGGCCGACAACACCGTGGCCATCGACGGTTTCTATGACGGCGTCCAGGCGCCGGCGGACTGGGAGCGCGACCAGCTCCGCCAGCTCGGGTTGACCGACGCCGCCTACGCCGCGCGCCTCGGCGTCGAGGCCCTCCACCCCGCGCCCGGCCTCACCGGCGCCGAGGCCACCCGCCTCGCGCCGACGCTCGAGTTCAACGGCATCGGCGGCGGCTACCAGGGCGAGGGCTCGAAGACCGTCATTCCCAGCAAGGCCTTCGCCAAGATCACCTGCCGCCTCGTCCCCGGCATGGACCCCGAGGCCACCGTCGCCCGGGTCGAGGCCGCCATCCGCGCCCGCGTGCCCAAGGGCATCCGCTGCGAGATCCGCCACCGACAGAGCAGCGGCGCCTACTTCGTCTGCCCTCCGGGCCGGCCGAACACGCCGGCCGGGCAGAAGCCGCTGCTGCAGCGCGCCTTCGCCGAGGCCGAGGCCGCCGTGACCGCCGCCTTCGGCCGCGCCCCCCTCTACCTCCGCGAGGGCGGCAGCGTCCCTATCATCGGCGACATCCGTCGCGAGACCGGCCTGGACTCGGTGATGATCGGCCTCTTCACGCCCGACTCGCGCCTCCACGCGCCCGATGAGAACCTCGAGCTCCGCATGGCCGAGCGCGCATTGTCGGCCTATGAGCGGTTGCTCGAGCGGCTGGCCGGGTGACACCAAACATGGAGGAATGACCTGGGACGAAAAACGAAGGAGAAACCGTTTCCCTCGGCCCCATTTTGTCCCTTTTCGTCCTTTTGGCGCCCCTAGGTCCCCCTTAGTCTCCTCGGAATCCTCAGCATCCTCAGCCGCCCCCTTCCCCCATGCCCGTCTTCAACAAGCGCAGCCACGCCCCGTCCCCCCGCAAGAAGGACATCGCCGCCGGCCTCTGGACCAAGTGCCCGGACAGCGGCGAGATGGTCTTCACCAAGGACCTCGAGGCCAACTGGGGGGTCTTCCCCAGCGGCACGCATGATCGCCTCCCCGCCGCCCGCCGCGCCGCGCTGCTCATCGACGCCGGCACCTGGCGAGAGACCGACGCGCGCCTCGTCTCCAAGGACCCCCTGAAGTTCACCGCCGGCGGCTCCTACCCGGAGCGCGTCGCCCAGCACCAGAAGAAGTCGGGCCTCCGCGACTCCGTCATCTGCGGCACCGGCACCCTCGAGGGCATCCCCGTGTCCCTCGCCATCATGGACTTCTCGTTCATGGGGGCGTCCATGGGCTCGGTCGCCGGCGAGAAGGTCACCCGCGCCATCGAGCGCGCCCTCAAGGAGCGCCGCGCCTGCATCGTCGTCTGCGCCTCCGGCGGCGCCCGCATGCAGGAGGGCATCCTCTCGCTCATGCAGATGGCGAAGACCTCGGCCGCCCTCGCCCGCCTGCGCGAGGCCGGGCTGCCCTACGTCGCCGTCCTGACCAACCCCACCATGGCGGGCGTCATGGCCAGCTACGCCACCCTGGGCGACGTCATCGTCGCGGAGCCCGGCGCGCTCATCGGCTTCGCCGGCGCGCGCGTGATCAAGGAGACCACCAACCAGGACCTCCCCGAGGGCTTCCAGACGGCCGAGTTCCTGCTCAAGCGCGGCCTCATCGACTGCATCGTCCCCCGCAAGGAGATGAAGGCGCGCCTGGCCAAGCTCCTGCGCGCCCTCGGGCCCCGCGGCAAGGCCCGCCCCGCCGCCCGTCGCCGGCGCTGAGCCGATGGAGGCGCCCGGCACGCTCGCCTGGCTGACGGGCCTGCGGTCGGGTGGCTCGCGCCTCGGCATCGAGCGCATGGCGGAGCTCGTGCGCCGGCTGGGCCTGGATGGCTGGCTCCGCGCGACGCCGACCTTCCATGTCGCGGGCACCAACGGCAAGGGCTCCACCTGCGCCATGGTCGAGGCCATCCAGCGCGCCCATGGCCGCCGCACCGGGCTCTTCACGAGCCCGCACCTCGTCAGCCTCGGCGAGCGGGTGCGGGTCGACGGCGCCGCCCTCGGCCGCGAGGCCCTGCTCGCGCGCGCCGGGGAGCTCCGCCGCGTCCACGCCGCGGTCGTCGCCGAGGCGCCCGACCTCGCGCCCACCTTCTTCGAGCTCATGACGGCGCTCGCGCTGCTGGAGTTCCGCGACGCGCGCGCCGAGGTCCTCGTGCTTGAGACCGGCCTTGGCGGGCGCCTCGACGCCACCAATGCCTGCCACCCGCTCGTCACCGCCATCACGAGCATCGGGCTCGACCACCAGGAATTCCTCGGCGACACCCTCGGCGCCATCGCCCGCGAGAAGGCCGGCATCCTCAAGCCCGGCGCGCCCCTCGCGCTCGGCGACCTGCCGCCCGAGGCGGCCTCGGCGGTCCTCGCGCGCGCGGAGACCCTCGGCGTGCCCGTCCATCGCGCCCGCGACCGGTTCGCCGGCGGCTTGCCCGCGACCAACCTCGAGGGCGCCCACCAGCGGGTGAACGCCGGCGTCGCGCTCCTCGCCTGCGAGCTCGCCCGGGCCTCGCTGCCCATCGACGACGCGGTCGCGCGTCGCGCCCTGCTCGCCGTCGACTGGCCGGCCCGGTGGCAGCGGATCCCCCTGGCGGACGGGCGGCTCCTCGTCGTCGACGCCTCCCACAATGAGGAGGGCGCCCGCGCCCTCGAGCCGCTCCTCGCCGGCCTGGAGCGCCCGACCGTCGTCGTCGGCGCCACCGGCGACGCGCGCGCCGCCCCGCTCCTCGCCGTCGTCGCCCGTCATGCCGGGCGCCTCCTCCTCGTCGAGCCCGACACCGAGCGCGCGACGCCCGCGGCGCGCCTGGCCGCGCTCCTGCCGCCGGGGGCGCCCCCTTCCGCCGCGGCGCGCGTGGCCGATCTCTTTCCGGAGCCCGGCGCCTGCGCCGCCCCAGGTGGGACCGTGGTCGTGGTCGGCTCCCTCTACCTCGCCGGCGAGGTGCTCGCCCGACTGCGCGGCGAGGTCCACGATGGCGGCCTGCAGGACCGCCTCCTGCCGCCCCGGTCATGAGCGGCCCCGACCCCCTGCGCGGCGCGGGCAAGCACCCGCTCATCGATCCCGGCGAGCTCCCCGGATGGCTGGTCGAGGAGGACGGCGACTACCTCGTCTTCGACAAGCCTGGCTGGGTGGTCTGCCATCCCTCGAAGGACGGCCCCTGGTCCTCGCTCGTCGGCGCCGTCAAGGCGTGGCGCTCCCTCGCCGCCTCCCACCTTGTCAGCCGGCTCGACCGCGAGACGAGCGGGGTGATCCTGCTCGCGAAGCACCCCGCCGCCGCCTCCGTCGCGCAGACCGCGATGGAGCGGCGCTGGGTGACCAAGACCTATCTCGCGCTCCTCGAGGGCGAGCTCGCCGAGCCCACCCTCGTCGACCAGCCGCTCGGGCCGGATGAGACGAGCGACATCGCCGTGCGCACCGCCGTCCGCGCCGGCGGCTCCCCCGCCTCCACCTTCCTCGAGCCGCTGCATCGCGCCGGCGGCTTCACCCTCGCCCGCGTCCAGCCGCACACCGGGCGCAAGCACCAGATCCGGGCCCACGCGCTCTGGCTCGGGCATCCCGTGGTCGGCGACAAGCTGTACGGCCGCGATCCCAGCCTGTACCTCGAGTTCGCCCGCGAGGGGTGGACGGAGCGGCATGCCCGCCAGCTCGCGCTCCCCCGGCAGGCCCTCCACGCCGCCCGGCTGGATTTCGTCGCCCCGACCCTCCGCCGCACCTTCCGCGCGCCCCTCGCCCCCGACCTCCGCGAGTTCGTCCTGTCGCGGATGGGGATGGACGCCGCCGCGCTCGGGGCGCTGCTCACGCGCGAGGGGCTGGCCTGAGTCACCCGTGCGCCAGGGCCGCGGCGTCCACCTGCCGCGCGCCCGCCGCCACGAGGACGCGCGCCGCCGAGGCCAGCGTCGCCCCGGTGGTCAGGACGTCGTCCACGAGCACGAGGCGCTCGGCCGGATCCGGCTTGGTGCCCGGCGCCGGCGCGAAGGCGTCATCCAGGTTCTCCTGCCGCGCGCGCCGTCCGAGCCGCGCCTGCTGGCGCGTCCGCCGGCGACGGACCAGGAGGCGCCGCACGCGGCAGCCGGGCACGAGCGCCGCCAGCGCCCGCGCCGTCCGCTCGGCCTGGTCGTACCCCCGCTCCCTCAGGCGCTCCGGGTGCAGCGGCACCGGCACGAGCGTCGAGCCCGCCAGGTGGCGGGCGAACACGGCGTCCGCGGCCGCCGCGCGGCACAGGTCGTCGAGCAGCTGGGGCTCGCCGCGATACTTGGCCCGGTGGATGAGCTCGCGCGCGAGGTCGCGGGACCGGAAGGCGCACACCGCCCGCCCGAAGCCCTCGGCCATGTCGACGCATCGGGGGCAGGGTCGGCCGGCGAGGAGGGCGCCGAAGAAGGGCTGGCCGCAACGAAGGCATCGCGGGTCGGCGATGCGGGGCAGCGCGGCGGCCCCGCGCGCGCCAAGATGGCCCGTCGTCCCGTCTCCCAGCGCCTCCCCGGTCGCGGCGCAGTCCCTCGGGAAGAGGAAGTCGATCCAATCAGGCATCGTCGGCCTCCCGCCTCGCCAACCGGCGTTTTGCCGCCGCCCCCCAGGCGAAGCCGCCCGGCCCGGCTGCCGCGACCAGTCGGTGGCAGGGGATGAGGCCCATCATGGGGTTGGCACCCGCGGCCTGACCCACCGCGCGGGGCGATCGACAGCCGAGCCGTCGTGCCAGCTCGCCGTACGTCACGGTCTCACCCCAGGGTATCCGAAGAAGCCACGCCCACACCTTGAGTTGGAAGGGCGTGCCCATCGCGAGGGCCTCGCGCGGAGGCGTCGCCTTGCCCGGCCGGAGCCATCCGCCCTGTCGGCGGATGAGGGCGTGGGCGGCGTCGCGCGTCGGCGCGCGGGCCACCAGCGCCCCGCCATCCTCCACCGCCTCCCAGGCTCCGCCGGCCTGTCGCAGGCGGCAGGCGCCGAGGGGCCTTCGTGGCGCGAGCCGGGGTCGCATGCGCCGAGAATGCGTTTGCCCGCGCCGAGCCGCAATCCCAGCATCCGTCCCTGAGAGCCCTCCATGGCCTACGACTTCGACACCTGCCCCGACCGCTCCCTCACGGAGAGCACGAAGTGGCATCGCTACGCGGGCCAGGACGTCATCCCGGCCTGGATCGCCGACATGGATTTCGTGTCCGCGCCGGAGATCGTCGCCGCCATCCGGGAGCGGGCCGCCCACGGTGTCTACGGCTACCCCGCGCAGCGCGACGCCCTCTTCGCCGCCGTCATCGGCCACCTCCGCCGCCGCCATGGATGGGAGGTCCGCCCCGAGTGGATCACCTTCCTCACCTCGCTGGTGCCCGGCATCCACGGCGCCATCCGCGTCGGCTCCGGCCCCGGGCAGGGGATCGTCACCCCCTTCCCGGTCTACCCGCCGTTCCTCAGCGCCCCGACGCTCTCCGAGCGCGGCCTGATCAAGGTCCCGATGGCCTGGGAGGGCGCCCGATGGAGCTTCGACTGGGATCGGCTCGAGGAGGCCTGCGCGCACCCGAACTCCAAGGTCCTCCTCCTCTGCAGCCCGCACAACCCCCTCGCCCGTGTCTTCGAGCGCGCCGAGCTGGAGCGGCTGGCCGACATCGTCCTGCGGCACGACCTGCTGGTCTGCTCCGACGAGATCCACTGCGACCTCCTGCTCGACCCCGCCGCGCGGCACATCGTCTTCGCCTCGCTCGGGGAGGAGGTGGCCCGCCGCACCATCACGCTGATGGCCGCGAGCAAGACCTACAATGTCGCGGGCCTCGCCTGCGGCTTCGCCATCGTGCCCGACGCCGGCCTGCGGGCGCGGTATCGCCGGCTCCTCCAGGGCCTCGCGCTCGACCAGAACGTCTTCGGCCTGACCGCGACCCAGGCGGCGTTCGAGCACGGCGAGCCCTGGCGCGCCGCCTGCGTCGACTATCTCCGCGGCAACCTCGACCTCATCGAGGCGGAGCTGCGGACGATGCCCGGCCTCGTCCTCCGCCAGCGCCCCCAGTCGAGCTTCCTCGCCTGGCTCGACGCCTCGGCCCTCGGCTACGAGGACCCCCATGTCGCGTTCGAGCGCGGCGGCGTCGGCCTGACCAACGG
>VFQT010002533.1_pt1 | contig 18567 bp, 15 predicted proteins | sample 3512381 | NCBI WGS metagenome assembly VFQT01 (sample SAMN10412376, study PRJNA504923) | tailings metagenome | isolation source: Relicate 2 Philex TSF3 active mining site | place: Philippines: Tuba, Benguet | collected 2017-08-29
ATGATCCGTTGCGCGAGTTGCACTTCCATCATTTCGGCGATGGACGCGTCGGCAAGCGCAACGCTGGCGAAGGTGCTATGGCCGAAGCTCCCGACCCCCAGGAACCCGTTGGCGAAGGCCTGCCGCACTTTGCCCTCGAGTTCGGCTTCCGTAATGCCGTGGAACAGAACCGCCCCGCTCACCATCCATTCGTCCGGCTCGGCCGCGCGCGCGAAGACCTGCGCATCACTCGCATCGAACCGGATCGACCGCAGTAGCTTCATGGCGTGGGTGCCTCGCGCGACGCCCAAGCGCACTCGGGCCATGCGATGTTGCAGTCATGCCCCCCCATCGGGCGGACGACGAGGCTGCAGTCCTCCAAGAGCCGCAGCACCCGTCCGCGCTGTTGGGGTTGCAGCAGCGGCAGCACGATCTCCTCGGTCCGGCCCCGCGCTCGGAACAGCCATTCACGGGCAATGGGCGCAAACCCGTCGGACTGCCAGCGATCGAGCCAGGACAGGAAACGTGTCGCGATCGCGAAAACGACGTCGGCCGAGACGAGATCGGCGCCACCTTCCTCGGCGAGGCACGTCGTGGCAGGACGGTCGCCCGGTTCGCACGCACCATCCGAGCCGTGCAGGTCGAGCCGCACGTCGACTACGAGCCAGTCCGGGACCACATCGGCGGCTGTCGGCGCCGTCACGAGGCCGACGCTGCCGATGTTGCCGCCGTTGACGATGACTGCGCCGGGCCACGAATGCTCGATCGCCACCTTCGGCGGCAGAAGCGCGCCCAGCGCCTCCGCGACCGCCACCATCATCAATGGCGCCATTTGCCGGGTAGACCTCGTGCAGATTTCCGGCTCCAGGACGAGGGCGAGCGCAGCAGCGCTTGGGTTCGAGCCGACGAGTACATCGCCTGCCCGAAGCGTCCCGCTCTCCGCCAAGGCGCACGCGGTTTCGCGCAGGGGCGCATCATCGCGGCTTGCGTATGACGTGAGCAGCGGCGGCAGCCGCACCGGCGATGGCAATATCAGATCGTGCCGGACACGGATCACGACGATAGGCCGCTCGTCATAGCCGGACGGTCGAGTGCTGCTGGTAGACGCTCTCGGACGACATGTCGATCGTACCCAGCACGAACGCTGCCGCCGTGGAGATCGCTACGATCAGCACAAGACCGAGCAGGAAGGCTTTCATTCGCTGTTTTCTCCCTTGGATTGGGACGCCGCTGCCCCGGTTCCCTCTCCCGCCCTCTTCGAGGCATTATCAGCAGTGGCCGATTTCAGGAATTGGATCAAGGCGTGCCGAACCGTAGCGTCGGTAATCCGTTGCAGCGGCATTTTCGAACCGGGGGTGACGATGTCGGGGCCCTGCTCGAACAAAGCACCGATCGAGGCCTCGTCCCAGACGATGCCGGAGCGCTTCAACGCTTCCGAATACGGATAGCCGGGCAGCGTTCCGGCCCGCCGCCCGAAGACGCGATGGAGGGTCGGGCCGGCGCGGTTGCCGTCGTGAGGTCCCAGTGTATGGCAGACGCTGCATTTGCGCGCGAATTGCCGCTGGCCGACCGGAAGCCCTTCGCCAACCTGGAAGCGACGCGGAAACTCTCCAGCCGAATGCGCGAAGGGCGCGCGAGGGCTGATCTGCCAGCGTGACGCGAAGTCGTCGAGGCCGCCGTAGTACAGGGCCTTACCATTGTCCACGAAGGCCAGCGCCCATACGGGACCGAAATTGTTCCGGTATGCCTCGATCGGCGTCCAGTCCCCGATGCGCGTGACGTTCACTGTACCGTCGCCGCCGCCGGTCGCGACGAGCCCCGGCCTTTCCATGACCGCCAGGGCGAGCACGGGGCGCGCATGCGATGGCAACGCCGTCACGACGCGTCCAGCCACCGGATCGACGACCAATCCGGAACCGTCCGCCGTGCCCACGAGCAGAAGATCGCGGCCATCAGCGGTCAGACGCGCGAGTACGTTGATGCCCCAGCCGTGCTTGTGCACGATGCGCAGTTGCATACCGTCCGCACGCCGCCAGGCGCGCACGAGCCCGTCGGTGCCGCCCGAGTATACGATCTCACCGTCATGCGAGAACGCGACGGCATTGACGGGCCCGCCATGCCCTTCGAGGACCGCGCCGGCGGCCCTGGCGCTCAGATCCCAGATGCGTGCCGTACGGTCCCAACCCGCCGTCGCGGCAAATCGGCCATCCACCGAAACGGCAAGAGCGTTGATCTTGGCCTTGTGTCCGTCCAGGCGCGCAATGGGCACGCCGGCGTCGCGGCGGAGCAACCATAGGTGGCCGTCGTCGCCGCCCGCGACGACCAGTTCGCCACCCGGCACGAAGCAAACCGCGTTGACGGCACCTTCGAAGACGGTATGCCGGCGCACTAGACGCGGCGACTGGCCGCTCACGTCCCAGATCATCAGGCTGTAGTCGAAACTGCCGGTAGCAACCCAACGGCGGTTGGCGTCGGCTGCAAGGGCTTTCACCGGACCACCATGGCCGACGAGATTGCCGGCCGCTTGACGGCGCTGCTCGAGGCTTGCACGCCCGCCGCCACGCGCCGCGGCGGCGTCAGAGGCGGGCCCGGAGAGGGGACCATGCGCGGAAGGCGAGGGCTGCGACGGTTTCTCCTCTCCCCTCACGCAATGCGCACCGAGCATCGCCGTCAGACCGAACGCGACGGCACGGAGGATGCGCAGCCTCGCAGGGCGAGCGTCGGCGCCGGTCCAGCAGCGGGCTTCGGCCGCTCCATCCATGCCGCACTCCCCTGGCGCGGGCTATTCGGCGGGAGCCGCACGTTCAGAACCGGCAGCCCGTCGCTCGGCGGCTTTCACCTCCTCCACCCAGAGGCTGTGATGCTCGCGTGCCCAATTCTCGTCGACCATGCCGGTGCCCATGGCGTCGAACGCCCCCTCCATCCCGATGGTGCCGATGTAGATGTGGCCGATGATCACGCAGATCAGAACCAGCGCCATGATGCTGTGCCAGAGCGTGGCATACTGCATCTCCTGGAGAGGCGTGAGCGTGGCAGGCAGGCTAAGTCCGAAACCGTTCAGGACGGCGAATGTCTTGGCGAACAGCGCCGACTGGAACGGAAACATCAGGGCCAGTCCTGACAAGCTGATCGAGAGCCCGCCCAGCATCACCAGCCAGAACAAGATCTTCTGACCTGCGTTGAACTTGCGCGCGGGCGGATGGCTGCGCGTGAAGATACCTCCACCCTTGAGCAGCCAGACGACATCGTGCCGGTTCGGAAAGTTGTGTCGGATCCAAAGGACGAACGAGAGCAGAAGGCCCGCCATGAAGGCGAACGCCACGTAGTTGTGCAGGATCTTGCCGAGCGCAGAAAGCGAGGCGAACGCCGGCTTGCCGATCACCGGCAGCAGCACCGCACGGCCGTAGAGCATGTTGAGGCCACTGAGCCCCAGGATGATGAAGGAGACCGCCAGCAGCCAGTGCGCCGTGCGTTCGACCGTAGTGAAGCGGAGAATGAGACGGCCGGACCATCCGTGCGCGATGCGGATGCGCCCGCGCACCAGGAAGAACAGGAGAAGAAGACCGACGATACCGGCGAGCGCGTACGAACCGTAGGTTGACAGAGGTCCGTTGCGCAGGAGCCGCCACGCCTCGCCGTCCGCTTGGATGAGCTGCCCCGCTTGTTTGTCGGGGATGGAGACCTGGCCGGTAACGCCCTGGCGCACGCTTCGCCACATCTCGTGGTCGTAGACCGCCCCCTTGCCCGCGGTCGGATCGACCGCGCCGGGAACGGGAAGATCGCTCGGCGGCCGAACGTTAGGGTTGGCACCAGGTGCCGCCTCCTCGAGCGAAACGCCCGGCGGGCGAACGGAGCTCTGAGCGCGCGCATCCGTTTGCGTCAGCACGCCCATGGTGAGCAGGACCGCCAACAGGCGTGCAAATGTGTTGCATGCGAAAACGCCGCGACTGGCTCTATCCGAAGTCCTCATGGGCCTGAATCCCCAGGTCCCGCGCCGCGCGCGAGTTCGCCGATGCGATGAAGGCCGGAGCCCCCTTATCGATGGGTCTCTCCGGCCCTCGCGATGGTCTGCCGATCGCGGGGCCGCGCTCAGCCCTTGCCGCCAGGATAGGCCTTGCCCCAGCCCCAGGCCCCGGACCCGAAGCCACGCGCGACCACACGCTCCCGATAGATCTGGGAGACGATATCGCCGTCACCAGCGAGCAAGGCCTTCGTCGAGCACATCTCGGCGCACAGTGGCAGCTTGCCTTCGGCAAGGCGATTGCGCCCGTACTTCTTATATTCCGCATCGGAGTTGTCCGCTTCCGGACCGCCGGCGCAGAACGTGCACTTGTCCATCTTGCCCCGACTGCCGAAGTTGGAAACCTTCGGGTACTGCGGAGCGCCGAACGGACACGCGTAGAAGCAGTAACCGCAGCCGATGCACAGATCCTTGTTGTGCAGCACGACGCCGTCGTCGGTCTGATAGAAGCAATCCACCGGGCAGACCGCCATGCAGGGCGCGTCAGAACAGTGCATGCAGGCGACCGAGATCGAGCGCTCGCCGGGTTTGCCGTCGCCGATCGTCACGACGCGGCGGCGGTTCACGCCCCAAGGCACCTCATGCTCGTTCTTGCAGGCCGTCACGCAAGCGTTGCACTCGATGCAGCGCTCGGCGTCGCAGAGGAATTTCATCCGTGCCATAGCTCAGCTCCCACTCCTCAAGCCCGCGTGATCTTGCACAACGTCGTTTTGGTTTCCTGCATCTGGGTCACGACGTCGTAGCCGTAGGTCTGCGCGGTATTCGTCGATTCACCCAGAACGATCGGGTCGGCGCCTTGTGGATACTTCGACCGCAGATCCTTGCCCTGGTAGTGGCCACCGAAGTGGAACGGCATGAACGCCACGCCCTTACCGACCCGCTCCGTCACCATGGCCATCACTTTGACCTTGGCTTTTTCCGGGCCTTCGACCCAGACCGTTTGCCCGTCCTTCACGCCGAGATTGTTCGCGTCATAGGGATTGATCTCGACGAACATGTTCTGCTGAAGCTCGGCAAGCCAAGGGTTGGCACGCGTCTCGTCGCCGCCGCCCTCGTATTCGACCAGGCGCCCCGAGGTCAGGATGATCGGATAGTCCTTGGAGAAGTCCTGCTTCTGGATCGACGCATAGAGCGTCGGCAAGCGGTGATGTCGGCGATCCGGATGGGTCGCGTACTTGTCGAGCAGATCGCGCCGCGGCGTATACAGCGGTTCGCGATGCAGCGGCACCGGATCGGGGAAGTTCCACACCACGCATCGCGCCTTCGCGTTGCCGAACGGAGCGACACCATGCTTGATCGCGACCCGCTGCAGACCGCCAGACAAATCCACCTTCCAGTTGACCGCAGCTAATTTTGCGGGATCGTCGCTGCCTGCCACCCTCTTGATGGCTGCCATCTCGTCGGTCGTGAGATCCTTGTCCCACCCGAATTTCTGGATCAGCGCCATGGTCACCTCGGGGTGGCCATCCTTGATCTCGGAGCCCTGCGGATAACTGTCGGTCGCGAGCAGGTTGTCCTTCGCCGGATCCTTTGTCGCAAACTTTTCCGGCGCGGTGAGACCGAAATTCGCCCGGAAGCACAAGCCACCGTCGGACACGGGCTTCGAGGGATCGTAGAGGTTCGGTGTCCCGGGATGCTTCATGCCAGCGGTGCCCCAGCACGGCCAGGGCAGTCCGTAGTAATCGCCGTCGCAGGGACCGCCGTTCGCCTTCAAGGTCACCTTGTCGAAGGTGTGCTGATTGGCCATGTGCAACTTCAGGCGCTCCGGCGACTGGCCGGTGTAGCCGATGGTCCACATGCCCTTGTTGAACTCGCGCGTGATGTCCTCGACCGACGGCTCGTCCTTCTCGACCTTGATCTGCTTGAACAGCTCTTTTTCGAAGCCCAGCTTGCGAGCCAGCTTGTACATGATCGTGTGATCGGGCAAAGCCTCGAAGAATGGACCAAAAACCTTCTCGCGCCATTGCAGCGAACGGTTCGACGCCGTGACCGAGCCGGATGTCTCGAACTGCGTTGCGGCCGGCAGCAGATAGACGCCATCCGTCCTGTCGTGCAGCACCGCCGTGATCGTGGGATACGGATCGACCACGACGAGGAGATCGAGCTTCTCCATCGCCTTCTTGACGTCGGGACCGCGCGTCTGCGAGTTCGGCGCGTGCCCCCAGAACACCATCGCCTTGACGCTATCCGTCTGCGTGATGTTCTTTTTGTCCTCGAGGACGCCGTCCGCCCAGCGGCTGACGGGAATGCCCGCCAATTCCATCATCTTCTTGTCCTGGAAGCGGCCCAGGAGGTAATCGTAGCCGACATCCCAGACCCGGGCCCAGTGCTTCCAGGCACCCTCGGCAAGGCCGTAGTACCCCGGCAGACTATCGATCGAAACGCCGAAGTCCGTGGCGCCTTGCACGTTGTCGTGGCCGCGGAAGATGTTCGTGCCGCCACCCGTCACGCCCATGTTGCCGAGAGCGAGCTGCAAAATGCAGTAGGCGCGGACATTCGCGTTGCCGGTCGTGTGCTGGGTGCCGCCCATACACCAGATCACCGTGCCGGGCTTGTTGGTCGCCATCGTGCGCGCGACGCGGCGGAGCTGCGAGCCGGGCACGCCCGTGACGCGCTCCGTCTCCTCCGGCGTCCACTTCTTGACCTCTTCGCGGATGAAATCCATGCCCCACACGCGCTGGCGGATGTACTCCTTGTCCTCCCATCCGTTCTCGAAGATGTGCCAGAGGATTCCCCAGATCAGCGCCACATCCGTGCCAGGACGGAAACGGACGTATTCGCTGGCGTGTGCCGCGGTACGCGTGAAACGCGGATCGCAGACAATGAACTGGCAGTGGTTCTGCTCCTTGGCCTTGAGCAGGAATTGCATAGACACCGGGTGCGCTTCGGCCGGATTGCCACCGATGAGGAAGATGGCCTTGGAGTTCTGAATGTCGTTGTAGGAGTTCGTCATCGCGCCGTAGCCCCACGTGTTCGCGACGCCCGCGACGGTCGTGGAGTGGCAGATACGCGCCTGATGATCGACGTTGTTCGTGCCCCAGAAAGCGGCGAACTTGCGGAAGAGATACGCCTGCTCGTTCGAATGCTTGGCAGAGCCCAGCCAGTAGACGCTGTCTGGCCCCGACTTCTGGCGGATATCTGCGAGTTTGTCGCCGACCTCGTTGATGGCTTGATCCCAACTGACCCGGGTCCACTTTCCGCCGACGAGCTTCATCGGGTACTTGAGGCGGCGATCACCGTGGGCGTGCTCGCGAACGGCTGCGCCCTTGGCGCAATGCGCGCCGAGATTGAACGGGCTGTCGAAGCCCGGTTCCTGACCGATCCAAACGCCGTTCTGCACTTCCGCGATCACGGTACAGCCGACCGAGCAGTGCGTGCAGATCGACTTTTTGATCTCCACATTGCCGGTTGCGGGCCCTGCCGCCTCCGCCTTCTGCACGCGTCCCGCCGTGAAGGCGGTGGTCGCTGCAAGACCACTTGCCGCAAGGCCGGAGTTACGCAGGAAAGCGCGCCGGTTCACCGTGCCGGTGGTCTGCTCCTGCAACGCTGCCGACAAGCGCATGACGTTTGCCGTTCGGTCGCTCTTCTTGCGCAACATGCCATTATTCCTTCCAGCCAGTAATCGGCGTCATCGCACGCGGTGGCCGCAAGTTCGTTCGCGGACCACGCCCGTAGGGCGATGATCAGAATCTTGCGAGGTCGTAATAGGTCCGCACGTGCTCCGTCTCGCGGTAGCCCGTGCCGTCCTTCGCCGGCTTCTCATCGGCTACGACCGTTCCCGCGCCTGCTGCCATCGCAGCACCGCCGACAACCGCCCCCATGCCCAAGGAGCGCAGGAAGCCACGCCGGTTCTCGCCTTTGACCGTCTCGGATTCTTTTTCAGCCATTGTCTGCCTCCCATTGTGCACGGGCATCGCTGCCTGCAGTATTCGCTCATGCCGGCCTGCGATGCGGAGCGTCCGGCAATCGCCTCAAACCATTCGGAACGCTTCTTCCTCCACCTCGATGAAGCATGCGCCGACAGCGCCCAGCGCCGCGTAGAACGGCGACGTCTGGCTCTCCTCCAGATCCTTGAAGAAATGCGGCATCCACGACGCCACGTGCGCATTGAAGAACAACTTCTGCGCCTCCAGCGTCAGTTGTGGACCGAACGTACCGTCGATCATCCCGGCCATCGCCTCGAGAATGGAGGCGGCGTGATCCTCCGGCTCGGCGACGCCCGCATCGCGCACGATGCCCAACCGGCCGAGATCGCCTCGCAAACGCGCGAGGGGCTTTTCCTGGAGGAAACCCGTCAGATAGAACGAGGCGTAGGGCAACAGTTCGCCACGTCCCAATCCGATGAAGAGTGTCTGGAAGGCATCGGCGGCACCTTCTGCGGTGGTGGCACGAGCCGCGGACGCCAGCCGTGACATCGCCATACCCAGCGGACTGGCGTCGCCGTCCAACGAACCGGCAATGTCGATCTCCGATTGAACCGGAGGGCGCGACAGCAACGCCGCAATGAAGTTGTAGAGGCGCGCGCGCGCCATCTCCTCGTCGGAGACTGCAATGGGCGGCGAATTACGTGGCTTCGTGTCGGCCACTCGCGCGTCTCTCCCCATGCCATGGTGCATATTCCCGCACCGTTTCCATGACATTGATATGTGAACTTTACATCAGCGGCAAGCTGAACCTCCGGATAAGTTGCATCAACACAATAAAGTGAAGACATGCCCCCGAAATAAAACGATTTTAAGAAAAACATCCGCGCCCCCGATCCTGCGGAAGTCGCCATGGCAAAACATGTCGCGGCAATGTGAAGACAGAGCCATGCGGGACCGCACGCGCGGAGCGAAAATCAAACGGCTCACACGCGGTGGTCACACCTCCCGGGGAACCGCCCTAGCGGCCGAGCCTCACGCCTTTGCTGCGGAGCGTTCCAGCTTCCACATTTCTTCACGCACGCGGATGTCCGCGAGAATGCGGTCCAGCAACAGGCACGTGCGCTTGAAGAGTTCCGATCCGCGCGTGAAATCCGCCGGCGCGAAGAAATCGCAACGGCCCGCCTTGAAGAGATCGACACACTTCTGGCGGCTCTTGCCGGGCGGATGCACGGCGACGGCATAGCCGCCGTTCTTGCGCATGACGGCCATCGACGGCACGTCCGTGTCACCATCGCCGAAGTAGATCATGTTCGAGAACGGGATCGGCCGCGTGCCCTCGGGCATGTGTTCGTTGATGCTGTCGCCGAGATCCTCCACGCCCTTGTTGATGCGGAAGAGGTACTGCGTCTTGCCGGTATCCGTGATGACCCGCTTCGGGTAGGGCAGATCGTAGGCATCGAACCAGTACTCGGATGCAAAGACGTTGTGAAACCGCGGGTAGATACGTGTACCCTCGATGATCTCGGTCAGGCCGGACGAGACGAGGTAATGCCGTAACGCGACGCCCTGGTTCTCCGCCCGGATCCGGATGTACTCCGCAATCTCGTCGAACCATGCTTCGACGCCCGGGAACAGTTCGACGTCGCGGCCGAGTGCCACCAGATCGTCGCGATCGATGCGCACGTTGCGTGCCTTGGCCTTCTTGTACATGAGATGCATGTACGTGATCAGGCTGTCGGCGCCCTGCTCCTTGGCAATGCGGTTCGATTCAGCCCAGAAAGCCTTCGGATCTTCGCCGATCTTGGGCAGGAACGTGTACTCCTGCATGGGCTTCGGGCTCAATGTCCCGTCGAAGTCGTATACGAGCGCTATGGTACGCTTCTCATAGGCTTCCCGCGTCACAGCCTTCTGCCCCCGGCCATTGGATGCCGCCCCCCGGGAGATTTCGTCGCCGGCCTTGCCGCCTTGTGTCGACTTGCGCTGCGCCATCCGATCGCCTGCCTGTTTGCTGCCGTGCCCCTCGAACCGGGCCGCGACCCGAACCTGATTCGCAGGGTGCCAGAAGGGCGGCCGGACCGCCATCCTCACCGTCGCGGCGGCGGACAACGGCGCATCGCGCCTTGATGCGGCCACGGATCGCGCCTAATGCCGGTACGATCGGCACACGGGGACTGCGTGCGCCCCTCGACCCGATGGAGAGACCCATGACAGGCATCGCACACCATAACCGCTCCACCGTTTCCGATGCCACTGCGCCGGGCATGCCCTCGCGCCTCGAGACCTCTCGTCATGGGCAAATCAAACTACCTGAAAACGTTTCCTGAACTTCCAAACCTCCGTCTCGTCGCCTCCGACACCACCTGGATCGAGGGTGCCGCCCTCGCGCAGTTGAAGACCGTCGCCAGTCTTCCAGGCGTAGAACTGGCGGTTGGCTTTCCGGACCTGCATCCCGGCAAAGGCTTCCCCGTCGGTGCAACTTTCGTGACGCGCGACCTCGTCTATCCGTTGCTTGCCGGTAACGACATCGGCTGCGCCATGAGCTTTTGGGCGACGGATCTTTCCCGGCGCAAGCTCAAGCTCGATCGCTGGGCCAAGCGCCTCGACGGCCTCGACCGGCCCTGGCAGGGCGACGTCGCCGCTTGGCGCGATCGCTACGGGCTGCCTGAAGGCGTCGCTGATTCCGGGCTCGGCACCATCGGCGGCGGCAACCACTTCGCCGAACTACAGGTGGTCGCCGAGGTACGCGACCCCGCCTCAATGGCAGTCCTGGGGCTCGACGAGGATCAGGCCATGCTGCTGATCCACTCCGGCAGCCGCGGGTTGGGCGATGCCATATATCGTCAGCTTCTCGCCGACCACGGAGCCATCCCTCTGTCGGACGGCTCGCCCGAAGCCGACCGCTATGCCGAACGGCACGCGCATGCCATGCGCTATGCCGAAGCGAACCGAGCGCTCATCGCGCATCGCTTCGCGACCCAGATCGGCACGGACGCGACGCTCGTCTCCGACGTGCCGCACAACACGGTGACGCGCGAGGACTGGCGCGGCGCGCCCGCCTGGGTGCATCGCAAGGGCGCAGCCAACGCCCGCAAGGGGGCTTTCGTCATTCCCGGCTCGCGCGGAACCCCGAGCTATCTGGTGGCACCGACGGGCGACCTCTCCAGCGTCGGCTGGTCGCTGGCGCACGGTGCGGGACGGCGCTGGCAACGCGGCTATGCCAAGCCACGCCTGTCGCACAAGTACCGCGTCGAGGACCTGGAGCGCACCGAGCTTGGCGGCCGCGTCATCTGCGAGGATCGCGAACTGCTCTACGAAGAGGCGCCGCAGGCCTACAAGGACGTCTCCCAGGTCATCGCAGACCTGGAAGGGGCCGGCCTCGTCTCGGTGATCGCCGTGTTGTCGCCGGTCCTCACGTACAAGGTGCGGAGGGATCGGGATGACTGACCTCCTCTGGCTTCAGATGACGTCCGGCCGCGGCCCAGCGGAATGCCAGCTCGCCGTCGCAGGCCTTCTCGACGTGCTTTTGACGGAGGCCCGGGCGGCACGGCTGACGCCCGAAATCCTCGACGCCGTCGCTGGTGACACGCGCGGCGCCCTTCTCTCCGCCCTCGTCAAGATAGAAGGCGCGACGGCCGCCGGCTTCGCGGCACGCTGGCGCGGCAGCGCACAATGGATCTGCCGCAGCCCGCTGCGCCCCACTCACAAGCGGCGCAACTGGTTCGTCGGCGTCGAGGTGCTGAGCCCCGCTCGCGCCGGGCCCGACGCGGTCGAGCCGCGCGACGTCGTCTTCGAGGCGCTGCGGGCCTCCGGCCCAGGCGGTCAGCATGTGAACAAGACGGAGAGCGCCGTGCGCGCGACGCACCGCCCGACCGGCCTGGTCGCGGTCGCGCGGGAGGAGCGCTCGCAAGCTATGAACCGGAAACTGGCGCTGGCCAAGCTCGACGCCCTGGTGATGGCCGCCCGTGATATGGCTGCGGCGGGCACCGAGCGCGATCGGTGGAACCAGCATGATCAACTGGAACGCGGGAACCCCGTTCGGGTATTCGTAGGCGCGGAATTCCGGGAGAAGCTGTGACACGCGTGGGTCGCGTCCATGTCGACGACCTGTGGGCGTCTTCTTAGCTCCGGCCCGGCCGCCTCTATCTCGAAGCGTCGTGGCGACCGGGACCGTCCTCGCCAGCGCTTTGCGATTGACTTGGCCGCCCGCATCACCCATAAGGTCGGCCATCCAGCCGGCCATCGTGCCGTCGGGCGGATTGCTGTGCTTTTGCACCGCATCTCCGAGACCCTAAGGGGTCCGTTGGGGGATCGTCTAATGGTAGGACTGCAGACTCTGACTCTGCCTGTCTAGGTTCGAATCCTAGTCCCCCAGCCAACAGAATAGAAATTTAACTTAGATCCTGCCATTCGCGCATTCCTACGTCGCGATGGGTTGGGTGCGCCGCCACGCCGCGATCCGAGCCGGCGGAACCGTCGATCAGATCAGGCCTCGAGCCATCCCCTCCGTTGAGCGCGGCACTTGCCGCCGCAATCCCGTCCCTGCGGAAAATTTCGAACGCCGCGCATGACCGGAGCCGCTAGTCGGCATCTGTGACGCCCCACGCCATGGCTGTCAGCCGCCAACCGAGACTTTCAGCACACCCCACCACCCAGAGATTCAACGAATTATAATCTACGCATTAATACTGTAAATGCGTATTAATTCTTGATGCCGATATGTCACGTAAAAGCGGTATTTTGGCGCCTCTATTATTCGGAGGACGATTAGAGTCTCTTTTCTAAATATCAACCGTCCCACCGCCATCGCCCGCGGGTCAATGCGGCACGAGCGTTAATGTTTCGGTAACCCTTTGCGACGAGCGTCGTGAACAGGCAAGAAACACTAGGAATTGCAGCCGCATGACGCGCGCTTTGAGTGCAGGGAAACTGACTGTCAATTGCGGCGTCGGCTCGACCGCGTTGTCGGCCATAGCTCGACCACCGTCGCGGTTGCGTCTTGCTCGGCGGCTGGGAGGAGCCGTACTTGCGGTGATGTTGAGCGGCTGCGCCATTCAGCCGGAAGCCCTGACTTCAACCGAAGTGGTCGCGCTGGCACGCAGTGACAGAGAAGCGATGTTCGCGTTCTCACCGCTACCGCAACGTTCCATCAGCCCGGAAGAGGCGATGGCGCGCGCCCTGAAATTCAACCTCGATCGGCGCGTGAAGCTGATGGAGGAAGCGCTCGCGTTCGATCAAACAAAACTCGATCGTTTCGATCTCCTGCCTAAGGCCGTTGCCAACGCCGGTTACCTGACACGCTCCAACAATGGTGCGTCGAGCAGTACGGATTATGTGACTGGCCAGCCGTCGCTTGCAAACCCGAGCTATTCTCAAGACCTGCGACGCGTGACACGCGATCTCACCTTGTCTTGGAACGTCCTCGACTTGGGCGTCAGCTGGTACAATGCCAAGCAGAACGCCAACCGCGTACTGATTGCGAAGGAGCGTCGCCGTAAGGCCGTTCTCAGCATTCTGGGCGATGTCCGGAGCGCCTATTGGCGAGCTCTGGGATCCCAGGTGATGCAGCAGCGGCTTCGTGCGACGATCAGAGAGGGTGAGGCCGCGCTTCGGAAAAGCCGCCAAGCCAACGTCGAGAAGCTGCGTCCGCCCTTGGAACTTCTGCGACTGCAAAAGACCATTCTCGAGAACGTACGCCAACTTCGCATCGTGGAGCAGGAGCTGGCAACGGCGCGCGCCGAACTCGCTGCGCTCATGAACTTGCCTCCCACGACACACTTCTCGCTCAGCGCGCGCGGCTCGGCGATCTCCGGACTGAAAATGCCAACTTGGAATGTGCCCATCGCCCGTCTGGAAGAGATGGCATTCCTGAGCAATCCGGATGCCCTCGACAACGCGTATCAGGCGCGAATTGCCGTCGACGACACGCGCAAGGCAATGGTCAAGATGTTGCCTGGGATCTCGTTCGATTTCTCGCCGAAATACGACAGTAACAGCTTCCTGGTCGCCAACACCTGGCAGGAGGCATCGATCCGGCTCGGCAGCAATCTCGTGACCAGTATTCTTGCCGCCCCAGCACAGATTGCCCATTCCGAAGGCAATGAAAAAGTCGTGGAAACACGGCGCCTCGCCGTTCGCATGGCCGTCCTGGCCCAGGTACATGTCGCCACGCAGCAGGTCCGCAGCACGCGGGAGTTGTTCAAGAACGCTCGCGAACTCTTCGAGGTCGATCGAAAGATCGCCGACACCGTAGCGGTCCGCGAAGCCAACGACGCCCAGAGCGCGGCCGAACGGGTCGCCAACCAGACTGTGGCCCTCACGTCGGAGATGCGCGTTTATAGTACCTATGCCCAAATCCAAGCAGCTCTGGGACGCATTCAGGCAACGCTTGGCGTGCACATTGCCTCGGACGAAGAGATCACGGATCTCGATCTCGATGCGCTCGGCTCACTCATACGTCAGCGGCTCTGGGCACTCGATGCCGGTCAGATCAGCTGATCGAGCGAGTTGGCTGAGCTGGATGAGCCTCGCTCTCGTCCTCTATTTTGGGGGACCCCAGCCAACTCTTGCCCAAACGAGCGCCGCTGGCGAACGCGCGCACGGCGACCTGGTGAGGGGACGACTGCTCGCACGCAGGTTCACGACGGTATCGAGCGAGATCGCAGCCAAGATCTCGACACTTGCGGTGCAGGACGGCGATCGATTTCGAACTGGTGATCCGTTGCTTCTGCTCGACTGCGCGGTCCAACACGCGCAGCACGACGAGGTTGCCGCAGCCTTGCGTGCCGCGACGGCCACCAGGCAGGTCAATCAAAGATTGCACCAGCTGAATTCTGCGGGCGAACTGGAGGTCGAACTCGCCTTGGCAGAAGAAGCAAAAGCTCGGGCCCGGTTGAGTGCGGCCAAGGCCATTCTGTCGAAGTGCAGGATCGATGCTCCGTTCGACGGAAAAGTCGCCGACTTGAAGGTGCAGGCACTCCAATACGTCCAACCTGGACAACCGTTGCTCGATCTCGTCGACGACACCGGTTTCGAGGTCGAGCTGATAGCGCCCTCGCGCTGGCTGAGCTGGCTCGTGCCGGGACAGGTTTTCCAAATCGACATCGACGAGACGGCGCGCTCCTACGCGGCCAAGGTGCTGCGTATCGGAGGCCGCATAGACTCCGTGAGCGAGACCATCAAAGTATACGGCGAGATCTTGAAGCCAGCGCCCGACCTGGTTCCCGGCATGAGCGGCGCCGTCAAGTTCCCATGAGAGCCTCTTCGCGATGCCAGGAGAGTTGACGGCTTGGCCAGAGGCCCTCGACGCGCGCGATCTGCGGGCGTTCGTTGCGCTCGAACACAGGGCTCGGTCCGCCGAGACCCCGATGGAGCTCGCTTTTATTCTGACCAACGAGACGATCTCACTCGTTCCCTATGCGCAAGCGGCCGTACTGGAGCCAGACGGCAAGGCAATATGCCTGTCAGGTGTCTCGCTGCCCGACGAACGCTCGCCCTTCCATTTGTTTCTGAAACGCGTGGCCAAGAAACTTCCGCCTCTCGCAGACATCCCCATTCGCATCATGCCGGCCGATCTGGGGGCGGATGTCGCGGAGGATTGGGACGCTTGGCTTTCACCCTTCACACTCTGGCTAGCGCCTCGCAAACTCGGATGGAGCATGCTGATTGCGCGTGACGAGCCGTTCAGCGACGACGACATCATGTGGCTGAGCCGCCTCGGCGGCGTTTTTGCTCATGCGCGGGCGGCAGTACAGGTCAAGCGGCGCCCGTCTTGGAAATGGCCCCCGATCGCCGGACGACTTGTACTGGCAGGGCTGCTAGCTCTCGGCCTCGCAACACCGATCCGGTTGACGGTCCTCGCACCAGCCGAAGTCGTTCCGATCGATCCGACGATCATCAGATCCCCAATCGATGGCATCATCGACAAGATCCATGTGCAGCCCAACGAACGGGTCGCAGCAGGCCAGAGACTGGTTCAGCTCGACACGGCGACACTGTCGTCGAAGCTCGACGTAGCCACGAAGGACCTATTCGCCGCCCAGGCCGAATATCGCCAAGCTATGCAGCTTGCCATCGCCGATACCAGGGCGCGCGCGCAGCTCGCCGTCATCCAGGGTCGCATCGAGACACGGAACGCCGAGGTCAGCTATTTGCGAAGGCTGGTCGAAAAGGCGCAGATCGACGCACCCGTTGCCGGTATTGCCATCCTCGATGAACCGACCGACCTCGTAGGCCGGCCTGTATCGATCGGGGAGCGCATTCTCAGCGTCGCCGACGAGAGCAATGTCGAGTTCGAGGCTTGGGTCGGGCCCGTAGATGCAATCGAACTCCCCCCTGATGCCAACGTCATGCTCGTACTGAATGCCGAGCCCCTGCGTCCCCTCTACGGAAATGTCCGATATATGGCCTATGAGGCGCAAGCCAGACCGGATGGCACGACCGGCTATCGGCTCCGCGCCCGCCTTAAGGAGGCTTCCGCACTCCCGCGGATCGGCATGCGCGGAACAATGCGGCTGACGGGCCAGCAGGTGTCCGTCGCCTACTGGCTTGCGCGCCGTCCCCTGGCGGCAGTGCGTCAATTTCTAGGACTGTGACGCCATGCGCCTGCCACCGTTGCGCCATGAACTCACACTGCACGTCGGTCCGCCACACATCGACGGTTCACCGACTTGGCTGATCTATGATCCGCATCGCACGCGCTACTTCCAGATCGGCTGGGTCTTGTTCGAAATCGTCCGCCGATGGGAGGAGAGAGAAAGCTCTCGCGTAATAACAAGAGTAAACGAGGAGACCACACTCGCTCTGAGCGAGGATGACGTACGGGCTGCGATCCAATTCCTCTACGGCAACGAACTTTTGCGAGCAGGATCCGAAAAAGACACCAAAACGCTCATTGCGCGATGGAAGGCCAGCCGACATGGCCTCCTGACGACAATCGTGCATAATTATCTATTCTTTCGAATCCCGCTGCTCCATCCCGACCGGTTTCTTGCCGCCACGCTCGCAGCGGTGCGTCCCCTCGGAGGGGCGGCATTCGCCGTGATCACGGTTGCCGCACTCCTGGTGGGACTTGTTCTAGCCGCACGTCAATGGTCGAACCTGGTTGCGCAGCTTGGCGCAACAATGACCTTCGATGGCCTTCTCGGCTACGCAATCGCGATCGCATTCGCCAAAACGACTCACGAACTCGCCCATGCCTACGTCGCGAAGGCGCACGGCTGCCGGGTCGCCACCATGGGGCTGGCGTTTCTCGTCCTCTACCCTGTGCCCTACACCGATACGAATGATGCTTGGCGGGTGAGGTCGCGGCGAGGCCGGCTCGCCATCGCCAGCGCAGGCATGATCGCCGAACTTTATATAGCGGCATGGGCCACCTTATTGTGGAGTTTCTTGCCCGACGGCCCAGCCAAGTCTGCGACGCTGACGCTTGCTGCGACGACATGGGTCATGTCTTTGGCAGTCAACGCCAGCCCGATAATGCGGTTCGACGGATATTATATCCTGTCGGATCTCTGCGACATGCCCAACCTACACGCGCGCGCCTTCGCCCTCGGGAGATGGCGTTTACGAGAGATACTCTTCGACCTGCGCGAGCCGCCTCCCGAGGCGCTGTCCCGCCGCAAGCGCCGGCTTCTGATCGCATTCGCCTATATCGTCTGGATTTACCGCCTCGTCATTTTCATCGGGATCGCGCTGCTCGTCTATCATTTTTTTATAAAGATCATCGGCATCTTATTGTTTTGCATTGAGATCACCTGGTTCGTAATGATGCCGATGGGACACGAGTTGCGGCAGTGGTGGACACGAAGGGCTATCATTGTCGGCAGGGCAAGATTTCTGGCCACGACTTCCATAATGATCGCACTGCTTCTCCTCCTCGCCATCCCCTGGTCGGGCCGCATCGATGCCCCTGCGTTATTGCGCGCAGAGCGGCTTTGGCTCATTTTTCCCGTCGCCAATGCGGAAATTACGCGTGTCCATGTCTCGGAAGGTGCGAACGTGAGAGCAGGCGACCGACTCTTTGATCTGATCTCCCCCACGCTGAGCTACCAAATCGAGGACAACAAGGCGAGACTGGCACTCCTCGAAAAACAGCTGCATATCGCATCTTTCGATGAAACTTATCGTGCACAGATGCAATATTTGCGTGAGAAGTTGATTTCGGCACGAACAGAGCGAGATGGCCTTGTCCAACAGACACAAAAACTCGAGATCGTGGCTCCCTTCGACGGACAGATTTTCGATCTACAGCCGGATTTGCGTGTGGGCCAACCGATAAGTCACAAACAGAAATTGGCCGTTTTGCGGACACGGCATGATCACGTCGCGATAGGCTTTGTGGGCGAGGAGAAGATCGGCCGCGTCGCGATCGGCCAGAGCGCCGTCTTCTATCCCGAAACAATCGATCGTCCCGTGGTTCGAATGAAGATCGTTCAGATCGAACAATTCGCGGCGCGCTCGATCGATCATCCCACGCTCACGTCGAAATTCGGGGGACCGATCGAGGTTTCAGAAAAAGATAGAGCCCTTCACGCACGCGCGGCGCTCTACAAGGTAACGGCCCGGCCCGTCACCGGAAGCGACCCTGACGCACCCGAACTTCGCGGGACACTACAGATCGAGGGCGCACCAGAGAGCCTCCTTGTCCGCGCCAGCCGCGTCGCTCTCTCGGTTCTGATGCGTGAGAGCGGCATGTAGCAACGC
>VFQT010002534.1_pt1 | contig 18566 bp, 19 predicted proteins | sample 3512381 | NCBI WGS metagenome assembly VFQT01 (sample SAMN10412376, study PRJNA504923) | tailings metagenome | isolation source: Relicate 2 Philex TSF3 active mining site | place: Philippines: Tuba, Benguet | collected 2017-08-29
GCATCACCCGGTTCATAACCAGTTGCGCTACTTCAATTTTTCCTAAACTATCATGCCATGCTAATTCATAATTTCGGTTACGATAAAACGCTATGACTTGTAAATGATAAGAGGATAAGTTGGGGAACTGTATGAAAAATTTTTCTATAAAAATACTATCTATCACCAAGGGGCTGCTATCACTAAAATTACCTTTCACAATAATTGCACCAATAGTATCTGACCTATCATTCGCAGTGTCGTTGTGATTTTTTGAAGTTGAATGTTGGCATGCAAAATAAAGTGCAGCAAATAAGAAAAATGAAATGATAGAAAATTTCATATCTGAAAGTTAATACATAAAAAAAGCCCCCAGTTTCCTGAGGGCTTTTTTCTATTGAAAAGCATTTATTCTGCAATAATTTCCAAACCGACTTCAGTCTCGTTTCCGTTTCCAAAATCGACTTTGGCTTTGTAACTGCCCAGTTCCTTGATCTCATCAAGCAATTGAATACGACGTCTGTCGATTTCATATCCTTTTTGCTCACGAATTGCTTTTGCAACTTGTACAGTAGTTACACTACCGAAAATCTTTCCGGTTGTACCAGTTTTTGCACCAATGGTAACTGGACCTTCCTGCAATGCTGCAATAACCTTATTGATCTCAGCCATCATCTTGTCTTCTTTCTTCTTGATTTGTTTCAAGCGCTCTTCCAATTGCTTGAGGTTAGAAGGAGAAGCCTCGACTGCGAACTTTTGAGGAATTAAGTAGTTGCGTGCGTAACCATTCTTTACAGTAACTACTTCGTTAGCACCGCCTAGATTGTTTACGTCTTGAATTAATATTACTTGCATTTTTTTTAATTTAAAGTTTTACCAATTTCCAATCCACAAAGGACTGTCACACCAATAGGTGATTAGGGTAGGTTCTACTTCAATAAATCGGTCACGTACGGCAACAATGCCATTTGACGTGCACGCTTGATTGCTTCTGATACCTTACGCTGATACTTGAGTGAGTTACCAGTAATACGACGAGGTAACATTTTACCTTGTTCGTTCAGGAACTTTTTCAAAAACTCAGCGTCTTTGTAGTCTATGTAACGGATGCCGTACTTTTTGAAACGACAGAATTTCTTCCTTGGTTTCTCAGTCTTAATCGCCGTTAGGTACTTAATTTCATTTGCCTTTGCCATGATTTAGCCCTCCACTGCTTTTTCGTTACCTGTTGGTACACCACTTCTCTTTTTCTTGTTGTACTCGACGGCGTATTTATCGAGCTTGATAACAATGTGACGGAGAACCTGCTCGTCACGCAGGAGCTGAATCTTCAGCTTCTCATTCATGTTGGATGGCGCTACGTATTCCATCACCCAGTAGATACCAGTGGTCTTCTTCTGGACGGGGTAGGCCAGTGATTTCAACCCCCAGGGGTTGCTGTGTACGACTGAACCACCACCTGCAGTGATGAAGTCGACATATTTCTTCTGAGCCGACTTAAATTCGTCTTCACTCAGAACAGGGGTAAAAATCACCATCAATTCATAATTTTGCATAATCCCTGTATTTTTTGATTTGATAATGGGGTGCAAAACTAAGTCTTTTTCGTCACTTTTCCCCATTACAACTGCATTTTTTGTCTTTTTTCCTCATTCTTAAGTCTGTTTATAGGTGTCATCCTGTCATTTTTTACTCCTGGCACTTAATTTGACCATCGGGAAACAAAAAACAGCTATGCAAAAAGGACAAATACGTGTACAAACGGAAAACATTTTCCCCATTATCAAAAAGTTCCTTTATAACGAGCATGACATTTTTTTAAGGGAATTGATTGCCAATGCAGTGGATGCCACCCAAAAGTTAAAGACCTATGCTGCAAATGGAGAAGCAAAAGGTGAATTAGGTGAATTGCGTATTGATGTTATTCTGGACAAAGAAGCCAAAACGCTCACTATTGCTGATAGAGGTATTGGTATGACGGCAGAGGAGGTGGACAAATACATCAACCAAGTGGCTTTTTCAAGTGCAGAAGAATTCTTGGAAAAATACAAAGGTCAGAATGAAGCAAATATCATTGGTCACTTCGGACTAGGTTTTTACAGTGGATTTATGGTAAGTGAAAAAGTAGAATTAAAAACGTTATCCTACAAAGAAGGTAGTGAAGCTGTAGTTTGGGAGTGTGATGGTAGTCCGGAGTTTACTTTACAACCAACCGATAAAAAAGAAAGGGGTACATCTATTGTACTGCACATCAATGCAGAGAGTGAAGAATTTCTTGACGCATTTCGCATTAAAAATGTCTTAGATAAATTCTGCAAATTCTTACCTGTTCCTATCTTTTTTGAAGATAAACAAGTAAATAATACTGCGCCAGCCTGGATCAAAAAACCTGCAGAACTCGAAACAAAAGATTATGAGGAGTTCTATAAATCCTTGTATCCTTTCAACGAAACACCATTGTTCTGGATTCACTTGAATGTAGATTATCCTTTCACGCTGACCGGCATCTTGTACTTCCCAAAGATCAAGCAGTCGTATGAAATCCAAAAAGATAAAATACAATTGTATTCTAACCAGGTTTTTGTAACTGATGAAGTAAAAGATATTGTGCCTGAGTTCCTGATGTTGTTGCAAGGGGTAATCGATTCTCCAGATATACCATTGAACGTCAGTAGAAGTTATTTGCAAGGTGATCCCAATGTAAAAAAGATAAATAACCACATCACAAAAAAAGTAGCGGATAAACTGGATGAAATTTTCCGCAACGAAAGAAAATCCTTTGAAGAAAAGTGGGAGAGCCTTGGTTTGTTTGTAAAATATGGTATGATTACAGACGAAAAATTCCGTGAAAAGGCAGATAAGTTTCATATCATGCAAGATGCTACAGATGGTAGTTTTTATACATTGGAAGAATATCGAATGGCTGCTGAAACTTTGCAAAAAAACAAAGATGGTAAGCTTGTTATACTTTACGCAACTGATGTTGTTCAACAGGATGCCTATATAAAAGCAGCACAAGAAAAAGGATACAAGGTAGTAAAGATGGATACCTTGGTGGATGCATCTTTCATTGGACAAATTGAGTCAAAATGGGAGAATGTCCAATTCACCAGAGTGGATGCAGATATTACAGATAATCTTATCGATAAACAGGAAGATAATAAGTCGGTGCTTTCAAAAAAGGAAGAGGAACAGTTGAAGAAATTGTTTGAGTTTAAAATTCCTGAACTAACATTAAGTGTAGAAGTAAAAGGATTGAATGCTGATGCACCACCAGTTGTAGCTACTCGTCCAGAATTTATGCGTAGAATGAAAGATATGGCAGCTATGAGCGGACCAATGGGAAGCTTTTATGCAAACATGCCTGATGAGGTAACGCTCACCGTCAATGGCAACAATCCTTTGTATGGTTCAATTCTAAAATTGAAAGATGAGCAGCAACAGGAAAAACAAATTCGTAATCTAGCCGACCTAGCCTTGTTATCTCAAGGTATGCTGAAAGGGGCGCAGTTGACTGATTTCATCAAACGCAGTACTGAGTTGATGCAAGATTCGGTGAATAAATAAAATAGGTTACTCAATTTACAATAACGGGACCTGCCACGCAGGTCCTATTTTTTTCCAGCTACCGCAAAGTCGATTACCTTCAACTGTAATGAAGTAATGTCTCGAAAATTATTTTCTTCAAGATGAAATACAATATCTAATTTTTCTGCGTCTTCTAATTGCTTAAATTTTTCTGCAAGGCCAAATCCTATTCCACTTATTCTTCGTCCATTTTTTTCGACCTCAAAACGAACATGGTCGTCTTTCACAATTCTACATCCGTTATTATTTACTTGACGTAAACAAAAAACAGGCTTTGGATTATCCGGACCAAATGGTTCCATTTGTTCTAGAATTTTAAAGAAACCCGGAGTAAGATCTTCAAGCGTAACTTCAGCATGAATATCCAATACAGGAATCATTTGGTCATTTTGAAGTGTAGTAGCTGCCACATTTTCGAATCGTTCTTTAAAGGCAGAAAAGTTTTCAGGTAATAGCGTCATGCCTGCTGCAAAATAATGCCCCCCAAAGCCAAATAACAAATCACTGCAATGTTCGAGTCCATCATGAATATTGAATCCCGCTATACTTCGTGCACTGCCTGCAATTAATGATCCGCTGTTGGTGAGTACTATGGTGGGTTTGTAATACCGCTCTAATAAGCGACTGGCAACTATTCCTATCACGCCTTTGTGCCAGTTGGCATCATATACCACAATTGCTTTCTTTGATTCAAAACTCGGATCTGCTTCAATTTGTGCTATAGCTTCTATAGTGATATTGGTATCTGCTTCTCTTCTGTTGGTATTGTCATTTTGCAACAATAAAGCAATGGCTCTTGCTTTTTCTACATCTCGTTCAATAAAAAGCGAAACGGCTTTCTTGGCATCATCCATTCTTCCAGCCGCATTAATTCTAGGCCCAATCATAAATGCGAGGCTTGATACAGTAAGTGATTGTTGAACTTTGCTTAATTCAATCAAAGCTTTTATGCCAGTCGATGGATTTTCATTGGCTTGTTTGATGCCCAAAAAAGCCATGGTTCTGTTTTCGCCTGTGATTGGAACGATATCAGCAGCAATAGCTGTCGCTACCAATTCGAGGTAAGGTAAATACAAGGAATCCTGAATCTTGAGTTGATCTGCTAAAGCTTGAATTAATTTAAAGCCTACACCACATGCACATAAATCTTTGTATGGGTAGGGGCAATCTGATTGTTTTGCATTGAGAATCGCAACAGCTGGTGGTAGCATTGACCCAGGCAAATGATGATCACATACAATGGTATCAATCTTATTTAAGCTTGATTTGTGTATCAGGTCTACTGATTTTATCCCACAATCTAGCGTAATCAATAAATTAAACTCGTTTTCAATGGCGTATTCAATCCCCATTTGAGAAAGTCCGTATCCTTCTTTGTATCGATTGGGTATATAGTATTCAAGCTTTTCTTTCTGGTAAATGGCACATAAAAAGTCATACACAATAGCAACAGATGTTGTGCCATCTACATCATAGTCGCCATATATAAGTATCTTTTCCTCTGATTTAATTGCTTGAATTATTCTATCTACTGCAATAGACATGTCCTTCATCAAAAAAGGATCATGCAATTGTTCAAATTGAGGCCTGAAATACAATTTAGCATTGTCGTAATCCTCAATTCCTCTGTTTACCAAAATTCCACAAAGTACTGGGTGGATCTTCAATGATTGTTGAAGTGCCATTGTTCTTTCAGCATCAGCTTGATTGACATTCCACCGGCGTTCAATGGCCATTTTATTTTTTTCTTTCAGTTGTGAATTTTACAAGATCTTCAAGGGCAGATCTTTCTGCTGATGCTGGAAAAGAATCTAGAATGGCTAGCGCCTTTTGTTTGTAAGACTCCATTTTTTCTTTTGCATATTCTATTCCACCTGCATGCTGAACAATGTCTATTACCTCCTTAACACTTGCAGTATCTTTGTTCTTATTCTTGATGGTGTAAATTAAAGAGCGCCTTGTTTCTTTTGCTACATTTTTGAGGGTGAAAATCAACGGAAGAGTGAGTTTTTTTTCTCGGATATCATTGCCTGTGGGCTTTCCAACATCATCCGTACCATAGTCAAATAAATCATCTTTAATCTGGAAAGCTATGCCAGTATATTCACCAAAACTTCTCATTAGTTCGACTTGCTTTTCATCTTGATGGGCTGTATATGCGCCAGCAGCACAGGCTGATGCTAGTAATGAAGCTGTCTTATTGGAAATAATAGTGAAGTAATCTTCTTCAGTAATGTTAAGCAATCTTGATTTTTCTAATTGTAACAATTCTCCTTCACTCATTCTGCGAACAGCATCAGATAACAATTCTAGTACTCTAAAATCTTTGTTTTCCAGAGAAAGGAGCAATCCCTTAGCCAAAAGATAATCGCCTGCCAATACAGAAGCTTTTGTCTTCCATAAAGCATATACCGATAAAAAGCCCCTTCTTTCCGGTGCTTCGTCTACTACGTCATCATGAACAAGTGTTGCAGTATGTAACAGTTCAACCAGAGATGCTGCTCTGTGTGTGCCTTCATTGATACTACCACAAAGTTTAGCAGATAATAATACTAAGAGAGGGCGTAGCTGTTTACCCTTAGTCTTTACTATGTATTGCATCATGCGATTGAGCATGGGCGTGTCGCTTTTGAGGGCATTTTTGAAAATGCCCTCAAATTGCTTCAATTCTGTTTCTACAATGTTATAACCTGGATTCATTTGGGAACGCGAACTTACGCAATATTTTGCCATCAGTTTTAACTTGTTTTCAAGTAAATCACAAGTATAATTTTCATTGAAAATGAGTGAGTTATAAAACAAAAAACAACTTTGCGAAAAAGCAAAAAAGACGTATATTTATTTGAAAATTAAAACTTTGGGTCTATATTTGCCTTACAAGGCAGGTCCTGTGTAAAATCATTTAAAACAAACATACTTATGTCAACCAAAAAGTTCTCTCTTTTTCTTGGCTTGTTAGTAGCAGCTATGTCTACTCAAGCTCAAGTTGCGGAATGGCAGGATTCATCATTGATTCCACCGTCAAGACTAGCACAACACAATGAATTTGTAAACAATCAGTACACTTTCCCTGCAAAGCCAAGAAGCCAGTGGGAATTGGGTATTAAGTTTGGTACACCTTCCATTGGTAGTGATGTGGATGCCCTTAATCCAAACTTTGGTGTTGGTGTTCACGTTAGAAAAGCTTTGGGTTACTTAGTTTCTGTAAGAGGTGAGATTTTCACAGGTACTGCAAAAGGACTTAGTGCACAAGAAAATTATAATTATATCTTTAATAAGGCCTGGAACAATAAATATTCTCTTCCTACTGATAAGGTCTATTATAATTACAAAACACAGATGACTGATGTAAGCGCTCAAATGTTGTTCAGTTTTTCAAATATGCTTTTTCATAGGGCCGAACCTAAAGTTCAACTTTATGCAATTGCAGGTGTAGGAATGACCTTGTACAACGTAAATGTAGATGCTTTAAATGCAGCTGGTACAAAATATAATTTCAATTCTATTAGTTCAAATTTATCTGCTTCTGAAACAAGATCTGCTTTAAAAGCATTACTTGATGGTACATATGAGACAGCTGCGGATAGAAAGGGTAACGGAACGGGACGTACTGCTGTTGTAAGTACAACTTTTGGATTTGGAGCTGCTTTCAAGATCTCGAAGAAAATCAATTTGGCCATTGAGGATAGATTCTCAATTGTTCAGGATGATTTGTTAGATGGACAGAAGTGGGGTCCTGCCTATATCCAAAATAATTTTATCCCTGCTTTGTCACCTAACAACGATACGTACAACTTCTTGTCTATCGGTTTGAACATCAATATCCTTTAATTCTATAATTGCCTAAATACTAGCGATATGAAGCTGAATAAATTATTTTCGATTCTTTTTCTTGCCACCTTCCTTTTGGCAGGCCTAGATACTTTCGCGCAGAAAAAGACCAAATCGGTTGAACCTCTTTATTGGAAGAATCCATTAGAGTTTGTATATAGTGAATTGAACTCACCAAAGAGAATGAAAATGCCAAAGGTTGTTTTGGCAGATGCAGATGGGGATGGTGTAACTGATCAATTTGACAGAGAGCCTAATACACCTGCAGGTGCTCCAGTTGATGCTCATGGCGTTAGCAAGGATACTGATGGTGATGGTGTTCCTGATTACAAAGACAAGCAATTGATTACGCCGACTGAATGTCAGCCAGTAGATGCAAATGGTGTAGGTAAGTGTCCTGAACCTCCTTGTTGCAAGATTGTGCCTCCAGCACCAAGTTGCAATATGGGAAGTATTCCAAGTATTACTTTCGCCAAAGGATCTGCTAAACTTTCAGCTGGTGCAGAATCTTTATTGGCTGCGGTTGCAGATCGTTTGAAAAACAATCCTGCGTGCAAAGTATTCATTACTGGTTATGCTGTGGCATCTAAAGTAAGTCAGCAAATGAGCTGGGATCGCGTAAATGCAATCATTACTTATCTCACTGAAAAGCAAGGTATTGCTGCTGATAGATTGATCAATAAATATGGTCAGGCTGAAGGTGATATCAATGTGATTGATTTAAGTGCTACTGGAGAGAACATCGAAGGTCCAAATACAGTTCCTGCTCCACACCCTAACTTGCGTACCAAGAACTAATTATTGAAAAAATAATCGTGAGCCCTCCTTTGGAGGGCTTTTTTTGTGATGTAGTTAACCATTCAGAAAGGGTAAACTTGCTATCTTAGTCTCGTCAGCTTTGCTTAAATTTGCATCCGCATATGAAGGTTAGAAATTTATTATTCGTTCTCATTGTTTTATCACTCACAGCTTGTTCCAAGTTCAATAAAGTGTTAAAGAGCAACGACTATGAATATAAACTGAAGATGGCTGGGGAATATTATGACAAGAAAATGTACCGACAGTCACAGGTCTTATTCGAAGAGCTTTTCCCAGTATTCAAGGGTACTCCTCAGTTTGATGATCTTTACTATAAGTATGCTTATGCACATTACTATTTAAAGGATTATACCACTGCTGAAAACCTATATAAAGGCTATCTGGAGGTTTTCCCGAATAGCAGCAGGGCTGAGGAAGTTGAGTTTATGCAAGCCTATTGTTATTATAAGCAATCTCCGAAAGCAGAACTAGAACAGGCCAATACCATGAAAGCGATAGGTATGTTTCAGGTTTTTCTCAATACCCATGCAGAGTCTCCTAAACGAAAAGAGGCAGAGGATATCATTGCTCAATGTCAGGAAAAACTCGAGAAAAAGGAGTTTTTGTCGGCTCAGCTCTATTATAATGTGGGACAATTCAGGGCTGCAGCGTTAACCTACACCACCCTGATGAACAACTACCCAGATTCACAGAAAGGAGATGAATACAAGCTCATGGCCATCAAATCCTACTATAAATACGCAGAAATGAGTGTGAAAGATAAGCAGGAAGAGCGTTTTACTAGGGTGGTTAGAGAGGTAGAAGACTTCCAGGACCGTTTTCCTGAAAGTAAATTATTGAAAGAAGCAGAACGTTACTTAACTTTGTCGCAAAATCAACTTAAATCACTGAATAATGAGCAAACTACGCAGGCAGTTGGGAAATAACCTTACGAATGTGGCTGAGACGAAAGATCTCAATGAAATAAAAAGCAAGACAGGTAATGTATACCAGTCTATCTCTATAATTGCTAAGAGAGCTAGCCAGATCAATATCGCAATTAAAGAGGAGCTGCACAACAAACTTGAAGAGTTTGCCAGCCATACAGATAGCCTTGAAGAAATACACGAGAACAAAGAGCAAATTGAAATATCTAAGGCTTATGAGAAAATGCCAAATCCTGCTCTTTTAGCAACTCAAGAATTTATGGAAGACAAGGTTTACTTCCGTAAGAATGAAGAAGATCTCTTCCGTTAGTAAGACGGCTAAACATATTAATAAGGCGATGGAACGATTCATCGCCTTTTTTTATCCCTCATTTTTCATTTGAAGTTTAAGTAACTTCGATAACATAATCAGAAGGAATGATGCGGTTCTTTTCTTTTAAGATATTGGTTGGCATAGTTGTGTTTTTCTGTTTAACTGGAAATGGTAAAGCGCAAGAGCTTAATGCAAAAGTGACTGTAATTTCAGCACAGATTGGAACGACAGTGGATAAGCGTGTCTTCCAAAACTTACAGACTTCCTTGGTTTCTTTTTTGAATAAAAGAAAATGGACAAACGATGTTTTTGAAACCAATGAAAAGATTGAGTGTAGTTTCTTAATCAATCTGCAGTCAGTAGTAGAGCCAAATGTATACAAAGGCACCTTAACGGTACAAGCAGGTAGACCGGTTTATAATGCTTCTTATCTTTCACCCTTAGTGAACTTTATTGATAACGATATCACCTTCAGGTATGTAGAATTCCAGCCCATAGAATTTAATGAAAACAGGATCTCTGGAAATGAGCCTTTGGCCGCCAATCTTTCTGCCTTGATTGCTTATTACGTCAACATTATCCTGGGTATGGATTATGATTCTTATGCACCTAGGGGAGGAGATCCATATTTTCAAAAAGCCAATTTGATTGTTAGTGCCGCTCCAGAAGGACGTTCTATTTCAGGTTGGAAACCATTTGATGGTCAAAGGAACCGCTATTGGCTTGCAGAAAACTTACAAAATGCACGGTATGCCCTCATGCATGATGCGGTATATACATATTACAGGCAAGGAATGGATAAGCTTATAGAAAATGAAGGGGTTGCACGAGAACAACTTTTGAACAGCATCAATATGCTCAATACGCTAAATATTGAGACCCCTAATCTCATGATTATGCCTTTTTTCTTTCAAGGGAAGTCGGATGAAATCATAAAAATTTATAAGAAAGGAACACCACAAGAAAAGTCAAGAATAATTGATCTTTGTTCGAGATTGGATATTGCAAATTCTTCAAAATACCGACAAGAATTAAAATGAAGTTGAAACTATTTTTAACTGGATTTATTATTGTCTCCATTGTTTCATGTTCTCAAACAACAAGTCGAAGTGGGTCGGTTATTGATGAAGACAAGATGGCCAATATTATGTATGATGTGCTGTTAGCAGAAAGCTTTGTTGAGTCTTACTTGATGAAAGATACTACTTTGAATAAAGACTCTTTGCTTAAAGTAGAAATGGACAAAGTGATGAAAGTCTATGGAATAACTTCAGCAAATTTTACAGAGAGTTATTTGTTTTATAAGGCACATCCTTTGCAACTTGAAAAGGTCCTGGACTCGGCACATGAGCGTGCAGTAAGGGGAAGAACTGATGTATTTATCAGAAGGCGAACATTAAAAAACCGTTAGTATGTTTCTCACCAAAGATGATTTAAAACTGTCTTATGGTGTCGATCTAACAATAGGCAAAGCCTATGTTGATAGACCTGTTCCGCAAGACAATCTTTATTGGAAAGGAAGGACTATCTATGTGCCGGGTGCTTCAGGCTATATTTTTATGCCCATCTTTGCAGATCTATTAAGAAGGGCAGGAGTTGATGTAGCCTTTCTTCTAAGTGAGGATTTTTTTAACATCAATGAAGCGATTTTGCACAGTGCTGCCTTATTGGAACATCAACAAATTGACTGGCCTTCTCATGTGAAGGCATCAATAGCGGTAGTGGAACCCCATGTCAAACAAGTTGAACTTCTTGCTGAATTAAAAGATTATTTAATCTCAAATAAGCCAGTAAAAAAAGAATCTACTAGATTAGGTACCCCATTCCCTTCTTTAAATCGGGCAGATAGTTATTTGCTATCTCTTGTCTGTATACCTAATGATGGTTTCCAAGTGCAAAAAGCAATAGATGGGTGGTATGCCATGATTACCTATTTTCTCTTAATGGATGATTTAGCAGATATTCGAGAGGATTTAATCAATGGAGAAGAAAATGCTATTGTGGATGCTGGTATGAATGAGCAAGGTGTTATGAAGATTGAACAAATGATGGAGGAAGGAATTGTTAAACTCAATGCTATCAATCCTGTTCTGGCTAATCGTATTGAGCATAAAAAAAGCCTGATCGATATAGCTCAATTACTTGAATCGATCAGGCGTTCTTTCTAACCACAGAAAATTTAGAATGGAAGGTTATCGCTATCATCTGCGCTACCATTTGCATCACCGCTGCCTTCATTATTGCCATCACCTCTAGCTCCCCCTAAAAGTTGCACACTTCCTACTCTTACTGTCAATGAACTTGCTGCAGTGCCATCTGCCTTTTGATATGCCCTTGCCTCTGGATTTCCTTCAACATAGACCAACTGTCCTTTTTTCAAATAGGGAGCAATTGCTGTTCTGTCCGTCCAATACGCGCACTCTACCCAGGTTGTTTTCTCTTTTTGTGTACCACTTGCGTCTTTATAGCGTTCGCTGTGTGCAACGCTAAAATTGATGACATTTTTTCCGTTTACGACATTCGTAGTACAATCCTTACCCAAATGTCCAATTACTTGAAGTTTTATCATGTTGTTTATTTTATTATTCGAAGTTTAGCCAAAGTAAAAACAAATCATCGTGGTTAACTACAAATACTGGGTAGAGTTTTCCACCAATTTGAGGTTGTTTTCATCCATCTTCGATTTGTCCACTATCATTTAAAGTATATTGCATCTAGTTTATTATTATGGAAAAGAATGTAACCTATCAGCAATTAATTGACATAACGACCTCAGTTTTTCTGGCTATGGGATGTACTGAAGCGCATGCTGTTTCTGCAGCAGAAGTCCTGGTTGCAGCAGATTTGCGTGGCATTGACTCTCATGGCGTAGCAAGGTTGTCAGGCTATGTTAGATTATGGGAGGCCGGTAGAGTTAATGTCAGGCCTAATGTGCATATTGTTCATGAAACACCATCGACAGCTGTTGTTGATGGGGACCAAGGATTGGGGCTGGTTGTCGCACCGATTGCAATGAAAGTTGCCATTGAAAAAGCAAAACAGGTGGGAACTGGATGGGTAAGTGTTTGTAACAGCAATCATTTTGGTATTGCAGCCTATCATGCCATGATGGCTTTAGAGGAAGACATGATTGGTATCGTGATGACCAACGCTAGTGCGTTGGTAGCACCAACCCATTCAAAAGAAAGAATGTTAGGTACAAATCCTATTTGTGTTGCCATACCTGGAGGAGAGGAACCAGCATTTGTAGCTGATATGGCAACAACTACTGCGGCAAATGGTAAGTTGGAAATTTTACAAAGAAAAGGGATGGATGCACCTTTGGGCTGGATTCAAGATAAAGCGGGAAATCCTGTTCAAGATGCTCATGCCCTTAAGCAAGGCGGGGCAATGTTGCCTTTGGGAGGAGATAGAGAACACGGTAGTCACAAGGGGTATGCATTAGGTTCAATTGTGGATATTTTTTCAGCAGTCTTAAGTGGCGCAAATTATGGCCCCTGGGTTCCACCATTTCCTGCCTATGTGCCGATGCCCGAAAATCAACCGGGTAAAGGAATTGGTCATTTTCTAGGGGCTATGCGTATAGATGCATTCAGAAAAAAAGAGGAGTTTAAAAAAGATATGGACCAGTGGATCAGAAGGTTTCGAAGTGCAGCACCAATTGATGAGCGATATCCTGTCTTGATTCCTGGAGATCCGGAAAGAAAAACAGAGATGGTTCGCAGAAAAGAAGGCATTCCATTATTAACTGTTGTTTGGGAAGATATTGTATCAGTTGCTGAAAAATTAAATATCAAGGTATAACTTCGCGTCAAATTTAGACAGCATATGAAGATCATGAAATTTGGTGGTACCTCTGTAGGTAAGCCAGAGCGTATGTTTCAGGTAAGAGATTTGATTACTAAAGACAATGAGCCTAAAATTGTCGTTTTGAGTGCATTGAGTGGAACAACCAATACGCTTGTGGCTATTGGAGATGCTATGTCGACTGGCGACAAAACAAAAGCTAAAGAAATCATTAATCAGTTGCATGCGCACTATAAAAATTTTATCAATGAATTACTTTCAGATCAAGTTGTAAAATCAAAAGCAGATAAACTTATCCATGAACATTTTGATTTTCTCAACATCATTACTAAAATATCATTCAATGATGCACTGAATAAAGATATTCTTGCTCAAGGAGAATTGATGAGTACAAAGCTTTTCTCTTGTTATTTAGAGCAATTGGGTGAAACACATGTTTTGTTGCCAGCATTGGATTTTATGGCCATTGATGCAAATGATGAACCGCAGGTTTTGGAAATAAGAGAACGATTGTCGAAAATTCTAGTCCAGCATAAGGATGTTAATTTATTTATTACACAAGGATATATCTGTAAAAATGCCAGAGGTGAAGTGGATAATTTGAAACGTGGGGGTAGTGATTATTCGGCATCTTTAATAGCAGCCGCTGTGAATGCTAGTGTTTGTGAAATATGGACGGATATCGATGGTATGCATAACAATGATCCAAGGGTTGTTCAAAAAACAAGACCAGTCGAGCACCTGAGTTTTGATGAAGCAGCTGAGCTGGCCTATTTTGGGGCTAAGATTTTACACCCTGCTTCCATATGGCCAGCACAACAATTTAATATTCCTGTGAAGTTGTTGAATACCATGCAGCCAGAGGCAAAGGGGACAGTAATCCTAGAAGAAGCTGATGCAGATGGTGTAAAGGCAGTCGCTGCAAAAGATGGAATAGTGATGGTTAAAATCAAAAGCAGTCGAATGCTGCTGGCATACGGCTTCTTAAGAAAGATTTTTGAAGTATTTGAAAAATACAAGACTTCTATCGATATGATTACGACTTCAGAGGTAGCCGTATCAGTAACAATCGACAATACCACACATCTTGATCAGATTGCAAAAGAGTTGGCGCCGCTTGGTGAATTAGAAGTAATGCAAGGACAGACAATTATTGCTGTAGTGGGAAATAATTTAACGACTGAAAAAAATCTGTTGGCTAACTTGTTTAATGCTTTGAATCACCTTACTATTAACATGGTTAGTTTTGGTGGTAGTTTACACAATGTATCAATTCTGATACCGACAGAACAAAAAAATGATTGCTTGAAATCTTTAAATAAAGGGTTATTCGGACTGGATTGATGTATCCAGCCCGAATAATTTATTAAATAATCAACATTGCATCTCCATAGCTGAAGAAGCGATATTTGTCTTTGATAGCTTTCTTATAGGCTTCCATGGTTAGTTCATAACCCGCAAATGCACATGCCATAATTAACAAGGATGTTTTAGGCAGGTGGAAATTGGTAATCAACGAATCGCAGATGGCAAACTCGTGTGGAGGGTGAATGAAAATATTGGTCCATCCCTCTGATGGTTTTAATAATTTATCTGCAGTAAATGTGCTTTCCAATCCTCGTAATGTAGTTGTACCAACCGAGCAAATTCTGTGCCCCTCCGATTTTGCCTTGTTAACAATACGGCAAGCTGTTTCGTCAACTTTATAATATTCAGCTTCCATCTTATGTTTACTAAGGTCTTCAACCTCGATTGTCCTGAATGTACCCAAGCCAGTATGTAAAGTCATCTCCGCAAAACGGATACCTTGAATTTCTAGTCTTTTGATCAATTCAACAGAAAAGTGTAAGCCAGCGGTTGGTGCTGCAACAGCGCCCTCATGCTTAGCATATACAGTCTGGTAGCGTTCTCTATCCAATTCATCTGGCTTGCGCTTGATGTATTTGGGTAGGGGAGTCTCGCCTAATGTATTCAGGATCTCTTTGAATTCTTCATCAGAGCCATCAAATAAAAACCTGATGGTTCTACCTCTTGAAGTGGTATTGTCAATTACTTCTGCTACTAGCTCATCAGCATCTCCAAAATATAACTTGTTGCCTACGCGAATCTTCCTTGCGGGATCAACAATCACATCCCAAAGTCTATTTTGTTTGTTTAGTTCCCTCAACAAAAAAACTTCAATTTTTGCTCCTGTTTTTTCTTTACGACCATACATTCTTGCAGGAAATACCTTTGTATTATTTACTACAAAAACGTCCTTCTCTTCAAAATAATCAAGGATGTCTTTAAATGTTTTGTTTTCAATTAAACCGGTGTCTTTGTGGACCACCATGAGTCTTGCATCTTCTCTGCGCTTTGTTGGCGTCTGTGCAATAAGATTGAGGGGGAAATCAAACCTAAACTGGGATAGTTTCATGCTGCTTTAATTTATTGCCTGAAACAAATCCGGGTACCCGACCAATAGGGATACGCTCCTCAAACCTGATCTTACGGCATCAGATTTGTTCTGGGCTTTTTGTAGGACGCAAAATTAATGAATTATTGTGGTTTTGTAGATTGTGATTTTTTCCCATTTTTACCACAAATTATAATCTATATTAAAACTTGAGGTGCCTTACTGTAAGTCCATTGTTAATCAATTGTTTAAGCGACTCTATTCCTATTTTAAGGTGAGTTTCTACAAATGCGGCAGTGACCTTTTTATCACTTTCTTCAGTTTTGATGCCTTCTGGAATCATAGGTTGATCACTCACCAGCAGTAAAGCTCCGGTTGGAATTTTATTGTAGAAACCTACTGAAAAAATGGTAGCTGTTTCCATGTCTATGGCATAGGCCCTGATTTTTTGAAGATAGGCTTTGAAATCTTCATCATGTTCCCAAACCCTTCTATTTGTGGTATAGACTGTTCCAGTCCAATAGTCCAAATCGTTATCTCTTATTGTGGTAGAAATAGCTTTTTGTAAAGCGAAGGCAGGAAGTGCTGGAACCTCGCTAGGGAAATAGTCATTGGAAGTTCCTTCTCCTCTTATAGCTGCGATTGGGAGAATGAGATCGCCTATTTTATTTCTCTTCTTTAGACCACCACATTTCCCAAGAAACAATACTGATTGTGGTTGAATGGCGGTAAGCAGATCCATGATGGTGGCTGCAGTTGGACTGCCCATGCCGAAGTTGATGATGGTGATACCATCCGCTGTGGCGGATTGCATGGGTTTATCCATTCCAACAACTTCAACATTGTGCCAGGTAGCAAAAAGTTCTACATATTTACTAAAGTTGGTCAACAGGATGTATTTCCCAAAATCTTCTAATGCCATCCCAGTGTATCTGGGTAGCCAGTTGTTAACGATTTCTTCTTTGCTGTTCATGTTTCAGGCTTTTCAGTTCGAAATTACTGATTACTTTGCATGCATGGTTGAATTGGTTTTTCCAGAACCTGAATTTAAAGTCAGGCAACATGAGGGTAGGCCCGAATTATTTGATGTAATTAGATCGAAATGGGTCGCTTTGCAACCTGAAGAGTGGGTGAGACAGAATTTTGTACAATGGATGGTTAAGGTCCACCAATTTCCATTGTCTGCAATTGCCGTTGAAAAGCAAATCAAATTGGCGGATGTAAATAGAAGATTTGATCTTTTGGTATATGATCAAGCTACCAGGCCATGGATGATGGTTGAGTGTAAGGCCATGGATGTTCAATTGGATGAGGGAGTGTTGATGCAGATATTAGCTTACCACCTTGCTCTGCCGGTAGATTATTTAGTCATTACAAATGGAGTGACTTGTCATGTGGCTGAAAAAAGAAATGGGACCGCCAAATGGGTCCCATACTTTCCAAAATATGTGTTTCCTTGATTAAGGGAAGATACCTAACTCAGAATAACTTGTACCAACTTTGTTGATGGCAACCACAAACGCAGCAGTTCTCATGTCTTTAATTTCAGGATTTTGTCTCCAGCAATCCAGGATTTCATTTGTGGCTTTGATCATGGTATCCTCTAGACCGCTTCTCACCAAGTCAATTTCATCCGGACCATGTACCAACAGGTTTTTTTGTATGTCTGTCACTTTTCTACCCGTTACTTCTTCAATGTGGTTAACAAGGTTTGCGTTCTGGTTTTCCATGAAGCGTTTTTCAACACGACCATAACGTACGTGACTAAGGTTTTTGACCCATTCAAAATAAGAAACAGTCACACCACCTGCATTGAGGTACATATCAGGTACAACCAATACGCCTTTGTTGATAAGAATCTCATCAGCTTCTGGTGTAAGCGGACCGTTTGCAGCTTCACCAATTATTTTTGCTTGAACCCTTGAAGCATTATCGCCATTGATTACATTTTCTAATGCAGCGGGAATCAAGATGTCGCATGGTGCTTCTAATGCATCTGTATTTTTGTCGAAATTGGTAGCGCCTGGGAAGTTTAAAATTGATCCGGTCGATTTTCTATGCTGGAATACAGCCTCCACATCAAGTCCGGTTTCACAATAAATCGAACCTTCGTATTCTGCTAAGCCAACGACTAATGATCCATTTTCCTGAAAGAATTTAGCAGCATGGTAACCTACGTTACCGAGGCCCTGTACAATTACTTTTTTTCCTTCAATTCCAGTAGAGAGTCCAAGTTTTTCCATTACATCAGCATTGTTGCACACTTCTCTGATACCAAAGAATACGCCTAGTCCTGTTGCTTCTCTTCTACCTCTAACACCACCCTGACTAACAGGCTTACCAGTTACACATGCCAATGAATCTATCTCACCTGGATGCATTGCTATATAGGTATCAAGGATCCATGCCATTTCTCTTTCACCAGTTCCATAATCTGGGGCTGGAACGTCTTCACCGGGGCCAATAAATTTCTTTTTTATCAATTCGCTGGTATAGCGTCTGGTTATTTTTTCAAGATCGTAAGGTGAATATTTTTTCGGATCAATAGTGATACCACCTTTTGCTCCACCAAATGGAACATCCACTATCGCGCATTTGTAAGTCATGAGTGCAGCAAGTGCCATCACTTCATCTAGGTTTACCATTTCACTGAAACGAATACCACCTTTACAAGGTTGCTTATGGTGAGAGTGTTGTACACGATAAGCTTTGATGACCTCTACTTTATCACCAATCTTAACTGGAAAGTGCATTCTAAGTACACTGTTACACTGCTTGATCTGCTCCAAGATTCCTTGATCAAATTTGGTAAACTTGGATGCCTTGTCGAAACTTTTACATACTGCGTCAAAAAAACTGTACTCTGGATTCATGGCAAATGAATTTCGTTGAAAATTGAATGGTATAT
>VFQT010002535.1_pt1 | contig 18560 bp, 20 predicted proteins | sample 3512381 | NCBI WGS metagenome assembly VFQT01 (sample SAMN10412376, study PRJNA504923) | tailings metagenome | isolation source: Relicate 2 Philex TSF3 active mining site | place: Philippines: Tuba, Benguet | collected 2017-08-29
TGTCGGCCTGACCGCACGCGAGACGAACATGGTCGACCTGCGCCGCGACCCGTGGTTGGGAACGATGGTGCACGTCGTCGCGTCGCGACAGAAACGCCCCAACCTGCCGTCGAGCGGTTGCCCGTTTTGTGTCGGCGGACTCGAGGCCCCCGAGCCCTACACGGTCAAGGTAATCCCCAACCGCTGGCCACCGATGCCCGACGAGCGCTGCGAAGTGGTGCTCTACACGAGCGACCACGATGCGCGGCTCGCCACGCTGTCTCCGACCAACATGCGCGAGCTCATCGATGTGTGGGCGCAACGCACCACCGAACTCGGCGCGCGCGACGACGTCGACTTCGTGCTCATCTTCGAGAATTCCGGCCGCGAAGTCGGCGCCACCATCGACCACCCGCACGGCCAGATCTATGCCTTCGACCATGTTCCCGAGCGTCCGCGCAAGCGCCTCGCCGCGGGCTGGAAACCCGACCCGACGCGCGACCGCCTGATCGTCGAGCACGACGGCTGGGTGGCGACGGTGCCGTACTCGTCGGCGTATCCGCTCGCGGTGGAGATCGCGCCAGTTGAACGACTCGCCGATCTCGCCTCGGCCGACGCGGCACAACGCCGTGCATTCGGCGAGATTCTGCAAGACGTGCTGAGGCGCATCGAAGCCCTGCACGACGGCCCGACCCCGACGATGATGTGGTTCAACCAGGCTCCGAGCGTGCGCGGCGCGCGCAGCCGCGACATCGAGGGTCTCGCCGACGCCTGGCTCAACGTAGAAATCGTGTCGCCGTGGCGCGCACCCCAGGTGATGCGTTACATCGCGGCCGCAGAGGTCGCGACCAGCGAGTACTTCATTCCGGTCGTGCCTGAGGATCTCGCGGCGCGTCTGTCGCAGGCGAGTTCGCGCTAGTCGCGGCGTTCTCCCCCGCTTCGTCGGTGCGCGTCGAACGCGGCCGCCACACGACGAGCACGACCACCGACACCGCGATCATCACGATTGAAGTCCACTGGTTGAGGCGCAGGCCGCCCGCCGACTTCGCCGGGTCGATGCGCAATCCCTCGACGAAGAATCGGAGCGTCGCATATCCAGCGACGTAGACGAAGAACAACTGCCCGGGTCGCAAGCGTGCGCGGCGGTCGACTTGCAACAACACGGCCATGAGCACGATGTTGCCGATTGCTTCGTAGAGAAACGTCGGATGAAAGAGCGTCCCCGACGCGAAACCATCGGGCAGGTGCTTGTCGTCAATCTCGAGACCCCACGGCAGCGTGGTCGCGCGACCGAAGAGTTCTTGGTTGAACCAGTTGCCGAAGCGCCCGATTGCTTGGGCGAGCGGCAACGCTGGCGCCACGATCGTAAGCGTCTCGGCGGGTCGCAGTCCGCGGCGCTTGGCGACCCACAATCCAACGATCGTGCCGAGCAGCAATCCACCCCAGATACCGAGGCCGCCTTTCCATATCTTCAGTGCATCGAGCCATCGCCCGTCGAAGCGTTCCCAATCGGTGATCACGTGATAGATGCGTGCGCCGACCACGCCGGCGGGCACCGCCCATATCGCAATCGAGCTCGCGTCGTCGCGGGTTCCCCACTTGCGCGACTCGAGCCGTCGACCCATGAGCCAGGTGGCGGCAATCGCACCGAGGGCGATCATGAGACCGTACGCATTGAGGCGAAGCGGCCCGAGTTCGAGCGAACCCGAAGGCGGACTGGGTAACGAGGCGAGCCAACTCATGCGAGCGACGCTAGTTTCACCACTCGTGTCGGGTCGTTCGCCGCGCGCCGACTGGTCGGCACTCACCGGAATCACGACGATCGTGGCATTGTTGCCGGCATGGCTCGTGACCACGAGCCTCATCTGGCTGCCGTTCGGACGGTTCGGCGCCGTGGACTACCGCCTGTTCGTCGGCGCGTTCTTCTCGCTCTTCATCGTGCTCTTCTCGCGACCCGTGCAACGCTTCGTCTTGTTGCGCCTGCTCGGTGCGCGCGAGCCGACCCGCCGCGAGCGCGAGTCGCTCGACGCCGCGTGGCAGCCGATCATGCGGCGCAACATGCTCGAGCAGCGCCGCTTCGTGTTCGCCGTAGTCGACACCGACGCGCTCAACGCCTTCGCCTGCGGCGGGCACCTCGTCTTGGTATCGTCGCACGCCGTCGAACGGCTGAGCACCGAGCAACTCTCGGGTGTCATCGCCCACGAATTGAGCCACCATCTCGGCTTGCACACCGTGTCGCTCACCATCGCCCAGTGGATGATTCTGCCCGTCGTGTTGCTGTCGCGCGCCGGCATGTGGCTGCGTGCCGTCGCCGAGTCGGCGACGCACGCGTTCGCGCGACGCCTGCCGCTCTTGCATGCGCTCGGTCTCTTCGTTGCCGCTTTCTTGCACGTGGTGTCGTGGCTGCTCATGCTCAACGTCTCGCTGGCGAACATGCTCGGCAACGCCGCGAGTCGCGCCACCGAGTTCCATGCCGACCGTCGGGCGGCTCGACTCGGCTTCGGTCACGCACTGCTCGCCGCGATGCGCGAGTGGGAGTCGGTCGCGCCGCGCGAAGCGCGCGGCAACGTGTGGCAGCGGGTGTTTGCCTCGCATCCACCGATGCGATTGCGAATCAACAAGTTGGCGACCCACTTGCGAGCAAGCGGTGCACGGAGATGAACCGCTTCGCACCATTCGCGCTCGCACTCTTGGGCGGAGCACTCGTCGCGCTCAGCATTCCGCCGTATTCGCTGTGGCCACTCGGCATTCTCGGCATCGCCTGCTACTTCGTCGCCGCCGAACGCGCCGCGGCGCACGCATCGACGCAGTTCGTCGTCGGTGCCGTGTTCGCGTGGGCCTGGCTCGCGCCAGGCATGGGGTGGATGTGGCAGTTGGTGCCAGGCGGATTCGTGGTGGCGCCATTGCTGTTCGCCGTCTGGCACGGGATTGCGTCGATCGTCGCATCGCGGCTCGCGCCGCACTCGCACCATCAGTCGACACGACTGCTCGTGCGTGCCGCGACTCATTCTCTTGTCGAGTGCTTGCGGTTCTACGCACCGTTCGGCGGGGTTCCGCTCGCGAGCACCGCGCTCGGTGTCGCCGACACTCGCCTCGCCGGACTCGCGCGAGTCGCAGGTGCGCTCGGCGTGTCGCTGTGGTTGTTCGTCGCTGCAGCCGTCGTCGCCGCGCTGTGGCTCGGGCGACGCGAATTCGGCTGGCGCGCTCGACGCGGCGCTCTGATCACCATCGCCGTGCTCGTCGGCGTGCAGGCACTCGCCACCGTCGCGCCACGCGGCGACGACTCGGGTCGCACCATGCGCATCGCCGCAGTGCAAGGTGGCGGACCACAGGCCGTGCTCGCCGTCGATAGCGACCCACGTGACGTGATTGCGCGTCATTTCGCTGCGACACGACTGCTCGACGCGGACGACATGATCGACCTCGTGGTGTGGCCGGAGAATGCGATCGACGTGCGGGAGTTTGCGACGAGCGAAGTGCGCAACGACATCGCCGCCGAGGCACAGCGCCTCGGTGCCCCGTTTGCCGTCGGCGTCACCGAAGACGCGGGCGACAACTTCACCAATGCGCAGATCGTGGTGCTACCCGACGCATCTGCGGGCGGCCGTTACGACAAAGTGCTGCGCGTGCCGTACGGCGAATACGTGCCGCTGCGCGGGCTGCTCGAATCGCTCGGTGCGCCAGTCGACCGCATTCCGCGCGACGCTGTAGCCGGCACGCAACCCGCCTATATAGATGTGTCGCTGCCGTCGCGCACCGAGCGGCTCGCGGTCGCCATCTCGTGGGAGGTGTTTTTCTCCCGCCGGGTCAACGACGGGGTCACGAACGGCGGGGGAGTCGTGCTCAATCCGACCAACGGCTCGAGCTACACCGGCGAGATTCTGCAACGACAACAGGTGGCCACCTCACAACTGCGGGCTATCGAATCGGGGCGCTTCGTGGTGCAGTCCGCCACGACTGGCTACTCGCTCGTCGTCGACCACGACGGTCACGTGCTGCAACGCATCCCGATCGGCAAACAGGCGGTCATTTTCCACGACGTTGAGATGCGCACCGGGCGCACCGTGTATTCGCGCACGGGCGATGCTCTCGTTGTCGGAGTGATCGCTCTCATCATCGTCGCAGGAGTCTTGCGGCGCAGGAGAACAGCAACGCGATGAGCAACGAAGTTCGGCTCGGCGACGGAGTGTTCGGTTGCTCGATCGACGTGTTGCGCGGCGCGCGACTGTCGTCGCTTCGCATCAATGCCCGCGAGCGATTGGTTGCGCACTCCCGCGGTGCAACGGCAACGTCGTGGGGCGCGTATCCGATGGTGCCGTACGCAGGTCGGGTGCGCGACGGGCGTTTCACGCACGCCGGTGTTGCGCATCAACTGCCGCGCAACTTCGGCGCGCATGCGATTCACGGCACGGTGTTTGACGTCGCGTGGACCACGATCGAGCAGTCCACGGCGCACGCCGTATTCGTCGCGTCGCTCGGTGCGCGCTGGCCGTTCGCCGGTCGCGTCACGCACGAGGTGAGCATCGACGCGCGCGAACGCAGCGTCACGTGCACGCTGACGGTCGCCACGACGAGCGAGTCGATGCCCGCGCAAGTCGGATGGCATCCGTGGTTCGTGCGACCGGCGCGGCTCGAGGTCGATTTCGCCGAGATGTACGTGCGCGACGCCTCTTACATCGCAACCAACCGCCGCGTCGCGCCACCGCCGGGCCCGTGGGACGACTGTTTCGTCGGACCGCGTCGCACACCGACTGTGGTGTTCGACGACGGAGTACGTCTCACAATTGAGAGCGACTGCGACCACTGGGTCGTCTACGACATGCCGAAGCACGCGCTGTGCGTCGAGCCACAGTCCGGGCCGCCCGATGGTTTCACGCTCGCGCCGCACGTGATAACACCGAGCGAACCGTTGCGTCGCACGATGAAACTGATCGCCGAAACTGATCGCCGGATAACTTCCCAGCGATAGCGTCAGAGCGCATGTCGGGGGGCGACGTGCAGCGCGAGCTCGACCGTCTTCGTGAAGGTCCGCTGCGACTTGCGTATCTCACCTATCGCGGCAAGCCGCACGTCGGTGGCCAGGGCGTGTACACGCGGCATCTCACCAAGGCGCTCGTCGACCTCGGGCACCACGTGGAGGTCTACGGCGGCCAGCCGTATCCGGTGCTCGACTCGCGCATCGCGCTGCACAAGCTGCCGAGCCTCGACATCTTCAACGATCAGTATCCCGGGCGATTCCCCGCGTATTGGGAGCTGAACAACTGGCCCAACGCGCTAGAAGCGCTGTATTTCTTGAAGGGCACTTTCGCCGAACCGCTCACGTTCAGCCTGCGCGCGTATCGCGCATTGCGTGAGCGCACCGCCGACTTCGACCTCGTGCACGACAACCAGTGCCTCGGCAAGCACATTCTGTCGATCGAAAAAATCATTCCGACCATCGTCACGCTGCACCACCCGATCACCAAAGACCGCAAGCTCGAGATGGCGCACACCAAGACGATGTGGAAGCGCCTCGGAATCTCGCGCTGGTACTCGTTCGTCAAGATGCAAGGCAAGGTGGCGAGTCGCTTGCCGCGCATCGTGGTGGTGAGCGAAAACTCGATCAACGACATCCACACCGACATGGGCGTGTCACTCGACCGCATGCGGTTGGTGCCCGTCGGCGTCGACCCAGACCTCTTCAAGCCGCTGCCAGAGGTGCAGCGCAAGCCGCATCACCTCATTACCACGGCGTCGGCCGACGTGGCGTTGAAAGGTCTCGCGTATCTGCTCGAGGCGGTCGCCAAGTTGCGCACCGAACGCGACGTGCATCTCACCATCATCGGCAAACCGCGCGCGGGTGCGAGTGCCGATTTGATCGAGTCGCTCGGGCTGCGCGACTGCATCTCGTTCGTGTCGGGAGTGAGCGACGAACGCATCGTGGAGTTGTACGCAGAGAGCACGCTCGCCGTCGTGCCGAGTCTCTACGAGGGCTTCAGTCTTCCTTCAGTCGAAGCGATGGCAACCGGCATCTGCCTCGTCGCCACCACCGGTGGCGCGCTGCCCGAAGTCACCGGTCGCGACGGCGACACCGTGTTGTCGTGCCCGCCGGGCGACGCGGGTGCGCTCGCAGCAGCGATCCGCCGCGGGCTCGACGACGAACAATTGCGCGCAAAAGTCGGCGCTGCCGGCCGCCAGCGCGTGGTCGAGCGGTGGTCGTGGCGCCACTGCGCGTCGCTCACTGTCGATCAATACCGCGAGGTGCTTGCAATGCCGCACAACGTGGAGAAGTTGCGCCGCCGCATCGCCAAGGGAAACGCCTGAGCCATGCTCACCATCCGCTTCGACCGCCTCCCGATCACCAACGACACCTTGTTTCTCGATGCCGGCGCCGGGTTCGGCCGCCACGCCTACGAGGCGGCACGCCGCGGCGCGACGGTGGTGGCGCTCGACTACGGCCACGACGAAGTCACCGGCACGCGCAACACGTTCGCCGCGATGGCCATGGCCGGCGAGATCGACTCGGCACGATTCGGCGGCGCGATTCGCGGCGACGCCACACGGCTGCCGTTCGCCAATGAGTCGTTCGATTGCGTGGTCACGAGCGAAGTGCTCGAGCACATCCACGATGATGTCGCTGCACTGAGCGAACTCGTGCGCGTGTTGAAGCCGGGCGGCACGTTCGCTGCGACGGTGCCGTCGTGGCTGCCCGAGAAGATCAACTGGATGCTCAGCGACGAATACCACGCGCCGTTCGTCGTGGGCGGCCACGTGCGCATCTACACCGCCGACGACTTGCGCGCAAAAATCAGCGAGCAAGGTCTGCGCATCAGCTCGCAGCACCGCTCGCACGGTCTGCACTCGCCGTATTGGTGGTTGCGCTGCGCGGTCGGCCCGGCCAACGATTCACACCCGCTGGTGAAGCCGTACAAGAAACTGCTCGAGTGGGACATCATGCGCGCACCAGTCGTCACCCGCGCGCTTGATGCTGCTCTGTCGCCGATGATCGGCAAGTCGTACGTGGTGTACGCCGACAAGCCCGCGGCGTCGCACCAGCCTGCGACATCGCGCGTTACCACTTCGCACGTGTCAGCGCACGTGTCGGCTCACCTTCCGACGCGCGACCAACTCCGCGACACTGCGCGTTGGATCGCATCGCTGCAACTGCCCACCGGCATGATTCCGTGGTTTGTCGGCGGCCACTGCGACCCGTGGAATCACGTGGAGACGGCGATGGCGCTCGACGTGATGGGCCTGCACGACGAGGCGCGGCACGCCTACGAATGGTTGATGCACACCCAGCGAGCCGACGGCGCCTGGCACAACTATTACTCGAGCGACGGATCGGTGAAAGACGCCAAGCTCGACTCCAACGTGTGCGCCTACGTCGGTGCGGGCGTGTGGCACCACTGGCAGTGCGCCGACGACCTCGCCGCAGTCGAGCGATTCTGGCCGATGGTCGAACGTGCGACGGAGTTCGTGCTCAACATGCGCCGCAAAGACGGCACGGTGCTGTGGGCCAAAGAAGCCGACGGCGAGCCGTGGTCGTACGCACTGCTCACCGGGTGCAGTTCGATTCGACACTCGTTGCACTGCGCAGCAAACATCGCTGCGTTGCTCGGTGAGCCTCGTCCGTTGTGGCGCGCGGCTGCCGACGCAATAGACGCGGTCATCAACCACTCACCTGAATCATTCGAACCCAAAACCCGCTGGGCGATGGACTGGTACTACCCCGTGCTCGCCGGCGCGCTCGTCGACGACGCGGCAAAGCTACGCCTGAACGAAGGATGGGATGCGTTCTTCATGGCCGAGCGCGGCATTCGGTGCGTGAGCGACGAGCCGTGGGTGACCGCCTCAGAAACCGCGGAGTGCGCCATCGCCCACAGCGCGATCGGCGACCAGCAGACGGCGAGTGAACTGCTCGCTCTCACCACGCTGCACCGCAACGCCGACGGTTCGTATCTGACCGGGCTCGTGTATCCCGATCGCATCGCGTTCCCCGCGATGGAAGTGAGCGCCTACACCGGCGCCGCAGTGATTCTCGCTGCCGACGCGCACATGGCCATCTCGCCGGCGCACCGACTCTTCACGCAGCACTGATCGCGGCGCGTAACGCGACTCAGATCGCCACGCGTAGCAACACGCGCGACACGAATCAGAGCGCCACGCGCCGCAACACGCGCAGCGAGCCCGTGCGCGAAACTTCTGCGTACCGACCCGAGGCGATTGCCGGAAGATAAATCTCTTCATACGGTGCCTGTCCGCCGTCGCGCGGATGCTCGAATACGTCGTGTATCGCGAGCGTGCCGCCGATCGCCACGTGCGGCGACCACGCGGCATAGTCACCGCGTGCCACGAGCCTCGCATGACCACCGTCGATGAAACAGAACGACACCGCTCGACGCCACTGCGCGCCGAGTTCGTGCGAGTCACCGACGCACTCGCGCACCACATCGCCGAGATTCGCGCGCTGAATCGTCGCACGAAAAAACGGCAGCGTGTCGATGCGACCTTGAGCGTTCACCACCTCGGTGTCGTGCCACTCCCACCCCGCCTGGTTCTCCTCCGACCCACCGTGATGATCGACGGCGTACAACTCGGTGCCTGCGGCGCGCGCAGCAGCCCCGAGCCACACGGTCGAGCGCCCACAGTACGAACCGATTTCGACCATCGGCAGTTTCGGCACGAGCGCGGCGGCGGCGAGCGCGGCGTCATACAGGGCGTCGCCCTCGGCTTCGGGCATGAAACCTTTCGTGGAGAGCGCGATCGTGCGCAAGTGTGCGTCGAGCATGGCGCGCAAACGAACGCTAGCGAGCGAAGTTCTGCCAACATGGAGGGGTGACGACAGCGCAGCAGCCGCTCGACGACCTCGTCGCGCTCCTCGATGTGGAGGCAATCGAGGTCAACATCTTCCGCGGCAACAGCCCCGACGAAAATCGTCAACGTGTGTTTGGCGGCCAAGTCGCCGGTCAAGCACTCGTCGCAGCAGCGCGCACCATCGACCAGGCGGGTCGCGACGTGCATTCGTTGCACGCGTACTTCATTCGCCCCGGTGACCCGACAGTGCCGATTCTTTACGAGGTAGATCGTCTGCGCGACGGCAAGAGTTTCTCGACTCGCCGAGTCGTCGCCATCCAACACGGCAAAGTGATCTTCAACTTGCAGGCCAGCTTCCACGCGTACGAGCAAGGCCTCGACTACCAGCCGCAGATGCCAAGCGACGTGCCCGATCCCGAGTCGCTTCCCGATTTTAAGACGCGCATGGAGCCGTACAAGGAGCAGCTCGGTGAGTGGTACGACAGACCGCGCCCAATCGATACGCGCTACGTCGACTCCGATCCGATTTCGCGGGAAGGCAACCCGCGCACCGGTCAACGAGTGTGGATGCGCGCCGACGGTTCGCTGCCCGCCGATCAAGTGCTGCACTCGTGCATCGTGACGTACGCCAGCGACATGACGCTGCTTGACACGGCGCTCTTGCCGCACGGCATCGGATGGACCGACGGCAAGGTGCAGATGGCGAGCATCGACCACGCGATGTGGTTCCACCGTCCGTTCCGCGCCGACGACTGGCTGCTCTACGACCAGGCGTCGCTCTCCACGTCGAGTGCGCGCGGCCTCGCCGGCGGTGCGATCTTCACACGCAGCGGCGAGCTCGTGGTGTCGGTGGTGCAAGAAGGTCTCATCCGCTTGGTCGGAAAGAAGTAGCAGTGGCATGACGCTCACCGCGCTCGCCCTCGTCGTGGTCGGCTTCGTCGGAATGGAAGCTGTCACCTACGTGGTGCATCGCTTCGTCATGCACGGCGTGCTTGAACGGTTGCACCTGAGCCATCACCGTAACGCTGCGGCAGAGTTCGCCGACAAATCACCCGAAGCAAACGATGTATTCCCACTCGCCTTCTCGGCCGTCGTGGTCGCCGCATTTTGGCTCGGGTTCAACGTGGGCGGCCTCGCCTGGCTCTTGCCGCTCTTTATCGGCGTCACGATCTACGGCGTCGTCTACACCGTGGTGCACGACGGCATCATTCACGGGCGGGTTCGGTGGATGAAGCGTCGCGAGTCGCGCGTCGCCGCGACCCTCGCCGATGCTCATCGCGCGCATCACCGCACCAACGGCGAGCCTTACGGGATGTTGGCGCCGTGGCTCACGATGCGCTAAGCGCGCAGCGGGTCGCGGCCGTCCCAGGTGCCTTGCGCACCGTACGGAACGAATCGGGCAAACATTTCCTCGCCGTACCACTGCTCTCGGCGCGTGCGTGCGACGACACGCGAATGTTCGGGGCGCTGGCGCGCGAACTCCGACATCGCAGCAGTGTCGCGCCACAGACTGAACGTGCCGAGCCGCAATATCGGCGCCTCGCCGATTCCGACCACTGCCAGTAACCCATCGCTGGCATGCAACTCGCGATCGACGATTTGCGCATCACGAGAAAATGCCCGCCACGACTTGGCGCGCACATCGGCCCGCGTGATCATCGCCAACGGTCCGCCGCTTGACGGCAACTGTCCCTCGGCGACCAACTTCGGAATCTCGCGACCCCGCCACGAGCCGTGACCGCCGGCGCTTCGCAACTTCACATGCCATGACTCGACGAGACCGCTGCGAGCCTGCACGCGCGCGGTGAACTCATCCGCGCACGCTTCATCGTCGAACATCGCAAAGAGCGCAGTGCGACCGAGCTCGAGACCTGGCGCCGTGCTCGCGCCGCTGCCGGTGCCGAGCACTCGCAAGAACTGCAGACCGCGCGCACGGCGGTATCTCGCGCGATCAAAGGCGAGTGCCGAGAACATCGCGGCACTGCCCCGCCAGCGCAAGAGGTGGAACGTCGCGATGCGGTTCATTTCTCCCTTACAGTGTGTCTCGCGTGTCTGGGCTCTTCATCTCCCTCTTCGTCGGATACCTGCTCGGCTCGATTCCGATTGCCGACACGGTCGCACGCCGCGCGGGCGCCCCGAACCTGCGCGAAGTGGGCGATCGCAACCCCGGGTTCTGGAACTCGCGCAGCGTGCTCACCCGCAACCAGGCGCTTGCGGTGTTCGTCGGCGATTTGTTGAAGGGCAGCGTCGCGGTGGTGGTGGCGCAGGAAGTTTCCGATGACTGGCGTGTGTGGTTCGTCGGTGCCGCGGCGGCAATGATCGGCCATGCATGGCCGGTGTTCGCCCGATTCAGCGGAGGTCGCAGCGTGCTCACCTGGGTGGGTGCTGCGCTGGTGTTGAGTCCGCTTCCTGCCGCGTTCTGTTTGCTGCTCGTCTTGATGTTCTGGGCGGCGACACGCGAGTTCAGCCATGCGGTACGCATCGGAGTCGTGGTCTACCCGTTTGCTCAGTGGTATGCCGACGGCGTCTGGCAAGCGGCTGCCACCGGCGCATTGATGTCGATCATCGGCGTGAGATTCGTGATGGCGTGGGGATGGGATTCAGTACTCGCGGCCACGCCACTGTCGCGATGGCGACACGATTCCGCCGACCACGACGATCCACGCGAGTAGATCGGCGAACGGCGAGAGCCAATAGCCGACACCTGGCTTCTCGTAGGCGCGGTGCGCGCCCACGAGCGTGCCGAGTCGCAACAAAACAGCCGCCGCCGTGAGCGGTGTGGCGACGCCGGCCGCAAACAACCAGACGGGTGCGGCGAGCACCACGAGCGTGACCAGTGCGTCCCACCACTGCCGGGGTGCAGAGTCGACTCCGCCCAGAGCGAGCGACCTTCCCCAGCCCCGCCACGTGTCGGCAAACGAGTCGAACATCGCGACGACGAGCAGACTCGAGCCGTCGAACATCGACACGTGCTTCCCCTCACGCACGAGCATGCGCACCAACGCGACATCTTCGATGATTTCGCCGCGTACGCGCTCGCACCAGTCCTCGCGCATCGCATCTTCGCGCCGCAGCACCATGCACTGGCCGTTGGCGACGGAGTCGCGAGTCGCGCGTGACGCACCGGCTGCGTGGCGATACACGAGCGACACCAACATCGCTGCATGCAGCCACTGGCTCGCGGCCGACGACGTGCGAAACTTCGGCGTAATCGTCGCCATCACCGCGCCGTCAGCAAGCAGTTGCCGCGCGGCGGCAAGCGGAAGTCGCGCATCGGGTCTCGCATCGGCATCGAGCGTCACGATCACATCGCCGCGCGCGGCCTCGATGCCCTGTTTCAGCGCCCAGATTTTTCCGACCCAACCCGACGGCAACGGCGCACCGCGCACGACGCGCGCACCATTCGCCTCAGCGATCGCCGCAGTGTCGTCGCTCGACTCGTCGTCGACCACGATCACTTCGACCACACCAGGAGCACCGCGCAGGGGTGCCAAGCACTCCGCTATTCGCTGCGACTCGTTGCGCGCCGGAACCACCACGCTGATGCGCGGCATCGATACTGAATCGCTCGCGGCCCGACCGCTTGCTGTATCAAGCTGAGCGCCATCAAGGCGCGCGCCGCCGCGCGACGCACGCCAGAGTCGCGGTGCAACGACGACCAGGGCGACGAGTTCAAACGCCGCGAGCAACCAGCGCAGTGTCTCGCTCACGCATGCACGGCCGGGCGACGACCCGACCACGGCGAAGCAGCCTCGAGTTGCGCAGCGAGGCGCAGCAACACGTCTTCGCGATACGGCGCACCGACGAACTGCACGCCCATCGGCAGACCTGACGCGCTCATGTGCAGAGGCAGGCTGATCGCCGGCTGTCCGGTCATGTTGAACTGCGCGGTGTATTGCATGATCTCGCGGATTCGATCGGTCGAGTCGTCACCCGACAATGCCCCAATCTTCGGCGGCGGGCCGGCGAGCGTAGGCGTGACGAGAATGTCGAAGGCGTTCTTGCCGTCGCGCGGCAGCCACCACGACACCACGCGGCGCGTCCACGCCTGCATCCACGTGACTGCGCTGAGGTAGGCCACCACGTTCGTCGCGTTGCCGAACTGCGCCATCAGGTGATTGCCGGGCTCGATGTCGTCGGTGGTGAGGCTGACGCCGAACGACTTCTCCAACGCTGCAACGTCGTTGGCGATGTGCGCGATGACAATCGCGAGGAACATGTCGCCGAACTCCGCTTCGCCGAGCGCCGCGGGTGACGCAACCTCCACGTGGTGCCCGAGACCTTCCAGCAACTTGCCGGTGGCGGCCACCGACTCGCGCGCTTCGGGGTGATCGAGCCCGCCGGCCATGAGCGGACCCGACAAGAGGCCGACGCGCAACTTCTCCACCTTCGCGCCGACTTCGCTCACGTACGGGCGCAACGGCAGCGGCGGCGTGTTCGGATCGCCTGCTTCGTATCCGCTGATTGCATCCATCACCGCCGCGGTGTCGCGCACCGATCGCGTCACGCAACCTTCCACCACGCCACCGATCCACGATTCTCCGATTGCAGGCCCGAGACTCACGCGCCCCTTGCTGGGCTTCAGACCGACAAGACCGCACTCGCTCGCCGGAATGCGTATGGATCCGCCGCCATCGTTGGCATGCGCAACTGCGACGCAACCTGCGCCGACGCCCGCCGCCGACCCGCCGCTTGAACCGCCGGTCGAGTGCTCGGTGTTCCACGGATTGCGTGCCGGACCGTACGCGAGCGGCTCGGTGGTGATGGTGCTGCCGAACTCGGGCACGTTCGTGCGACCGATGGCGATGAAGCCGGCACGACGGAACCGTTCATAGAGATAGGAGTCTTCGGTTGCGACGAACTTGCGGTTCTTCAAGAAACGCGTGCCGAGGTGGTACGGCTCACCTTTGATCTGGCAGTTCAGGTCCTTCACGAGCATCGGCACACCGGCGAACGCACCGTTGCCCGCAGACTTCGCCTCGGCGCGCGCCCGCTCGAATCGCGGGTGGATCACTGCGTTGAGCTGCGGATTCACGCGCTCCACGGCGGCAATCGCGAGATCGACGAGTTCGGCGGCGGAGAGTTGTTTGCTGCGCAGCAGTTCTGCCTGCGCCGTGGCATCAAGTTCGAGCGGGTTGGTCATGTTCCGACACACTAGAAGCCGTGCGGGTGTTGGCGGCAGTCGACAAGTTCCGCGGCACCGCATCGGCCAACGAAGTGGCTGCCGCGATTAGCGACGCCTGCTGGACTGCCGGGCACGAGTGCGAAGAAATCGCGCTTGCCGACGGTGGCGAAGGCACGCTCGCGGTGCTCGGCGGGCCGAATCGCACGACCACAGTCGAGGGCCCGCTCGGTGCGCCGGTCGACGCGGCGTGGCGATTGCACAACGGCACCGCAGTGATCGAGATGGCGCTCGCGTCTGGCTTGCTCGTCGCGGGTGGTGCAGAGCACAACGACCCGGTCGCGGCATCGACCGTGGGCACCGGCCAGTTAATCGACAGCGCGCTCGACCTCGGCGCAGAACGGATCATCGTGTGCGTCGGCGGATCTGCGACGACCGACGGCGGTCTGGGCGCCGTGCGAGCGATCTCGACGCCGGCTCGACTCAAGCGACTGGAGTTCGAAGTGGCGTGCGACGTGCGCACCAAGTTTCTCGACGCCGCCACCGTGTTCGCCTCGCAGAAAGGTGCGAGCGATTCGCAGGTGAAGTTTCTCTCCACGCGTCTGGCTGGCACCGCGCAGTGGTATCTCGATCGTTTTGGAGTCGACGTGACGAGCGTCGAAGGCGGCGGTGCTGCAGGCGGCCTGGCCGGCGGGCTCTATGCGCTCGGTGCCCGACTGGTGCCTGGTTTCGATCTCGTCGCAGAAGAGATGATGTTGCTCGAGCACCTCGCACAGTGCGACGCCGTGATTACCGGCGAAGGCAGGCTCGATGACACGAGTTTCGACGGCAAGGTGGTGGGCAGTGTGATCGCGCTCGCGCGCACGCACTCAATACCAGTTGCCGTGGTCTGCGGCGATGCGACCAACGAAGCTCGCAGGCACGCCGAGCGGCTGGGCGCTCATGTCATAACGTTGCGCGACGAATTCGGCGAAGCCGCAATGACGAGCCCGAAGCAGTGCGTCCGCGACGCGGCGCTGATCAGCCTCCGACGGTGGTCGTCGTAATTACTGCCGGCGTGGCGGCCGCAGCACCGCTGGCGATGATCGCCAAGGGCTTGCCCGCCAAGTCGGTGCCGAGCAAGACGAGCACGCTCGCCTCGCCGAGGCTGCCAGTTTCGGTCGGGATCGGCGTCGGCATCGGCGACGTGGCGACTCCGCCAAGTTCTTGCGCGACTTGCGCGGCGGCAGCTTCGCTTCCGAGCAAGTAGTAGACGACGGTGACCGTCTGCTTGGGCGTGATCTCGCTCTTGTTGATGGCCGGCTGCACGATGTAGCCCTTGCCCTGCATCTCGGTGGTGAGGAGTCCGGCGCTGCCGCTCACACCCGATGCGTTCGCAACTTGCACCTTGAACGCCGTGAGCACGACTGGCGCCGTAGTGGTCTGCACCACGACTTCTTCGACCGTGGTCTCAGTCGAGGCTTCTTCCGTCGGTGCAACGTCTTCTGGAGCCGCGATCCCCGAGTCGTTGCGCAGGTCGCGCAGGATGAAAAAGCCCAGCAACACTGCGAGTACCGCGACCGCAATCGACAGCACGGAATTGACATTGGCCGCCCGCGGTTCGGGGGCTGGGCGCGGACGACGTTGTTCTTGACTCATGGCATCAACAGTAGCCCTGCGCTGTGTGCAGAAAGCGCCGCTCGCGCAGGACTGAGAACTGTGTCTCGCGCAGGACTGCAAGCGACATCTCGCGCGTCACAACGAGCCACATCTCTCGATGCACCGAGCCGAGGGTGGGGATTGAACCCACGACCTGCCGCTTACAAGGCGGCTGCTCTGCCACTGAGCTACCTCGGCGAGTCGCGTTCAGCGACGAAGTTCCATGCTACGAGCGAGGTTCGCCGGGTTGCCGCGCGCGCACGACTTCGTACGTCGCGAGCGCCGCTGCCGCCGACACGTTCAGCGACGACAACGCACCACGCATCGGAATCGACACGAGCAGATCGCATCGTTCACGCACGAGTCTCGAAAGACCGGGCCCTTCCGCGCCGAGCACGAGACACACATGTTCGCGAGCAAGATCGCCGAGACCGAACACCGGCTTGTCGGCGGCGTCGTCAAGCCCGACTACCCACACGTTGTTGTCACGCAGTTGCTGAATCGCGGTCGGAAGTCCGGGCACCACGCACATCGTCAAGTACTCAATTGCGCCGGCTGCGGCCTTCGCAGCACTCGGCGTCACGTGCACCGCGCGATGTCGCGGAAGAATCACCGCATCGACTCCTGCACCCTCGCAGCTGCGCAGGATCGCCCCGAGATTTCCGGGGTCGGTGACACCGTCCACAGCAACGATGAACAACTTGTCGTCGTCGCGAGCCGATGCGAGCACCTCGTCGAGCAGAGTTTCTTCGAGCGGCTCGGCGAACGCGATGACTCCCTGCGGAGCCTCGCTTCGTGCGAGGTCGTCGATCTCGTCGCGTGAGACGCTGCGTACAGCAACGCGCTGCGACCGCGCAAGTTCGAGAATCTCGCCGATCACCGGATTCCGCTCGCTGTCGTCGTTGACCAATATCTCGCGCACACGACGACGCGATGCAATCAGCAACTCGCGGACCGCCTGGCGACCCTCGATTTGCTCGCCGCCGAGCGAACGGTCGTTGTTCGCGGCGCGCGCGGGTCGACCGGCGCGAGGCGGGCGACGATCACCGCGACGCGGACCGTCACCCCGACGCGGACCGTCACCCCGACGCGGACCGTCACCCCGACGCGGACCGTCTCCACGACCGTGTCCTTCACCGCGGCCACGTCCATTCCCGCGGCGCGGTCCGCCACCCCGCGAACGACGACTCATGCGGTGAGCAACGCCACCGCGATGCACGCGATGCCCTCCGTGCGACCGATTGCGCCGAGGCCCTCGGCACGCCGGCCCTTCACGCTCGCCGGAGCACCGAGCGCCTGCGTGAGATTGGTTTGCATCGCTTCGCGTTGCGGCGCAATCTTCGGACGCTCGCAAATCACATTCACGTCCACGTTCGCCACCTGCCACCCCTCGCTGCGCACCATCGCTACGACGGCACGCAGAATCGCCATCGAGTCGGCTCCCTTCCACTTCGGATCAGTGTCAGGAAAATGACTTCCGATGTCGCCGAGACCCGCGGCACCGAGCAACGCATCGCTCACGGCGTGCGCCACCGCATCGGCATCACTGTGTCCGGCGAGCCCGCGCTCGCCTGCAAACGTGACTCCGGCGAGCACGAGCGGGCGCTCGTCGTCGGCGAAGCGATGCACGTCGAAACCCTGGCCGATACGCATTCCGTTCATCGGCGACTACCGATTGCTCGCGTGGCCATCACTGTTCACCGCGTTGCTGCGCGCGAGCCCACTCGAGATCGTCGCGCGTCGTAATTTTACGATTGAGCACGTCGCCGTCGACGACTATCACTCGCCCGCCTTCGGCTTCGACGAGCGTCGCGTCGTCGGTACCCTCGCCGCGCTGCGCGTGTGCGCGACGCAAGATTTCTGCGCGGAACGCCTGCGGGGTCTGCACGGCGCGCAACGAACCTCGCGGCGGAGTACGCGTGACTTGCCCGGTGTCGTCGACCACCTTGATGGTGTCGGCAACCGGAATCGCAGGCACCGCGCCGTCGGCACCATCGGCAACCGACGCAATCACCCGCGCGAAGTCGTCTTCGTTGGCGAATGGCCGCGCGGCATCGTGCACGCAAATGATGGTCGCGTTCTTGGGCACCGCTGCCAGACCGTTGCGCACCGACTCGCTGCGCGTCGCACCGCCCGCAATACCGCCTTCTTCAAGTGCAACATCAGGCGGAAGCACCACGACCACACCGTCGCTCGATTCGCGCGCGACCGCGACAGACCAATCCATCACGCGACGGTCACCGAGCATCTCAAACTGCTTCGGACCACCGAATCGAGTACCGGCGCCAGCGGCGACGACGATGGTCCAGATCACCTCGCCGGGCCTGCGCAGTTCTCCCGTCGGCATCGCCCGTAAGGGTAGTACCGTGATTCGCATGACCCACGACGAACTTCTTGCGAAGAACGAGTTCTTCGCAGCGACACCGCCTGCATCTCTGAAGAAGATTGCCGCGGCCGGCGTGGTGCGATCGCTGCAACGCGGCGACGTGCTGTTCAACGAAGGCGACGCGCCTGACGCGATGTTCGTCGTGTTGACGGGTCGCATTGCAATCGCAATCGGCAACCGTCCACTCGATGCGCGCGAGAGCATGCTCGCGCTGATGGAATCCGGCGACTTGTTCGGCGAACTCGGTCTGCTCGACGACGGTGCGCGCAGCGCGCTGGCCCGCGCACTCGAGCCGTCGAGCGTGCTGCAGATTCCCTACTCGGCAGTGAAGGCCGAACTGCAGGGCAACCCGTCGATGTTGTGGGGCGTCACCAAATTGCTCGCCAAGCGTCTGCGCGTGATGGACGAAGTGCTGTCTGACAGCGTGTTTCTCGACGTCACCGGGCGTACCGCCAAGCGGCTGCTCGAGTTGTCGGAGGGCGTCGACGAATTCGTGCTGCCCGTCACGCAAGAAGAACTCGCCGGCATGGTCGGTGCGTCACGCGAGCGTGTCAACAAAGCCATCGCGAGTTTCATCAGGCTCGGCTGGCTCGAACAAGCCGATCGTCGCTACCGCATCAAAGAGCGCGCCAAGATGAC
>VFQT010002536.1_pt1 | contig 18560 bp, 16 predicted proteins | sample 3512381 | NCBI WGS metagenome assembly VFQT01 (sample SAMN10412376, study PRJNA504923) | tailings metagenome | isolation source: Relicate 2 Philex TSF3 active mining site | place: Philippines: Tuba, Benguet | collected 2017-08-29
TCAACAATCCATAGAACAGCTTAAAATTTTATGCCTCTCGGAGATTGAAATTTTAGATGCCGCACAAAATCCAGTCTCTCTTGACAAAAAAATTGATGATATGTATAACTCAATCAAAAGAGAGATGAAATCTCGCATTAAAAGCACAAATGCAAAGGGCATAGTGGGTTGTTATGCAATTATTGAAATTGCAAAGATTATTGAAAGAGTCTCCGACTACTCAATCTACAACCACTTTACGGTTAAGTATGTTGCAAGCGGGCAAGATTTTAGTGCCGAGCTTGATAATGATATATAATAGTAAAAGATATGCAAATAAAACTAAGCCAACAAGATATTTTTAACGCTTCAAAATGCAAATATAAAGCAATTTCTGCCGAGCTTGAAGCCGACATGACAACCCCAATGCTTGCATTAACAAGAATTAAAAACTCAAGTCTTGAATGCCTAGACTACTTTTTTTACGACTCCGTAATAACAAACTCAAACAAGGCAAGATACTCAATTATCGCAATAGGATGCAACGAAAAACACTCACTTAACTCCTCCCCTTCGCTAAGCAGCAAAATGGATACCTTGGTGCAAAATCTTGAAGTTGACACCTTAGGCAAAAACATGCCAGATTTTGTCTCTTCTTACTTTTTTTATCTATCTTACAACTGCACGGAGGCACTTTATTTAATTGATGCAAGTAAGCAAGTTAAGGATGTGTCAATACCAGATTGCGTTATCACCTTGCCAAAGTATATAGTTTATTTTGACAAACTTTTTGACAAACTAACAATTGTTGCCATTTGCCAAAGCGGAGAAGGTTACATTAATGCCAAGCAAAGATTGCAAAATATTAAAGATATTGTTTTGGGTATCGTGCCTGAGGCTGCAAAAATTAATTCACCGCAAAAACAGACTATGCCAAGCCCACAAGGCGGCGTCTACACAAAGGAGCATCTTGTTAAAATTACCGATATTGGGGAGGTTAAACTTATGTCCGATACCTCAAAACAAGACTATCTAAACAAGGTACAAAAGTGTATTGATTACGCAAGGGAGGGGGATTGCTTTCAGGTTGTTCCATCCTTGCGACTTGTAAAAGATACCGACGAAGGCTTTGAGCCACTCTCGTTTTACAGAGCACTTAGAGGCATAAATCCATCGCCCTTTATGTTTTGCGTTAAAATTGATGACTTTTACATTATAGGCTCCAGCCCCGAAATAATGGTAAGAGTAAAAAATGGCGAAGTATTCATCAAACCTCTTGCCGGCACAAGACCAAAGGGCAAGAGTGAGGCTGAGGACAAAAAAATTGCCGAGGATTTACTTGCCGACCAAAAGGAAGTATCCGAGCACTTGATACTACTTGACCTTGCACGCAACGATGTTGGCTGCGTTTGCAAAGATAACTCCGTTGAGGTTGTAAGGCAGATGGAGGTTGAGTTTTACTCTCATGTAATGCATATATCTTCCACCGTAAAAGGATTGTTACGAGATGACAAGAGCGTTGTAGATGCTATGTTTGCTGGGTTTCCGGCGGGAACGCTCTCTGGTGGGCCTAAAATTAGGGCGATGCAGATAATTGCAGAGCTTGAAAGCGTAAAAAGATGTTTTTATGCTGGCTGCCTTGGTTATGTCAATAAAAATAGCCTTGAAACCTGCATAATGTTACGCACCGCCTTGGTAAAAGACAAAAAAGTTTTTATGCAGGCTGGGGCGGGGGTTGTGTATCATAGCGAGCCCGAAAGTGAATATAATGAATGCATAAACAAGATGATGGCCTTGATAAAAAGTCTTTACTTGTCAAAAGAATTTGTTTAAGATAATGACAGCAATTATTTGTGCCTTAAAATGAATTTTTTTTCTAGCGGGAGTGTTAAAAGGTTTATCAAAAATCTTTTATTAATTCTTGTTGCAACATCAATCATTGCATCCTGCAAAGGTAAAAACAAAGGATGTATATCAAAAGACATAGCAGACCAAGGCACTGGAGAAATAGGAAATAAAGCTGCGGGCGTGCAACAAACTTTTAACAAAGGTGTTTTTGGTACTTGGTTAGCAAGCCTTATTATAGGGCAACTTACCGCAAGAATATACGGGGACTCAAGTTTTTGGAAGACAAACGATGTTGATGCAGGTAAGGGAATGTTGCACAAAACCAACTCCTCAGGCTTTAACGGCATAATACATTCCACTGTGAAAAATTTTTTAGGCGATAGGGATGTTAAACTTGTTGTATCAATGTGTATAATACTATACATTACTCTTTATGGCGTAGGGATTATTGTAGGGACTAAATCAATTGCAATTAAAGATGTATTGCCAGATGTGTTTAGAATTTTTGTTGTTATACTTTTTACAAGTGCAAAAGGTTGGGATTATTACTTTGACTTTATAATAAGACCCCTGCTCTTTGGTGCTAAGTACTTAGCTTATAAATTTAATGTGTCCTTAAGCGGCGGTGCAAACCCCGAGACCCCTTTTGGACTTTTAGACCAAGCCCTATTCTATGTTTTTTCCCCTCTTGCGATGGAAAAAATCTTAGCTTTTGTTATAATTGGTTACTTTGGATTTTTCTATCTAATTGCAATAATGTTTGCAGTATTGTCTTTGTTAATACTTAATTTTAGAGGTATTTTACTATATGCATCAACCATGGTAATTGCTGGGTTTATGCTTTGTGCTGGCCCTATATTTATTATAATGCTGATATTTGACAGAACAAAAGATTTTTTTAAAACATGGTTTAAGGCACTTGCGGCTCTATCTTTGCAGCAATTTATGATATATATTGTTTTAATATTAACAAACTATATACTAATTGCCTTCATCAAAACAGCAATGATGTACGAAGTTTGCTGGGGCACTGTTTTAGGCATAACATTTAAAATTCCTTTACCGTCTTGGCTTGCAACAATCTTTAACACCGAATACATCCTTAAAGTAACAATACCTTTTATGTTTGGGTATAAATTTTTACCAAGCGTGTCAAACCCCTACCCAGACATATTAACCAATATTGGATGTCTTATTGTAATGAGTTTAGCATCCCAAAAAATGCTTGATGCCGCAGTGGAAATATCAGGTGCATTAATATCGGGCGGTATAGATACTAAAAAAGGCTCAATTGGTGCAATGTACGAAAAGTCTGCAGCTATGAACAAGGGCTTAAACGAAGGTGCGGCAGCTTTAGCATGGGAGAATGCAAAGGCAGCATACTCCAATGTTGCAGATAGATTTAGCGGTAAGGGAGCTCAGGATAATTTAAGCAGAATAGCTCAAAGAGAAAAGTATATCTCGCAAAACAAAGAAGGGTTAAAAGACCTTGAGGGAAAGAATGGCTTTTTAAATACCTTAAAAAAAGGATGGAAGCATACTAAAAATGCTTATCATGGTGGTCAAAATTTCTGGGATAAAGGATCGAAAGTCATGAATGTTGACATGCTTGGCAACCAAGCAGCAGAGAATGCCATTGAAAAAAATAAAAAAAATACCGATATCTTAAACAATGTTAAAGGCAAAGCAGGTAGCGATGTGATGAACGCCTATAACGCTAAACTTGATGACTATAACAAAGCTGTTTCGCAAGGTGAGAATGCTAGACAAGAATTTTTAAACAATCCAGAAAACGAGGATTTTGCAGATGCAAGAAACACTCTACTTGAGCAGTACCAAAATGATTCCATTAAAAACGGAGGAATGGTTGCTATTGATCACGGCTTTCGCAAGGATGGCATGATAAGAGGAGCGACAGGCTCTGAAGCTGACAAAAAAGCTATGGAAAAAGACTTTGATGCCTACAATGCAAGACAAGCAGCCGCATCCAAATTAAAACCTCCTAGCGGAGCATCGGGCTCTGGCTCTGGGGCTAAATCCAATGTAATTAGCGACGATGCATCTGGCGGCGATGGTAACGATACAGACCGTAAATCACCTTTAAGAGACAATACCAAGACAGGTGACAAGGGGGGTGATAAAGGAGGTGACAAATCAAATATTGCGTCCAAAGATGGAGCAAAAGGAATGGGAGGCGAAGAAGAAAATAAAACAGGTGACAATCCTTTGCCAGAAACTGAAGATCAAGATAACATGGCAGAAAGAGGAGAAATTACTCCAATGGAAAATCCTGAAAGCAACGAAGGTGAAGAAGTGGAAAAAGAAGAAGAGGGGGAGGAAAGTGGAGGAGCGGAAGGAGATGGAGGTGGTAATGAAGTTCTGCTTGAAGGTGAAGGCGTTAACAACCTTGACAGTGTTGAAGAGCCAGATGACAACTCTAACTCTGGCGAAGGAGGAGGAGGCGAAGGAAGTATGAACGACAGCTCTGACTCTACCAATGGGGATGGAGGTAGTTTTTCACCAAATGATAACATTGAATTTGAAGAGCCTGCCCGTCCGCAATCAGCACCATCTGGTGAGAGCTCTGCCCCAAGCTCAAATCCGCCAGCTAGACCGTCAAGTGCACCATCCAAGCCACCAAGACGCAGAGGAAGCTACATGGATTCAACTTCCAGCAGTAGAGCAAAGCAAACATCCAAGTCTACCAGCGGTGGTGGAAAGCGTTGGAATTATTAAAATTAGATATGTTTTATTTATATTTAATTTTGCTGCCAGTTTTGTCTGGGTGCGTTTCGTTTTTAAGGCTTAATAAAAACCTAAGGGCTTTTATAGCTAGCCTTATTTGCATGGTGTTTTTTTTGTTAGTGGATTTTTTGTTTAAAAATCACCTCCTTCAATTCACCACCAGCCCTGTTAAAATTAGGGCTTTTTTGGAAATTTCGTTTTTTTTAGACAACTGGTCCTTAAGTTTTTTACGCTTGCTATCTTTTTTGTGGCCCCTTTGCAACATATACTGCATTTATTACACTTAGGATTTAAAACCTAATCAGGCTTTTTCTAAGGAGGACTTTTATGCTTTTTATCAATTTAGCATAGCTGCTTGCGTTGGTGGTATTTTAGCTGGGGACTTGCTGACAATGTTCTTGTTTTACGAAGTTTTGAGCCTTGTTACAATCCCTCTTATAAACATAAATCATAGCAAGGAAGGTGCAGCCGCCTTAAAATACTACATTTTTCACCTTGTTGGCTGCTCAGCATTTTTTATATTTTCGGCTCTTGTGGTATGTCTTGTGGATGGCGGCAGCCTGTCATTTACCGAGAGCAACAATTTATCATCGGCATCATCTTTAAAAACTACCATAGTAATGCTTGGATTTGTTTTTGGTTCTGCAAAATTTGCAATCTTTCCATTGCACTCTTGGCTGCCAAAAGCAATGGTTGCCCCTGTGCCGGTAAGTGCTCTTTTGCATGCTGTTGCGGTTGTTAAACTTGGTGCATTTTTTGTTTTTAGGGCATTGCATGATGTAATTGGATTTGCAAATATTAAACTCTCATCCGTTTCAAGCTTGCTTGGCGGATGGTGGCTTGTGTATCTTGCGTGCTTTAGTGCAATTTATGGCTCGTTTTTGGCACTTAGGCAAAAAGAGCTTAAAAAGATGCTCGCCTATTCAACTATATCTCAGCTTAGTTATATAGCTATTGCTATTGCAATGTTTAGCGACCAATCAGCCAAAATAGTCTTTACCCAGATTGCTGCACATGCCCTTAGTAAGATAACTTTATTTTTTTGTTGCGGAATTATACTTATGCACAACAAGGCAATCACGGTGCAAAAAATTCATGGTCTTGCAAAAATGTTGCCAATTACCTGTTTTTGCTTTTGTATTGCAGCTTTTGCGATGATTGGACTACCCCTTACAAGCGGATACATAGTTAAACAGCAAATGCTTGAGGCAAGCTTTGGTGCCGGCGGAGGGATTTTTGTGCAGTTTTGCCTCCTGTTAAGCACCATTTTAACCGCAATGTATTTCTTACCAATTATATACCGAATGTTCTTTGCAAACTCTGCAAAAGCAATATCTGTAAAAAGTTTTTTTAAACTTCAAGAATGTAATACAATGCTATTACTTGTAATTATTGTGTTTAGTGTGTTAAATTTCTTGTTTTTTAAAAATTTATTAATTACAATTTTGTAGTTATTGTAGCTTATTGTTTTAGTATTGTTATATGTCTTCAAATATCTTAAAAGGTAAAAAGGTTTTGGTTATGGGTGTTGCAAACAATAAATCTATAGCTTGGGGAATTGCAAAAGCTTGCCACGATCACGGTGCCGAGCTTGCATTTACATATCAGGGCGAGGTTCTTGAAAAACGCGTTAAACCACTTGCGGAAGAGGTGGGCTCGGATTTAGTGATACCATGCGATGTGTCAAACGAGGCGTCAATAGACGAAGCATTTAATATAATTAAGCAAAAATGGGGTAAGATTGATTATTTGGTGCATGCTATTGCCTTTTCGGACAAAAACGAACTTAGGGGCAATTTTTACGACACAACAAAGGACAACTTCTTGCTTACAATGAACATATCTTGCTATTCATTTATTGCGGTTTGCAAAAGGGCAAAGGAGTGTATGGATAAAAACGGCAGTATCGTTACCCTTACTTACTTTGGTGCCGAAAAATTTATTCCCCACTACAATGTTATGGGTGTTGCAAAGGCAGCTTTGGAGGCGAGTGTTAGATATTTAGCCTGCGACTTTGGTCCTCACGGAATCCGTGTTAATGCAATATCAGCAGGACCAATTAAAACACTTGCGGCATCTGGCATAGGTGATTTTTCATTGATGAGTAAGTGGAACGAGGTTAACGCTCCACTAAAACGCAATGCAACAATTGAGGATGTTGGCGGTTGCGGTGTTTTTTTAGCCTCTGACCTATCTACAGCAATTACTGGGGAGGTTATTTATGTTGATGCTGGTTACAACATCACTGGCATGGCTACGGATCACGAGCTTGTTAAATTTTGCGGCGATCTTGCAACCAAAAGACACGGCGAATAAGCTTGAGTGTATGCTCTTTATCCCTTTTGTAAAAGCAGTTTCAAAACTAATATTAACTAGCGTTTTGCTTTTTTGCATTCTATTACCTAGCGTTAAAGCCGAGCAGAGTAGTCAAGTTTATCCTTCTGTCTACCCCATTAGACTATCTCTTAAAATTGCCTCTGGCAATACGGCTGGTGCCTATTATGCAATTGCGGATAAAATCTGCAATAATTTTAACGATAAGCACAATCAAAACCAGCTTAAGTGCGTCAACCTTATTAGCAAAGGCCCGGTACGCAATTTAAGCCTGCTGGCAAATGGCAAGGTTGATGTAGCTATTGTTAAATCGCTGGAATTTAGTAAAATGTTCAATCAAAATGCCGTAAATCTATACTCTAAAATCAAACCCATTGCAATTGTTGGCGAGGAGCACCTGACGATACTTGCAAAAAAATCAAGTAAAATAAAAACAATTTACGACCTAAGCGGCAAGCTGGTCAACATTGGCACCCCCAAGGCTCACAACACTCAAATTACAACAGCAATTTTAAAAGCACTTGGAATTAAACCAAGAGCTGTTTTTGATATAGACTTAGATTCCGCCGTGCAAGCTTTGTGCAAAAGCAAGGAGCTTGATGCTTGGATTTATTTTTTGCCCCACCCAAACTTTCAAATTTATGACAATCTGCGTAAATGTGGCTTGACTTTGGTGCCTTTAAGCATTGAGGATGCAGTTAAAATTTCTCAAAAAATTAAGTTTCTTCGCCCATCCAAAATACCGCAAAATACTTATTTAGATTTTTCCGATGATTTACAAAGCATAAGCCTGCAGCTAATCTTGGCTGCAAAAGCAAACATAGACCCCGAGGCATTTAAATACCTTAAAAATATTACTTCAAACTCACTTAAAAAATAACCAACATTCAAATCCACTCGGTGCAATTTTAATTTTAAATTAGATTTTGCCTTAATTTACCTCCTCACAAATTAACACTTTAAAAAGCTCACCCATCTGCTCGGGCGATATAATGCGGGAGACTGCAATTTTTGCAAGCTCTGCTTTTTGCGGATTTGCACTTTGCTTTGCAAGATATTTATTAAGACGCACCTCAATGCCAAGGGATCTAAAAAAATCACCCTGATTTATCACACCAAAGGTTACAAGACCATTTTTGATTGCAATGTTTTGCAAGTTGTCAAAATTTACTAAATAAGTAATGTCAGCATCACCAAGATTTGTCAAAACATCAACTTCTTTATGAGCCCTAACCGCCTTAATACTTGACCTAAAATTAGGCTTAACATACCCGTAGTCTATGGTTAAAAACACACCGCCTTGCTTTTTTACCTGTTTTGCAAAAAAGTTAAAGCATTCAAGTGCCTCACCTGCAATCTCAATAATACTCTCCTCTTCAAGCTCGTAGTTAATGTTATTTGCCGTTAAAAAAGCCTGCATTTGCTCGTTGTAGTTAAGCCTTTTGTCGCAACCAAACTCAAGCTCGCCACTTTCCTCGCCTATTGTAATTACTGCCTCGTGCCAATTACCATCGTTCAAGACAAATTGCTTTAATGCAAAGGCATCAAAAAACTCGTTTGAAAAAACAAAGAGTTTAGAACTCTCATCTGCATCCTCAAGGGCATCTTGATATTGTTTTTTCCAAGTGATTTCAATGTCGTCAAAAAAAGGCGCTAAGATTTGCTTTTGCTGCCTTGTTAAAGCATCAGAGCTTTCAACCATCACAACAGAGAGCCTGTTATAAACATCAGGGACAAGCTTTAACAAACTAAGACAGTCTCGCATAAAAAAGCCGCCGCCGCCGCCAAGCTCGCAAAGTGTCAGCTTTGAAGCTGAACTAAATCTTTTATAACAAGAAGCGATAAAAAGCCCTATCATCTCACCAAATAGGCTAGTCATTTGCGGAGCGGTTACAAAGTCGCCGTCCGCCCCAAAAGGATTTTTGGTTTTGTAATAGCCAAAATCATCATGGTACAGACAAAGATTAATAAATTTATCCACTTCAATAAAGCCATTTGCTTTGATAATTTCTGTAATAATATACTTTAAGGATTGCTTTGCCTCAATGTTGTCAGTAAAATCAGTGTTAGCTGCGTAGGTCATAGTCCTCAGTTAAAATGTAGTCAAGTTTTACATCAAAATCATTTGTATTAAAATCATTACATTCTTGCATGCTAAATGCAAGTCCTATTTTTAACTGAACTTTACTTTTGTGCTCTGCAAGATATCTGTCGTAAAAACCCCCGCCATAGCCAAGTCTATAAAGATTTTTGTTAAAAGCAACCAATGGCACGGCAACAACGCTTGGCACAATATCTGCGATATCATTTGCAGGCTTTGCAAAGTACATCAAACCATTTTTTTTATCCGTAATAACCGGCAATAAGTAATTTGGATATTCACTTGCAAGCAAAGCGGTATCAACCTCGTTTTTAATAGGTGAGTAGATTGCAATATATTCATCACTCTTGCCTATAATATTAATAAATTTTTTGCAAATAATAGCAGATGCCTCTTTAATAAACGCGGTATTTAATTCAAGGCGTTTTGCAAGCATAGCATGCCTTGCCTCTGCCTTGCCACTAACAATCATTCCTTGCAACTATAAATAAAAAATATGTCAATTATAGTATTATTATCTATTGGCTAAATGTCAATATAATGTCAATGTTAAATCCAAAGCAAAGAAAAAAAGATAGATTATTTTGCAAATAGGATTTAAGATTTATAAGAAAATTGTTTTGTAATATATATGCCAAACTTTTGCATTATTGCCGATGAGTTTAACGAGCAGGCAATTGCCTTTGCCTTGCAGCTTGAGGCTATGCTTGATATAAAATACTGCACCATTGCAGGGCTTAAAGGTGGGGAGGCAAAAAGTGAGCCTACAGTAGTTATTTGCATTGGCGGAGATGGATTTTTACTAAAGGTAATTCAAAGATTTTTGGGGCTTGGCGGCATTAGCTTTTACGGCATCAACTTTGGCACCTTTGGCTTTTTACTTAACGCAAAAAAAGCCGCAGCCGATGTTATGCAAAGCATTGCAGATGCTAAGACCACAACAATTTACCCCCTCAAGGCAAGCCTTGTTAAAACAAACGGAATGCAAAAAGATGTTTATGCCGTAAATGAGATTTCTTTTTTGCGGCAAACAAATCAGGCTTCGCACTTTTGCATTAGCATTGACGGTAAACAAAGAATACCAGACCTAGTCTCTGACGGGCTTTTAATTGCAAGCCCCGCTGGGTCAACGGCTTACAACTTTTCGGTTCATGGTCCAATCTTTACCCCAGAGTCCAACTTGGTAAGTATATGCCCCATTAGCCCCTTTAGACCAAGACACTGGCGTGGCGCGCTTATTTCTAACGACTCGGTGATAGATGTTGCAATCAACAACACTAACAAAAGACCCACAAATCTTAGCGGCGACAGTGCCTTTAAAACAAATGTTGAAAGAGCAAGAATAATAACCGACAAAACAAAGCCAATCCACCTGCTTTTTGATGCAAACAAACCCTTTGCCGAAAAGCTCCTTGAAGAACAATTTGCCGTTTGATTTTAAACTATGCAAAGTAAAATTTTTGACGATATAACCTTTTGCAAACCATTAGCATCGGATGAAACACCATCCGCTTACAGCCTGCTATGCGAGCTTTTGCAAAAATACAACATTGCCGAAATTGAAGACAAGCTTGGCATACATAGCGGAACCTCCAAAAGATGGTTAAGCCAGCAAAAAGTGCCAAACAATTATTTTAATGACCTAAACCACCTGCTTGGCACAAAATACACCCCTCAGGATACATATAGGCAAAAAGACCAGTTTTACACAAACGAGGAGGTCTCGCTCTTTTGCTACAAAAAAACTTTAGAGGTTTTAACTGAGCTTGGCATAAAACACAATGAATATACATTTATTGAGCCTAGTGCCGGTTGCTGCAATTTTTATAATCTTTTGCCTGCAGCCAGAAGGATTGGCGTTGACATAGACCCAAAGGGAGCTCTTGCAAAAGAGTTAATTTGTAGCAACTATTTAGATTTTACCCCTGAATGCAAAAATTCAAATTCTGGCAAATATATAGTAATTGGCAATCCTCCATTTGGTCTTAGGGGTAATTTAGCATTAAGATTTATCAATCACTCGGCACAATTTGCAGATGTTGTTGCATTTATATTGCCACCACTTTTTAATAGCACTGGCAAGGGCGTGCCAATGAAGAGAGTCAACCCAGAATACTCCCTTGCCTATAGCCAAAAATTGCCACAAAATTCATTTATGTATCCAGATGGCAGAGCGGTTGATATTGCAACTATCTTTCAGGTATGGACAAAGCTTGGCAAGGATAAAATACAAACAACGCCCCAGCAAACATGCAAAGGCTTTGCAAAAGTCTACTCACTATCGGATGGTGGCACACCAAGTAGCACTCGCAACAAAAAAATGCTTGATTGCTGCGATGTTTATTTGCCATCAACATGTTTTAGCGGAATGGCGGCTTACAAAAGCTTTGCAGAACTGCCAAACAAAAGGGGCTATGGTATTGTGTTTTTACAGCAAAAAGAAATACTAAAGCAAATCTTTTTTAACGATGTGTGCTGGAAGGATGTTGCCTTTTTATCAACAAACAGTGCTCTTAATCTACGCACTGACCTTATTGAACAACAACTTATTATTAGGGGATTTTATGAAACAAACTAACACTCTCTTCATCATCTTGGCGGCGGGCAAGGGTACAAGAATGAAATCATCACTGCCAAAGGTAATGCACAAAATTGCTGGCGAGGCAATGGTTGACATTTGCATTAACAAGGTTCTAAATAGCCATTACGGCGAAGGGGGCAAGTTTGTGATTGTTTGCTCTGAGGATAATGCCGAGATAATATCTAAAACATATCTTGATAATGCTAATGTTGCAATAGCGGTGCAGCAGCAAAGGCTTGGCACCGGGCATGCGGTTAGCATAGGACTTACAGAGGCAATTAAGCAATGGGACGATGATGGTTTTGCAAAGCTTGCGGTTTTATACGGGGACACTCCTTTGTTTAAAATATCTTGCATAGATGGTCTGTTAAATGGCAAGGAGGATGTGAATTTTGCAGGATTTGTAAAGCATAACCCCAGCCTGCAATTTGGCAGATTTGTGTTTAACAAGCATGGGCAAGTTGTTGATATTGTGGAGTTTAAGGATGCAAGCCACGAGCAAAAACAAGAGCTTAACACATTTAATGCTGGCTTTGCTGGCGGTGGTTTTGCAGCATTTAAAGCCTTGTTGCCAATGCTTAAAAACAACAACAAGGCAGAGGAATTTTATTTAACTGACCTAGCACGCCTTGCCCCGCAAAACGGCTTTACCTGCGGGCTTACACTTTGTAGCGAAACCGAAGCCTTTGGCGTGAACGACAGGCTTGACCTTAGCAAAGCCGAGGCACTAATGCAGCAGGAGCTTAGGGAAGATTTTATGAAAAATGGAGTGAGTTTTACTGACCCAGCATCCGTGTTTTTAAGCCTTGACACAACAATTGAGCCAGATGTAACAATAGAGCCTAATGTGTTTATTGGCAAGGGTGTAAAGATTAAAAGCGGGGCGGTAATTAAGGCATTTTGCTACCTTGAAGATGTGTTAATTGAAGAGGGGGCAAGCATTGGACCCTTTGCAAGAATCCGCGGCAAAACAAAGATTGGCAAAAAGTGCAAAATTGGTAATTTTGTTGAAGTTAAAAACTCCGAGCTTAAAAACGGGGTAAAAGCAGGGCACCTTGCATACATTGGCGATGCTGAGCTTGGCGATGGCGTAAATATTGGTGCAGGAGCGGTTTTTTGCAACTACGACGGAGTGCTTAAACACAAGGCAATTGTGGGCGATGGGGCATTTATAGGGTCAAACACAAGCCTTATATCTCCGCTAAAGATTGGTAAAAATGCCCTAATTGCCGCCGCAAGCGTTGCAGATAAAGATGTTGAAGAAGACGCAATATACATCTCCCGCCCTCAAGGTAAAATTGCAAGCAAAAAAGCTAGTCAGTTTTTTGAAGGTAAAAAAAGATCACGCCTTTAAACAGCCCAAGTAGCAGCCGCTCTGTAAATTTGTAGGATTATTTTTTAAACCATAGCTAAAACTTACCTAGTTTTAATTTTTTGCAAAAATGATATGGCAAGCTGCATGCAATCGCTCTGCGGCTATCGGCTATAATTATAAATAATTTTTACTTAAATAATCTTTTTTACTTGCAAATCTTGTAAAGCAATCTAAATCTTAGATATGTTTATATTCAACCGCAAAAGATAATTGCTAGATTGAATTGCATAAATTTTAATTAATGATATTTTTTATTTGCCATTATGATAAAATCTGTTTTAAATGGAGTTAAGATTGCCTCCGTAGCCGCAGCAATTTACGCTACTAGCTTTAGCCTTGCATCCGCTGATTATTTGAGCGACATTGCAAAAATACCATCCGGTAATTATGCGATTGAAAAAACCCATGCAAGCCTAACATTTAAAGTTAATCACATTGGCTTGTCTTTTTACACGGCAAGATTTACCGACATTAAAGCCGATGTAAATCTTAATAGTGCCGATGTTGAAAAATCATCTGTCAACGCAGAAGTAAAGTTAAAATCTGTTAAAACAGATTACCCCTTCCCTAAAAAGGAAAACTTTGACGCAGAAATAGCAAAAAAGTTCTTTAATGCAAAAAAATATCCTGTGGCAAGCTTTGTTAGCAAAAGCATCAAAAAAACAGGGGCAAACACAGGTGTTATAACCGGCGACTTAACAATGCACGGGCAAACCCAAACTATTGTTTTGGACGCCGTATTTAACGGCGGCTACGACGCTCACCCTTACACAAAAAACCCAGCTTTTGGTATATCTGCAAAAACAAAAATCAAACGCAGCCAATGGGGTATAAACGAGTACATTCCATATGTTGGGGACGAGGTTGAACTTGCTTTAGAACTTGAATTTGTAAAAAAATAATATGCAAACCTCGGCAAATATCGCTACAAAAAACTACAACAAGGCAAATGTGTTTTACAAGATAATTCAAGGCGAGCTTGATGCAAAAATTATCTATGAAGACGACAACTTGCTTTGTTTTTACGATGCCTATCCAAAATGCAAAACTCACGCCTTATTGATACCAAAGGCTTTAGTTGTAGATTTTGACGATTTTGTTGCGACTTGCCAAAATTCACCACTGCAAATTGCCGATTTTTTTGCCAAGGCTAAGCATATTGCTGCAAATGTCTTAGGGCTTAAAAACTATCAGCTTCACACAAATAATGGGGCGGGGGCGGGGCAGGTTGTGTTTCATTTTCATCTGCATATTATGTCAAATGAGTAATGAATAAGTTATAGATTTTTATTTGTTTTTAAAATGCAACAGGCAAGTTTAAATTATGTAGCTAAGTCCAGCCTTAAGGATGGTGCTAAGCCAAAAAATCTTATTATTTGCTCGCATGGCTATGGGGCGGATGCCTCAAATCTTGTGCCAATTTGGCGTGATTTTGATGGCGTTTTTGAGGATGCTGTTTTTATCTTCCCTAACGCTCCTGAGGTTTTTGAGTTTGGTCCTCCGGGGTTTCAATGGTATTCCTTGCTTGACAGATCCCGTGAGGTTTTACTTAACCATTCCTACCGAGTGCAGCAAATTTTGACAGATTTTATATCTCAAATGCTTACAAAATACGAGCTTAGCCATGCAAATCTTAGCTTGTTTGGTTTTTCGCAGGGGGCAATGGTGTCGCTTTTTACCGGCATAAGATTACAACAGCAAATTAAATGTATTATTGGCTTTTCTGGCACATTAATTGCCCCAGACCTTGCAGGCACTGAGGCAGCTTGCAAGCCGCCAGTATGCCTTATTCACGGCGATGAAGATGTTGTTGTGCCAATTGCTCTTAGTAAGGTTGCAAATACTTACCTTAAAGAGGCTGGCTTTAATACTAATTTTTGCAAAATTGCGGGACTTGAGCATTCAATTGACTCTGCCGCAATAGATGCAGCAAAAAGCTTTATTGCCAAACTTTAAAAATGCAAACTAATATTACAAAACTTGGGGCATTTGAAGTTTTTAAAATCGCTCCAAACTTTAACATAAACAAGGCACAGCTTGAGGCAAACCTTTTACAGCTCCAGCAACAATACCATCCAGACAAAGTGTTAAAACAACAAGATATTTTTTTTGCAAGCCTTGCCTCGGCACACATTAACACTTGCTATGGTATTTTAGTCAATGATACTCAAAGAGCCGCCTATCTAACAAAACTGTGGCTTGAAGTTGACATACAAAACAACGAGCACAGACTAAGCCTTAATGCCTACCCAGATGTTCTTGAGGCAATTTTTAACATAGAGGAACTCTTTGAGTCCTCCGCAGAATCCGCCCTCGCTAAAGCCACAACCTTAAGGCTTAATGCCTTGCAAATATTGCAAACTAACCTAACAAGCAAACAGGCTGCAATTAACGCAAGGGACAAAGTACTAAAGGCGGTGCAAATTTTAAAATACACAGATGGCAAAGTTTGATTTTAAATTTAACAAACTCTTAACCACCTAAAACCCCTTATCACTATACCCTGTAAAAACCATAGCCTATCATATCAAAGGCTATCTCGCTTGCAAGCTCGTTTTGCAAGGTGGTAAATTGTGTTTTTAAAGTTTTAAATTCATCATTGTCCTTAAGCGTTTGCCAAACAATTTTGCGGCTAACTGAATAATTTGTAATGCTTTGATGAATTTTGCTATAATAAAGCATATAAATTTGCCTAGCGGCTTCAAGCAATTTACTTGCTGTTTCGCCAAATTGATATTGCATAACAAAATTATACACACTTAAATCCCGCCCAGAGCTATGCAGACCCAGTTCGCTGTCCTTAAACAGGCACCAATCTGCATGATTTTGCCTATGAAAAAGTGCAAAAGCAACGCAATTTGCAATAAAATTTGTATCTTTTTGATATTCATATTCGTGGATACAAGACTCCCCACTCTCATTTGCATAAAGCCCAGTATCATCAGTAGTTTTGACAATTTTTGTTGGATGTAAAAGCTGATCCCTATCGTTAATCCAAGTACATTTTATACAATGCCTTAAGGCTAGGTATATCAAGGCTTTTTCAAGATTTGCAAAGCTAAGTGCAACTGGTCTAGTTGGCTTTGTCGATACAAAGTACACTCCATTTTGATGGGAAAAATCACCCGGCTCATGCTGGCAGTAGCCAAGTATTTCGCTTGCATCTTTTTTCTCTCTGTAAAACCAAGTGTTAATAGCATCTTTTTTGTCGGTTGCAAATACGGTTTTGCTACCCTCTGTGTCGTAGACATCAAATGTGAGTGACTTTTTAAAATCAAGATTTAAAGCGCAATCCCAAATTTGAAAGGATATAGGAAACTGCCCCTTAACATTGTCAAAAGTATTGGACTTGCAAATAAAGCCGCCACAGAATTTTGCTTTAAAAAAGCTTCTAAAACCTTCAAAATTAGGTGAGACGCAATTTTTTAATGTCGAGAAGGCTGCAATTTTACACCCCTTAATTCTTGTGTAAATATTGTAATAAAACTGCACAAAAAGCTCGTTACTTGCCCTGCCGAGGTTTTTGTTGTCAGTTTTCATCTCGCCCTTGGTGATGGTTTGAGTTAGTCCTGCGTAATTTGTTGTTTTGCCAAGCATTGTTTCCTTGTTGCTGTCCTCTTTGTAAGGTGGGTTGATGTAAATGATTAACTTTTGCGGCTCGTTTTGTATAATTTGCCACAGATTATTAGGTATCTTGCCGCCTTGAGAGAGTGGCTTCCACTCGTCATTTAAAAAATCAAATTGAAAGAGGGTGGAATCTGGCATAAAGCAGCTCTCTTTTATTATGTCTATGCACTGATGCATGATGTCGGACATAAAAACCCTCTCCTGATTGATAAGCCCCACCTCCAAGTTGCCAGTGCCGCAGCAGCAATCCCAGATGTAGTAATTATCCTGCCAATCCTCGCCAAAGGCTTTGGCTAGGTATTTTTTGCTTTCCTGCGAAAAGGTTGACGGTGTGTAAAAGGCACCATTTTTTTGCCTATCCTTGTTAAAAACCAAGAGATCTCGCCTTGTGAGTATTAGGTTTCTAAAATCTTGGGCTGGGGGGCGTTTGTATTTGTTCCAAAATGTATTATAAACATCGTAATTTGTTATTTTTATGTCGTCTTTTAAGTCAAAGCCTGTTCTGTCCCTTGGTATGTAATAATACTCTCTGTCCACTGTCCTGCGTATCAAGGTAAGCTTTTGAGTGATTGTTTTGTCGCCTTCCTCATCAATCATTATATCGGCTAAAAAACAATCTGCTTTTAGGTTTTCAAGTATCTTGGGGTCTCTAAAGGTTAAAATTTTACCTATGGTTGCAAGCCAGTCGTGATAAATTGAAATTACATTGTTCTTTGTGATCTCGCTTTGCCTTAGGTAGTTTGTGCTGGCAATTTGCTTTAAAGCCTTGCCAAAGTCTGTTAAGTTGTAAAAAATTTGTTTATTTTTTAAAGTGGAGGCAATAATTGCAACGGTTTGCTCGTTAATTTTTGAAGGGGTTTGGTTCCAGTTCACACTAGGGTGGCTTAGTGCCTCGTGTATGTCGTCCTCGTGTATAATTGCCCCGCAAAGCTGGTTAAAACATCCTAGGTAAGGCGGCAAAGCCTCGCATAGAGTAGCACTTTGTATTCTAGCAGTAAAGATTATCTGTGCCAGCATTTTGTCTATATCCTCAGCGCCTTTTTTTGCCTCTATCCAGATGTTTTTTAGCTTAGCATCAATCCTGCCTAGGGTGTAATCTTTGCCGGCTACAAAGCCCCAAGCGGTAAGGCACTCCGCCTTAAAGCTCTCTTCCGTTTTATTATTCATAATTTTGCTATTCATAATTTTGACTCCGTGTATTGCGTTTTAAATACTTCCTTTGAAATATCATCGGCAATCATGCTTGCAAGAGAGGCAACGGAATAATCCTGCGACGCCAAGGTTGTAGCATGCAAAGTGTTAAACTGATAGTAAAAAGATTGTTCCTTGTAGCCGCTAACAACCTCGCCCCTTGGCGGCACTATTGTGTAGCTTGCCCTAAGGTTGATTATATTTAGCTTTTGTATCTTGGTTTCATCCTCCCAGTTGGTAAAGTTGTTATTTATATCGCTAAGGTCAACCTCAATGATTCCGCCAAATGTATTGCTTGCCCTTGCTTTTAAAAGGGTTAAAACCTCGTGACAAAAGGAGTAATTTTTTGCTTTGCATAAAAAATTGCTTTGCAAAACCCCAATTGATTCCTCGTTCCTAGTCTCGTATGCCCCATCGGCAATATATTTAAAGCCGCAGGAGCTTAAAACGCACAGACTAAAAAGTATGGCAATGGAATTTTTTAACATTGGCTTTGCAGGATAAAATCTTTAATTAGGTCGTGCTTGGCGGGCAAATTGTAGCATTTTTGTTGCTGGTTAGATTGCTTTTTAGCCGTGATAATGGCAGGCATGGTTGCCTCAAGAGCGTGGGCCGGCACCCCGGCAGATAAAACAGCATCACTAAACTTTACCCCGCTTGCGGTTGCAAAGGTAATTACAAGATAACCTTGTGCCTCCTGTGATTTTAAAAAGCAATTTGCCGCATAAAGCCCCGCCGCCGTGTGTGGCTCGCTCACCTCGCAGGTAAGATTGTATAGG
>VFQT010002537.1_pt1 | contig 18553 bp, 14 predicted proteins | sample 3512381 | NCBI WGS metagenome assembly VFQT01 (sample SAMN10412376, study PRJNA504923) | tailings metagenome | isolation source: Relicate 2 Philex TSF3 active mining site | place: Philippines: Tuba, Benguet | collected 2017-08-29
CGTGGAGGGTGCAGAATATCTATGCCTGTCCGGGGCGGAGCGATTGCTCCAGGGAGATCACAAACCCATCATCCTGATGGAATGCGACGAGATCCTCAGCAGACGCTTTGGTCACTCAGTGTTCGATACACTCTTTCTATTGCATCAACATGGTTACCAATCCGAACAGATCGGGCTTCATCAATGGATCGCACGTCCGCGTTCATAATGCAAGCATCACCTTTTCCTGATCTTCTTCATCGGGATCTTTCGCTGCCGCGCCAACATCCAGGTCAGAAAATCAGGTTCTGCAAAGGCATTATCCCAACTGTTGTGGTTCACTCCGGGGTATTCCTTGTACTCGACGATCTTCACCTGCAACTGTTTCAACCTGTCTACCATATTCCTTGACAGATTCACATCCACAACGGCATCCTTGTCGCCGTGAAATACCCTGAACGCGGTTTCACCCACGCGATTATCGTACTGTTCCGTATTGCCTCCGCCACAGATGGGCACCGCCGCCGCAAACAAGGTCGGATTCCGATAGACCAACTCGAAGGTACCCATGCCTCCCATCGACAGGCCGGTCACATAGACCCGCTGCGGATCGACTGACTCATCACGGATGACCTGCTTGAGCAATTCCTGTGCAGCCTCCAGCGGCCAATTGGGCGCTCCGGCATAGTTGAAGGAAAACTTCCCGGGTTCTTTTCCCCGATCGATGACTGCCCAATAACTGTTTTCCGGACATTGCGGAAGGATGACGATAGCGGGGAAGGCAGTACGGTTCTCAGGTTTCAGGAACATTTTGGCCCCGTGGATGAGTTGTTTCTCATTGTCGGTACCGCGTTCTCCCGCACCATGCAGGAAAAGCAGTACAGGATACTTCCGGGAGCGATCATAACCTTCAGGATACAGGATCCTGTAGGGCAATACTTTACCTTCAGACAGAGTGAAGGTCTTTTTCTCGTAAACTTTCATGGCGGGGTCATACATGCTTTTTGTCAACCATCCCTGCTGTTGCAGCCAGTCACCAAAACGGTCGATCCACTGATCAGAGGGCATCTTCTGGGTCTTCATGCCAAACCCGTGTCCACCGCGGGCATACATGTGCATTTCCACGCTCTTTTTGGCATTGAGCCACGTGCGATAGAGTGCCACACTGTGCGGGGCCAGGTCCAGCCCGTCATCACTGGCGGCTGCCAGGAACATCGGCGGCGCATCGGATGCGGGAGTGCCGATCATCTCATCCGGAAAGAAAGGATAGACCGGCGCAACGAAGGCAGGTCTGTCCTCTGCCGTATAACCGAATGCCGAAGCACCCGCCACCGTCCCGCCGGCAGAAAATCCCATGATACCAACCCTTGACGGATCAAGCCTCCATTCGTCGGCATGCTGTCGGACATACCGGATCGCGGCCCGACCATCGGCAATGCTCAGCGGGATGAGTTTCCTGCTCTCCGCCTGGAATTCAGGAGACCCCCATTTTGCACCCATCTCAGCTACCGGGTCGCTGGTCATGCTCCGCACCAGGCGGTACTTCAAAACAAAACAGGTCACGCCCTTCCTGACAAGCCAGCGCGCAACATCAAAACCTTCGCTGTCGATCGATAACGCACGAAATGCACCGCCCGGACAAATCACGACCGAGGTTCCATTGGCCTTCCCAGGCTCCGGACTGAACACTGTCAAAGTGGGTTTGCTCACGTTGTAAACGACACGGGTCTTCCATCCGTTTTCGTTGTTCTCGGCTTCAGACCAGTTCCAGCCTTCAGAGCCCGCCGGCGTTCCATCATACAAAGAGATGACCTTGTCCTGGGCCATCAGGAACAAGTTGATGAACATCATAAAGAAGAGTGGCAACAAACGGGACTTCAACAAACTCATGACGATGGGAATGTTCTGTGAAAGGATGATTGAATGTACGTCAATCCTCATTTCTTTCATACTTTGTAACGATGAGCGGACGATACAATCCACGATTCATGTGTGGCCTCTGCCTGTTGCTCGGGGCGATGTATTTCCCATCCTGTAGACTCGTCAGATCCGGTCATCGAATGCCTGATACCAGCCTCCCTGCCACGGGATCCGGCTTTTACCGACAGGCTGCTTCCTATGGATGGCAGCAACGGGACTCCCTGGCCCTGCATATGTTTGAGACCGGAAAGATTCCACACATATTCCTGAAGCTTATTCCGATAACCAGCCGCATCACCGATTCCAGCGGAAAAAACTGGAAAGCCCGACTACATGTCACGCGGGATTACTTCATGGTGGGAACGCGCCGCGATTTCGCCCGGGTACCGATCACACCCATGGCGGCCCAACAGATTGCCGACCGAACCAACACAGCACTTCCGACCCGAAAGATGGTGGATCTGATCCATGCTCAGGCACGTGTCAAACTCGAACCGGTTCCGCTCTTCGCACATCGCGACAGCACCGTGATCATGCGGCATCACGACCTCATCATCGAAGGTCAACGAAAGGGGAAAAACGGTTTGATCAGCGGGATCAAGAAGGATGTCGTGTTAAGTAGCCGGGATGCATGGAAGGGACGATCACATCGCGTGGCCATCTACGGCTGGCACAAGTCAGACGGAAAACCCATCCAGCCCTTGTACACCGGACATGTCGATTGGTACGTCGATTACAGTCACGGGATCAGACTGGTGGATCGGAAAGTCAGGGTGAACGGACGACGAATGGATTACCTCGAATTGCTCAATCACCCCTCACTCAGAGGTCTGGTAACGGATGAGTCCGGAGAGATGATGTTAAGATACTAACAGATGCTTATTCAATTCCACTGGATGGCAAAATAAAGTGCGGGGCGCTTCCCGATATTCGTGATGTTATGTGGCAGCATCGATGCCACCCAGGCGGCCTGACCGGTGGTGATCCGGTGAGGCGTTGTGCCGAGGATCATCTCTCCTTCACCGTCGATCATCAGGATGATCTCTTCGTTCTGATGCGTATGGGGAGCATGGCTGCTCAAGCCGGGATTCAACTGCGTGATATGGATATCAAAGCGGTTCATGGTCACGGTCTTTCTATCGAATAACTGGCGCACTCCGCCCTTGTCATGCGCGCGAAAGGTCATGTCAAACCAGTCCATCATGAAGGATGGTCCTGCAGCCCGTCCAGCGGTCTCGTCACGACGGGCAGCATCCATCTGCATCTCGTAGATGGCAGCGTCGTCCTTTCGGGAGTTGCGAAACGTAACGGCATCTCCGGGCAGGACGAACACGACCGATCCCTTATCGAGCCGGCGGGTCTGACCATTCAACGAAACATCAACAGGTCCGTGCTTGATGATGAAGAACATCTCCGGACCAGAAGCCAATGTTTGAAAGATCTTACGCCTGCCACCACGGATCGTATGACCCTGTAACTGCTGTTGAGAGAGCACAGCACCTGAGCCGCTGAAGATAGTACCTTTCGGATTCCAATCATAAACTGAGGATTCAAGCCGGCTCTGAGCGAACAGGACCTGAAAGCAGGAAATAAATACAAACAGACCTAACAGTGATCTCATATTTATATTTTTTATCTGTATGTTCAATACTTATTTACGCCCAATCCTACGGTTCCGGACAAATACATCAACCCATCCCGGACCTCAAATCCTCCACGGAACAGATCCTCTGCCAGGTCAAAACTGCCATCCAGGTCCAGAAAGGCGGTATTCGGACAACTATACGCAGCATGCAGAGCGGCTGCGATGCTGACGATGCTCTCGTCGTTACAGCCCCAGAAGAGACGTATGCCGGAAGTTCTCGCCACATCGGCAATCTCCCGGGCGGCCTGTATCCCGCCGCATTTCATCAGTTTGATGTTGAAGATACCGAAGGCCGGATCTCCGGATGCCAGGCGTCTGGCCGCATCGGGATCCTTGAGGGATTCATCTGCAGCCAACAGATGCCGGACATCCGATGACAATGCGAAAAGATCCTGCTCGACACCTACAGGCAATGGTTGTTCCATGACTTCCATCGGTATCGAAGCGGTCTTCTGTAAAAAAGTCTGAAATGAACGGATGTCATATCCCTGGTTCATATCGACCCGAAGGATGGCCCGATGCCCAAAACGCTCGTACAGTCGGATCATCCGTTCGATATCCTCTTCCGGATCCCGTCCCAGTTTGACTTTTAGGTATTTAAAGCCCGATGACAGATAGGCTGCTGCAGCTGCGAGGGTTTCCTGCACATCCATCACCCCGATGGTGACCGATGTCGGCAGGGGCCCTGAACATGCACCGTACAAAGCGGCAACAGGAACTCCACGCCAACGTGCGAAGGCATCATGTAATGCGATATCCACCGCCGCCAACGTACCCGGCCGGTTCGGAAACCGCTGACGGATCCTGCGGATCCATCCATCATATTCACGGATATCACAGCCCTTCAGCATCATGACATCCGTGGAACACAGATTTTCAAAGGTCATATCGGCCGTCTCGCCCACGACTTCAGGGGCGGGGCTACCGGAGCCGTAACCGATGATGCCATCTTCCAGTTCGATCTCCAGGAATGCCAGTTCAACATGATCGAAATCCCCCCCGGCGATGGAATAAGGCTTCTTCAGCGGAATGCTGCGCAGCGAAGGACGGATGTCCAGGATCTTCATGCCTATGGATCTCAGCTTTGTGACTGATTATTGGCGATCAATGTCTTAAGATCCGGGATCAGTCTGTCAACACCTTCCTGCAAGGGCAGCAGTACCGGCCGGGCCAGTACCTGCTCATATCGCTGACGCAAAGTCCGGGCTTCTTCCGGCGTGCAACCTTCGGTATGCATGCCCACGGCAATGACCTTGGTCCCGTACGCCTCGATCAACCTGATCTCCGAAAGGACATCCGGGATCTCCCCCCACTTGGGATTGTGATCCCAGTACTTACGCTTGGGGGAGAACATCAGCACGGCATGACGCGCACCGCCAGACAACAGAAGTTCAGGACCACAAGGTCCGCTGGGATTGCGGAGACCCGACTGGCCCTCGAGGAAGATGATCTCCGGATTGGCTTCGCGCCAGCACTGCAGGATGGCATGCTCCAGCTCACCGGTGACAAAATCATTGAGGGTGGCATCAAAAATGAACCCATAATTTCCGCCCTGCATCCAACCCGTCTGACCTGTGTAGATCATCTCCGCACGCAGTCCGCTCGCTTCACAGGCCTGACGGAGCAAACGGGCGGTCGTGCGCTTACCCATCGCACAGTCCATCCCAAGGACCGCCACCACCGGAACATCGACCTTCTTGATATCACCCGTCCAGAAATGAAGCTGTTCGCGGGTCTTGGGCTTTCGTACATCTATAAGTTCAGCCTGGTACAGATGAGCCAGGGAAACGATATCCTGTTTGTCACTCAGAAATTCATGCAATCCATTGACAATGGACAGACCCGCACGGATGGCCAACCGGATCACTTCGAGCATATCCGGCGGCAACTTTCCACCCACGGTCGCCACACCGATCACCAGGTAACGAGGTCCCCAGACGCCCGCGAGGGCATCATCCAGGTTAGCGTACATGGGAATATCGCGATGCGTGCCATCGAGGAGCACGCCGGCATCTCTTCCGGCGGTTTCCGGACCGTCAATGACAGCGACCACTTCAAAACGTTCACTGCCGCGGATGAGGCCATGCGCGGTCTTTGCATCATCCTTGCGGAACAAGCCATTGGTGAGTAGTATGGCGGGTGACTTCATGGATATTTTAATTTTTGGATTTAATTCGATTCATCGCTTTTTTACGTCCGGAGCAGGACGGAGTACCAATCTGCCGGGGCGGACACCGGTCGATTTTCCTTGCTCATATACCTGTTTTCCGTTCACCCAAACGCCGGAGATGCCATCGGATATTGCATGGCTGTCTTCCAGGGTCGCCCGGTCGATCACGCGTTCAGGGTCAAACAACACCAGATCCGCCAGGTAGCCCGGACGAATCAGGCCGCGATCCCTGATACCGAGATGACGGGCCGTCAACCCGGTCATCTTGTGTACGGCCGTCTCAAGATCCATCAGTCCGCTCTCGCGCACATACCGGCCCAGCACCCTTGTAAACGCCCCAAAACCTCGTGGATGACGACCGGCATTGCCATCTGAACAAATATTTGTGTGCGGCCAGGCCAGAAAGGCGGCCACATCCCCTGCGGTCATGGATTTACCGGCGATCGCCTCGACACCCTCCGCATCCGGGTGGGTTCGTTCGTACGCTTCAGCACGGGCGACCAGGTGCAAAAGGGTCTGAGCAGGTGACTCCCGGCGCATCCGGGCGATATCGCTCAGCATCCGGCCCTCCCAATCAGGTTCCGGAAGATACCTCACGAGCATAGAACTATCCGGGTCGCACAGCTCTTCAACGGCCAGACGGGCACTGGCAGTATCTGAGTACCTGCGATCCGGGAATAACACCCGCAAGGTGGAGTTCCAGAAAGTATAAGGATAAGCATCTGCAGTGATATCGATCCCCTCGGCCCGGGCCCGCTTCAGCCTGGCGATGACCCGAGGGGCCTGCCCCCAGTCGTCACGCGCCGCCAGTTTGATATGCGATATCTTGACCGGCATGCCCGTGAGTCGTCCGATCGCAATGATCTCCTCCACCGCATCATCCATCTTCAGATCCTCGCTGCGGATATGGCTGATATAACGTCCGCCCAACTCCGACGCAACGCGGGCAAGCGACACCACTTCCGCCCGGCTGCTGTAGAACGCCCCCTCATATTCCAGTCCTGTGGAAAGCCCCAGCGAACCGTGCTTCATCTCCTGCGCCAGTATGCTCCTCATCTGCATCAGCTCGGCATCCGTCGCCGGTCGGTTCAGATCATCCTCACCCATGACGGCCGACCGCAGCATCGTATGCCCCGTGTAACTGGCGATGTTCACCGCAAAACGACTCCTGGAAAGCAATACCCGCAGGGAATCCATCGGGAGTCCATCGCCGTCCTGACCGATAACGATTGTGGTGATGCCCTGATTCGCTGTGGCCAGCCCATCCGGGTTCCTGCGGAGATAGCCGAGGTGATGGGAATGCGAATCGATGAATCCGGGTGCCAATACCTGACCGCGACCATCCACGATACTATCACCGGGCAGGGCCTTCAAGACACCCACAGCGATGATCCGGTCTCCCCGCAACCGCACATCAGCCTTCCTGGCCGGTGCACCGGTTCCGTCGATCAGTCGGATGTTGACAATGAGGATGTCCTTTGCCAGAGCGAATCCACTTATGCCCATGAAGCATAAAACAGACGACAAATGCTTGATCAACGGACAAATCTTCATGATCTTTATGCAGGTAATTCATACAATCTAGTGAATTCAAAAGACATAGATCCTGTCAAATATGATCGACCATTTGATAAACCTATCGATCTGAGATATGACCTCCTAAGGAAAAGACTCAGCGGACTGACACATGAAAGCTTGCATAATTCCCGGGATGGTTGGATCTATTGCAGTTAAATGTATGGATTTTCAATGGGGTGCAAAGCGAAAGAATACAACCGGATCAGGTTGTATCAACGAATAGGAAGGGACCGATTCAGGTACTTTCCATTTCTTCCGTAACTTGGATTCCCTGAGCAAAGTGAAGATGAAGGCACTGGTCATACTTTTTTTATTGCCTGTTGGACTGGCATCCCAGACCATCGCTCCAAAGGAATATAAGGTTAGCAAGGCATCAAAGCCCCCACGCATCGACGGCAGGATCCGTCCCTCCGAATGGCGAAAGGCCGCATGGACCGATGACTTTGTGGACATCACCGGTAAACCTGAGCTCAAACCGGCACAACGGACCCGTTGCCGGATGCTGTGGGACGACGATTATCTCTACATCGCCGCCCACATGGAAGAAAGCGACCTGTGGGCCACGCTCAAGGAACGGGATGCCATCATCTTTCATGACAACGACTTTGAGATCTTCATCGATCCAAACAATGATACCGAACAATACTTCGAAATAGAAGTCAACGCCTTCGGAACAGTGATGGACCTGTTCATGAACAAGCCCTACCGAAAGGGCGGCACCTATGATATTCACTGGAACGGTGGCATGAAAACGGCCGTACAGATCAAGGGGACCCTCAACGACAACCGGGATCGCGACACATACTGGACCCTGGAAATGGCCATCCCCTTCAAGGGCCTGGAAAGGCCGGGACGCATCAGCCGGCCAATACATGGCGCCAGCTGGCGGATCAACTTCTCGCGGGTACAATGGAAGATGGAACCCGATGGCATCGGATACCGTAAGCAAAAGCGACCCGATGGCAGGAACCTGCCCGAAGACAACTGGGTCTGGTCACCCATCGGGGTGGTCAACATGCACATCCCCGAAAACTGGGGCATCCTGACCTTCAGATGATCCGGACCGGATGTACCTTCGGGGGATGAAAGCGTTCAGAATATCCCCTCTCCGAAAATTCGGAATACAGATCATCGCTGCACTCACACTGGCCGGCAACCTGAACGGCCAGTCACTCGATACCGCAAAACTGAACCGGTACTTCGATCGGATCGACTCCAACCATCGGTTCATGGGCAGCGTCGCGGTATTCAAACAAGGTAAGCCGCTGTACCAGCGATCTACAGGATGGGCAGACCAGAAAACCGGCCGAAAGGCCGATGAACATACCCGCTACCGGATCGGTTCGATCACCAAAACCTTCACGGCCGTCATGGTCATGAAAACCATAGAAGCGGGAAAGATCCGACTGGACCAGACCATCGAACCCTGGTTTCCAGGCGTCCGAAATGCACAACACATCACCATCCGTCACCTGCTCACGCATCGCAGCGGAATCCATAATATTACAGATCTGCCCGGTTTCATGACGCGCGCTGTTCAGCCATGGACGAAAGAACGCCTGCTGGATACCATCAACGCCCAGGTAAGTGATTTCGAACCCGGCTCTTCCTTCAGTTACAGCAACAGTGGATACATCCTCCTCACGCTGTTGCTGGAAAAGATCTGGAACCGACCTTACGAACAACTCCTGAACAAATGGATCCTCAAGCCGGCCCGTTTGAAGGAGACGATCTACGGGATCAAGCCGGACCCGACGCAGAACATGGCCCTTTCCTATCAAAAAGTATTTGGGAACTGGGTCGCTCAGCCCATGACGGATCCTTCGGTACCCTTGGGAGCCGGCTCCATGATGTCAACCCCTGCAGACATCTGCCGGTTTGCGGAAAAACTCTTCAAAGGAAAACTCATCCGGGCGGAAAGTCTGGCGGAAATGACCCGTTGGCAAGAAAATTCGGGTGCGGGCCTGTTTCGATTCCCCTTCGGAACGCTATGGGCATCCGGCCATACCGGGGGCATCGACGCCTACCTCTCCGTTTACGGACATTTTCAGTCAGAGGACATCAGTTTCGCCATTACCTCCAACGCCACCAACATGGCCTTGAACGATGTGACGATCGCTTTGCTGAGCGCCACTTTCGACAAACCATACACGATCCCCGACTTCTCCGTCGTACAACTGACTGATAACGAACTGGATCGGTATGTTGGCGTCTATGTCAGCAAGCAGATGCCCCTGAAACTCACTGTCACCCGCAAGAACGGAAACCTGAGCTGCCAGGCGACCGGACAGCTGCCCTTTACACTCACCGCACATGGCGAGCACCGGTTCTCTTTTGACAAGGCCGGGATCGAGATCCGATTCGATCCGGATCAGAAACGCATGCGCTTCCAGCAGGGCGGCGGCCGCTATATGTTCACCCGCGAATGACCGACAAACCTATTCTTTGCCCCCCACCTTCATCATGAAGACGGGCATGCCACCACCCGGTTTGAGATCAGGCACCGTCGGCTTCTCCCCGAAATCATAGCTGTTATTGGCCGGAGTTCGGTCGATCAGCTTCAGGTATGGATCGATACCGGCAGCATGAGGCAGTGCATTGACATTCCACGTGAACGTCTTTTCCGGCTTGTCCATCTTCACCCGCTGCATCAGCAAGGGGACTTCAGATTCCTTATCCCCGGACTTCTGTTTCGTGAACACCGCTACATCCATGTAGTCGTTCACTTCCGCCTTTTGCTGCCTGCCCAGGCTGTCGGAATAGAATTTTGCACTCCCGACCGTGAGGGTCACCTGGTAACTGCTATCCGGTAAACGCTTGTAATCCAGTGATTTAACATAGTTTTCGTAGATCGTGATGCGCTCGAAGAGATCCGTCACCAGGTATTGCAGACTGTCCGGCGTCACTGCACGGATATGCGCCACAAAATCCCGGGCATTCGTGTAGGGCGGACCTGAGAACTTCGTCTTGTTGAGATAGGTGCGGATCGCGCCGTTCAGGGTCTCCTCACCCAGGAAATCCTGGAGGGCATACATCACAACACTGCCTTTGTTATAATGTATATACTGCTGATTTTCAACCTTCATTAAGGGCATTTCGCCCCTCCATTCCGCTGTCCTTCCCATCAGGTAACGATCCATCTCGTACTTCAGGAACTTCTTCATCGCCGCCTTTCCGTATTCCTGCTGCATGACCATCAGTGCCGAATACTGGCTCATGGTCTCACTCATCAGTACACTGCCCTGTACATCCCCGCCGATCACCTGATGCGCCCACCACTGATGCGCCACTTCATGCGCGGTCACGTAGAAAGGTACATCGATCGCATCCTCATCATCCTCCACCTTCGTGATGAAACCGATCGCTTCAGAGAAGGGAATCGTATTCGGAAAAGACTGGGCGAAGCTGGAATAGCGGGGGAACTCGATGATCCGCACCTGCCGATGCTGATAGGGGCCGAAATGTCTGGTGTAATAATCCAGCGATTTCTTGATCGAGGCGATCATCCGGTCGATGTTGTATTCATGACCTTCCTGGTACCAGATCTCAATGGCGACATTGTTCCACCGATCGCGACGCAGGCTGTACTTAGCACTCAGGAAGGAGAAGAAATGCAGGATCGGACTGTCCATTTTGTACTGGAAATAATGACGGTCTCCCTTTTTCCAGTCCTTTACCAGATAGCCCGGTGCAATGGCGCGCTGGCCCGCTGCGGTACTTACTGTGGTCTCGAATCGGATCCAGTCGGCATCCCGGGAGATATAATTGCGCATCATCGCCGTACTGTCATCGATCCCGGCCATCCTGGCCTTCGGCTTCAGCCCGTATTCCTTTCTCGCCGCATTCTGGCTCAACTCCGCTTCCGGATTATAACCGATCGTGGGCAGCAGACTGCTGTTGATGAAGGTACCGTTATCAACCACGGGAGAATTCATTCGGGCGAAATATCCGTTCGGAATATATTTCATTTCGAAATCAAACAGGATGCTGTCGCCCGGCAGGATCGGCTTCTTCAAACGATACAGGCGGATGCCATGATCCGGATCATCAAGGGCAACCGAGGACGGCGTGTTGAATTTCATGACCGGGTAGTGGTATGGACTCTTTTTCCCGCTCCGGTAATCGATGTACACCGTGTCGATCGGTCGCGAGGTACGGTTCAGCAGGGTGTATTGACCGGCGATATCCAGGGTCTTGTCTTCCGGTTTGATGTCCACCGCCAGTGAAACCGCTGTTATCCGGGGCTGCGGCAGGTCGCGGTACTTCGAAAAGCGCTTCTCCAGGGCGGCCATGTCTCGCTCCCGGTCCTTGGGCTTGGTATCATCCACGAGCACACGGGTCTGCCAGTAGATGAAACCACCACTGGCCAGGGCCGTGGTCAGGAAAACGACCATGAGGATCAGAGAACGATTGTTGCGATGGGCCTGCGACAGATGCCAGCGTGCCCGGATCGAGGACTCCTTTCAACGTGGATAGAGCAGCAACGCCAGGACACACAGGACGGCCGACAAGCTGTACCAGTACAGTCGATAGAACGGCCATTGCAGGAAGGAACCGCCATAGCCATTCATGTCGGAGTAGGGCATGGAATCTCCCGTGCTGTTGAAATCGAGCAGCGGACTGCCCAGTTCAAAGATGCTCAGCACGATCGGCAGGATGATCACCGGCACCAGCGTCAGGAAAAATCCGAGATACTTGTTGGTGGAATAGACCTGTAAAGAAAGCGCCCAGGCGACAAATACCACGCCGATTGCGGCATTCCGCAGGATCATCACCAGGTACTGCATGACATCGATATCGGTGAAGCCATGATACAGCTGGATCAGCACACCCGTCACCGCACCCACTGACTGCATCAGCATCGATGCCAGCGTGAAAGCAAGGAGTTTGGAGAAGAACAAGGCCGCATTCGTCACCGGTGTGACGCCGGTGAGCTCATGCATCCGCGTCTCCCGGTCGCGCCACAGCGAAGTACCTGCGTAGAAAATGATGAAGATCAACATGAAAAGGATCGTGGACCCCTCGACGCTCTCTACGATCTTATAAGTGACCATGTAGGTGGAGGACTCATACATCAGATCCATGAACCGAACCACGAGGATCATGAAACCGACACCCAGCAGGCACATGATGACGAAAAAGGCACTGCTCACCATCTTCCGCAGTTCAAAACGCGTCAACCACCAGGTCTGACGCCAGTTGGCCCGCCGGCCATAGGCCTGCTGGACCTTGGGCAAAGCATCCAGCGAAGCAATGGCCGGAGCCACCACGGCGTCTTCGGCGCGCTTTCGGCGTCCGAAAAGTTTCAGCGGTTGCAGGAACTGTGAAAAAGCGAAACCCCGAAAGCTGATGGCGGTGATGAACAGCGAAATACCCAACCAGAGCAATCGGTTATAGAGCAAGGCATCCCGCAGCGGGATCAGATTCGAGTTCCTTTCCGCCGGACTCCAGTATTCCGAGACCAGGCGGAGTGCCTGCGCACCGGTCGGCTCCAGCAGGGCCGCCAGCATCTTGTTGTCGATATTTCCGGTGATCGTGTCACTCGCCAACTGCAGTACCATGAGTACAATGGCCACGATGTAGGCCGCCATCGTCGTCCGCAAATATGTCGTCAGCGAAAAGAAAACGACCCCCAGGAACAGGATGTTCGGGAGCGTAAAGACCAGGAAGGGCTGGATATAATTCACGAATAGGAAGGGACCCATCATCGGCTTGCCCATCCCGAAAAGCGTACCCAGCCAGAATCCGATCAGCTGACCGCTGAGAATGAAAACGGCGATGGTCATGCCGCCCAGAAAGCGACCGAAGAAATACCCGGGCTTGCTGATCGGCTTGGTGAAGAACAGCGGATGGATATTGTACTGGTAATCCTTCTGGATGACCGTGGCCATCGCCGAGATCAGCAGGACGTTGATCATCAATCCGAAGATGCTGCTGCTGGTCCCCAGCAGGATACGCGCAACGGCAGATGCTGAGTTAACCGTCGTCAGACTGTCGGTCCGGGTAGTGGAAAACACCCCCGCAGCCGCCATCCCGAGCAGCAGGGTCAGGGTGAACAGGATAGCAAAATAAACGTATGGATAAGGTCGGCGCAGTCCGCTCCTGACCTCGAAAGCATATATCTCACGAAACATGGCGGATGCTATTTTTGGGTGATGGTGGAGAAGTAGACATCTTCCAGCGTGGCGTCCACGGGTTCGAATCCGTCTTCAGGACGATCATCGGACATCACATGGATCATCATGCGTCCTTCAGAAACATGATGTGAGATCACGGGCAGGCGCATCCGGAACTCGGCCAGTTCAGACTTCTCGACCGCCTTCCGCCAGATACGGCCCTGTACCGAAGCCACCGCTTCTGCAGGCGTGCCCTCCAGCAGGATCGTGCCGTGATTCATCACCACCATCCGGTTGCACAGGGTGCGGACATCATCGACGATATGTGTGGAGAGGATTACGATGACCTGTTCTCCGATCTCACTGAGGATATTGTGAAAACGGTTCCGTTCCATCGGATCGAGACCAGCCGTTGGCTCATCCACGATGATCAGTTTGGGATTGCCCAGCAGGGCCTGTGCGATGCCAAAACGCTGACGCATACCGCCGGAATACTCGCTGACATTGCGTTTTCGGTCTTCGAACAAATTGGTCTGCTGCAGCAGGGCATCCACGATCTCCTTGCGTTCCTTTTTATCGGATATCCCCTTAAGGATCGCAAAATGATTCAGCAGATCGAGCGCAGACACCTTGGGATAAAATCCAAAATCCTGCGGGAGATAGCCCAGCACCTTGCGGACCTCCTGTTTTTCTGCCACCACGTCGATGTCTCCCAGCATGATCGATCCACTGTCAGGATCCTGCAGGGTCGCGATGGTGCGCATCAGCGTACTCTTTCCAGCACCGTTCGGACCCAGGAGACCGAACATGCCTTTTTCCAGTGTGAGATTGATCTGATTCAGCGCCTTAACGCCGTTGGGGTAGGTCTTGGTAAGATCCCGGATGATGAGGTTCATGCCTTTTGTTTTGCGAGTGGTAAAAATAGGTCTTATTGACCGCCTATTTATTACACCCCGCCAACAGCAGGCTTGGATATCATGGGCTCAGGGAGTGATCATGAAGCAACGCATACTAACAGAGCCATACTGAAAACCTTCAAATATATGGGTGATCCGCTCCGTTGGGTCGGCAAGTCCGATCGCATAGATCATCGGAAAATAATGGTCAGGAGTGGGGATGGCCAGTTTCGCGAGGGCTCCATACTGATGGTATTCCACCAGCGGCTTGTAATCCCCGGCATCCAGCCTCGACTTAACGACCTCATCGAAGGCCTGCGACCAGTCCATCGCCGGGGCGTCGATGTCTTCCCAATTCAGGATGCGGAGATTATGTACGATGTTGCCACTCGCCAGGATCAGCACCCCCCGGTCGCGCAGCTTCCTGAGTGAGGCCGCCAGTTCGAAATGATGGTCTGCCGATCTGCCGTAATCGATGCTCAGTTGAAAGACCGGTACATCCGCCGCCGGATAGAGATGATGGAGAACGGTCCAGGCCCCATGATCCAGTCCCATCTCCGGATCCTCCTGCAATCCAAACGAACGGCCATATTCGATCGTCTCCCTGGCCAGTACCGGGTGACCGGGCGCATCATAACGCATTTGAAAGAGCCGGTCGTCGAAGGGTCCGAAATCATGGATGGTCTGCGGTTTTGGATTCACGGATACGAAAGACCCACGTGTCAGCCAATGGGCAGAGACCACCATGATGGCATTGGGACGTTCCATTTTCCTTCCCAGCCGACCGAGGGTTTGCGTGAAATCATTATCGAACAATGCATTCATCGGATGACCATGTCCAATGAAAAGCACAGGCATCCGGGATGTACGAGACAAACCCCAAGCCATTTCATTGAGTTCGTTTAGTGAAGTTGTAGTCATATTCAGCATCATAACAGAAAACAATCAAAATTCGAACGGCATCCGGTAGATTCCATTAATCAGGATTAAGTTATTATCAGTTTAACTTTCGGGTGGACCGGATGTTATAAAACTTGCATTCATATAAATTGCTACTGACTTTTCACAAATTCAGCGTTCCATGAGACTTCTTCTCCCCCTAATCCTCCTCTTCAGTTCTTCTCTTTTCGCCCAGATCGACCCAAAGCGTGTCACCATCGCACGTGACAGTTTCGGAGTCCCGCACATCTTCGCTCCGACCGACCCTGAGGTATCCTACGGGCTTGCCTGGGCTCACGCGGAAGATGATTTCAAGAGCCTGCAGATGGTTGCCCTGCCCTCAAAAGGCCTCATGGGACGGGTGTTGGGGATGAAAGGCGTGGCCGGTGATTTCGCCTTCGCGCTCTTCCGCTGCCGCGAGATCACGGAAGCCAGATGGAATACGCTCTCCCCCGATTTCCTGCGGTTGATCACCGGATATGTTCAGGGATTGAATGACTACGCCCGGGCACATCCCGAAGAAGTCCTGCATCCGAAACTCTTTCCGGTCACCATCAAGGATTACATCGCCTCTTCCGTCCTGTCCCTGACCGTTTTCAACGGAGGTGGACGCATGCTGTCTTCCATCTACAACAACACGGTCAGTTCCGTGATCGATTTCGATAAGATGGGATCCAACGCCATCGCCATCCACCCCAGCAAAACCACCACGGGGGAGGCTTTCCTGGCCATCAACGCCCATCAGCCGAATGAGGGGCCTGAAGCATTCTACGAGGCGCATGTCCAAAGCGAGGAAGGATGGAACGCCCTGGGAGGATTGCTCGCCGGAGGACCCTGCATCCTGCACGGTGTCAACGAAAATCTGGGATGGGCGCATACGGTCAACCTGTGTGACCGCGCTGACTTATTCCAGCTGGAAATGAATCCCGCCAATCCGAACCAATATCGTTTCGACGGGCAATGGACGGATCTGGAAAGGAGAATGGTGAAACTCCGGGTCAAGGGTGTTCCCGTACCCGTACGTCGGGAACTCCTCTGGAGCAAATACGGGGCTACACTCCGCAATAAACAGGGCGTCTTCTCCATCCGCATGGGCGCCAACATGGAGATCCGCGCCCTGGAACAATGGTACCGGATGAACAAGGCGAAGAACTTTACTCAGTTCTATCAGGCCTTATCGCTGCAGGGACTCTCCATGTTCAACATCATGTACGCAGACCGGAACGATACCATTTTCTATGTGAACAATGCACTCATGCCGGTGCGCGACCCATCTCCCGCTTTCGATTGGAAAAAGACCCTGCCGGGCAATACCTCGAAAACCCTCTGGACCAACTTTCGGAAACTGCACGAATTGCCGCAATATGTCAATCCAAACAGTGGATTTCTCTTCAATACCAATCATTCCTCATTCTACGCCACAGCGGGTGGAGATAATCTGAAGGCAGAATCCTTCCCAAAAACAGACGGATGGGAAACCAATCACAACAACCGCAGCATTCGTTTCCTGGAACTCATGCCCGAAAACGCGAGGGTGGACTTCGATCGTTTCAAAACCATCAAGTTCGACAGGCAACTGCCTTCCAAATTGCATTATCCGATCGGGATCGATACGCTTTTTCTGATGCGTCCGGAAGACTATCCGGCTTATGACACCCTGCTAAGAAACCTGCAGCAGTGGGATAGAAAGGGACTGGCTGGCAGCAAGGGTGCCGGTGCATTTCTCATGGTCTATGAGTTCGTGTCCGCCCGTCTGCGTGGCAGAGAAGGCGTACAGATCGGACGAAAAGAATGCGAAGAAGTGCTGGCAGACATCAAGAACCATCTGCTCAAGCATTTCGGAAAGACGGATCTGACGCTTGGAGAGATGCAAAAACTGGTGCGGGGGAATAAACAATTCCCGGCCCACGGACTCCCTGACCTGCTGGCACCGGAATGGAGCGTGCCGTTCAACGGGGGCGTCAGAAAGGTTACCGGCGGGGATGCCTACGTTGCACTGGTCCGGTTCCCGAAAAACGGCCTTCCGATCATTGAAACCAGCAATACCTATGGGGCGTCTGCCAAGGAGGGAAGTCCACATTTCGATGATCAGATCCCGTTGTTCCTCGATCAAAAGACCAAGCGCATGTCGATGGATAAGAAGGAGATCCTCGAAAAAGCAGTGAAAACATATCATCCGGGGGAATAAAAAAGCATTCCCCGCATCAATCAACACTCCATTACCACCCGGAACCCGACATAGCTGGCGCGACCTGCCGGCGGACGTCTGCTGCGCGAACGAACAGCGCATACCTCTTTATGAAAAAGAAAGCAGCCGCCACGCACGACCCTGTTGTTCCCCGCCGTCAATTTTCCGGATGGATTCCGTAAAATCGGGGAGATCGGCCAGGGACAATTGGCATACCTGGTTGAATAAACATCAGCACACCATTCCCAGACATTGCCGCTCATATCATACAATCCAATGGCATTGGGCTTTTTCAGCCCAACCGTCTTGGGTCGGTTCTGGCTATTGCCATGATACCAGCCCACTTCATCGACATCATCAGAGCCGGCATAACGGTAACGCGTACCTGCAGTTGCGGCACGCTCCCACTCCGCTTCCGTAGGCAGTCGAAATTTTTTTCCGGGCAGCAAGCCGGCGAGCGCCGTACAGAAAGCTTGTGCCTCCTCATGACTCACATTGGTCACCGGCAGTCGCAAACCCCTGAATTGCGAATGATTGTAGCCCATGACCGCCTCGAACAACTGCTGGGTGACCACAAATTCGGAAAGATAAAAATCATCCAGTTGAACGCGGACCATTGGCCATCGATCGTCACGGTCAAAATTATTGCCCATGAAAAACAGACCACCCTTCACTTTGATAAAGCCTGTAACAAATCCTGCTATGTCGATCTCCATCCTCAACGTCGACACTTTTTAGGGTTGCTTCAGGGAAGCAGGGAAAAGATCAGGAGCGCCCAGGAAGATCCTGGAAAATTCATATCGCAGATATCGTAAGCCATTCAGGCCGCAATAGACATAATTGAACAGGTGCCTGAGATGATTGATGTTATGTTCGATGGGGCGCAGACAGTGCGCGTCTATGTAACCACCCATGACCAGACCCAAACGGGAATAACGCCAGTTGCTGCGATTGATCCTGCCCTTCAGCCTGGTCCTGTGACCGAACATCCTCGGAACCCTGCCATTGAGATGACTGATCGGGATCCGGTCTGACGCGAGCCAGGCCGCCTCTCAAAAGAAATATTCCTCTCCCGTCCATCCTTCCCCCCTCGACCATATCTGCCGGATCAGTGTCACAACG
>VFQT010002538.1_pt1 | contig 18547 bp, 19 predicted proteins | sample 3512381 | NCBI WGS metagenome assembly VFQT01 (sample SAMN10412376, study PRJNA504923) | tailings metagenome | isolation source: Relicate 2 Philex TSF3 active mining site | place: Philippines: Tuba, Benguet | collected 2017-08-29
CCCCCGGCAGGAATCGAACCTGCGACCTGCGGTTTAGGAAACCGTCGCTCTATCCTCGTATTCCCTTGATTTTACTAGGGTTTCCGAGTGGTGGAACAGATCTGCCCCGTGAGTGCCCCGGTATTCGGGAATCGCGTCCCGTCGCGTACAGCTGTGCGCAGGTCTGTATGCACAGAAGAGGCACCCCGCAACTGTTGCTGCCATGCAAGACAGCAACAACACACGACCCCGAGGCGAGTGGATGACCCAGGCTGACATCCTGGTCGAGCTCGACATCTCACGGTCCACGCTGGCGAAATGGAGGACCGAGGGCCGCGGCCCTGTCTTCCGCAAGCTTCCCAACGGGGAGCTCCGAATCAAGCGCCGTGACTTCGACGCTTGGGTGGCCACTCTCGAAGAGGTCGCATGAGCCGCCGTCGACGTAACGCGGTGGTTCTCTTCGACATTCAGGAGAGAGCGGACAAGAAGCGCCCGTACTACGTGCGCTGGTCGTACGCCGGGAAGGAAACTTCTCGAGCGTTCGAGTTCAAGAGCCAAGCCCAAGACTTCTACGAGGATCTCCGGGCAGCTATCAAGGCCGGCGAGCGCTTCTCATCTGAGACGCTCGAGCCGGTCTCCTGGGAGCTCGAAGACAGAACGATCGCGAACATCTCGAAGGAGTTCGTTGACTCGATCAAGTCGAAGTGGGCTCCGAGGACACGCCAGAGCAACCTCTGGCCGATCGCCGAGGCGCTCGTGCTCCTCGTCCCGAAACGGGCACCTGCCCCACCGGCGAACATCCACGTGGACATCTGCAAATGGTTGATGAGCGACGGTGGTGCGTGCCCCGCCTGGCTGAGTCGTAACTCACTGAGCCTCATCGAATGTACCAGGGAGGTCTGCAGAGACACGATGGCGAAGCTCGAGAAGAAGCGAACCGTCAAGAAAGGTGAGTCGCCTAACAAGAGCCCAAACACGGTGAACCGATACCGGCGCGCCGTGAGCCAAGTGTTCGGGTATGCGACGCGACGCGAGCTGCTGGCGTACAACCCGTGGCCGCAAGCCGAGCGAGGAAAGAAGACTCGCGCAGAGCAGACAACGAAAGCGCCCGCACGTCAGCGACCTTCAGCTGACCAGGTGCTCGACACGATCGCACTGATGAAGAATCATCAGCCGAAATCTCGGGACTACCAGACGCTCGCCTACATCATCTGGCACACAGGCATGCGCCCATCCGAGGCACGCGCTTTGCGCATCGAGAACTGTGTCCTACCGGACACCGGTCTCGGTTCGGCGTCAGTCGAGGAGAACGTCCAGGGCGGCTCGAAGAAGTTCTGGATGTCGCACGATAAGCCAATCGACTTGCCGAAGACCGGCGAGAAGCGACGCGTTCCGCTCAGTCCGGAGATTGTCGCCATCATCAAGGCACACATCGGTGAACGAACCACCGGACTTATCTGCCAGGCAAAGGGCGGTAAGCCGATCTCCGAGACGAACTTCGAACGTTCCTGGCGACATTGTCGGGGAGCGGCGAGCTCGTTCCGTCTCTACGACCTACGACACACGCACGCCACGATGGCCGTCCGCGCCGGGGTCTCCCCGGACAAGGTCGCCAAGTGGCTCGGCAACTCGAAGGAGGTGCTCATCGACGTCTACCTCGGCGAACTGCCGGACGACGAGGCGGTGGCGCTCTCCATCTACGAAACCGGGCTCTTCGCGAAGAAAACTGAGCCGAAAACACCCGTTTCCGGTCCAAAAACGCGCAAGAAGTCGAAGGCACCTGCGAAGAAGCGCGCGAAGCGGTAACCGGCCACCTGTCCCGGGGACGTCCCGCAGGATGGCTCCCACAACGGGGCCCCGGGACTTGTGGCAAGGCTTGACGCGCACACGGTGCGGGTCATGACCACACCTACGCAATACAGCAACGAAGCGTTCGACATCCTCGACGGGATCGCGGACGACGCCATGTCACTCGCCCTCGCGGCCGAGTGCGTGGCTCCCGAATACATCGAGCAGTGTCTCCACACTGTTCTGCAGTTCCACCCTTACGCAGATCGCGTGACGGTGGCAGAAACGTCCTTATCGATCATCCACGGCGGAGTCCTCGTAAGATACGAGATCATGCCAGAAGAGTACATCGACAAGGTCACTCGAGAAGACGCCCACGCAATCCTCTACGAAGTTGCAGAGGAGGCGGTACGTCTAGCTGGTTCGCCATTCGCCGAGAACATCGAAGAGTGTACGAATCTTGCGATTAGCAGCCTGGGCTACCAGGACATCGTGAGCGTTTTTGACACCGACGTGCTGCACTACAGCCACGGAGGAATCGAGCTCGATTTCGAGCTCACCGCGTTTGAGGCGCGCTGAACTCGGACACGACGCTCCGTAACCCAAACGTCTAACTGACGCGCACACCCCGGGCCGAGGCCCGGGGTGTTGTTTTTCTGTTGTGTCCTCATTGCGCGGGTGCTGGCGGCACGCACAGTGACCTGCAGAAGGGAGATACGAAATGGAGAACCTCGAGCAGTGTCCAGTGTGCGAAGAGCTCACGATGGACAGCGCACATCGCCGATACAACGGCATGTGCGAGACCTGCTTCGATGCCGACAGCGTGTTCACTGCACGCGTCCTCGAAGCGACCCGCGAACTGATCTGAACCCAACCGGCCGAATCATGGCGGTCGGTGAAGCCCCCCGGTGTGAACGACCGGGGGGCTTCTTGTTTGTCCCCGTTGCATCAGCGTCCTGCGCGCGGACGGTGTTCGGACGTGACGAAGCACTTGCCTTCTCGCCGTTGGCTGTCGGACATGGCAGCAGTACACCAGGCGTTCGCCGCTACCCCGACCGTTTCGCGGATCGTCGCCTCGAGCGCGCGCTACGCGCGCAAGCAGGCTGACTTCTCCGCCGCACTCGAGACGAAGCTCATCGCGCAACTCACACCGAAGGCGTGTGCTGCAATCGTGACCGAGATGTCGGCGCTGGAACTCTACGACCTGTCCCCCGTCGCATCCCTCCAAGTCGAGCACATCGCCGGCTACCGCCGGCCGGCCGACTGCTGGCTCGTATGGACGCACGTCGATGAGACAACGACACGTGTACCGGTCAACATCAAAGGCATCGGAGAACGCCTCCAGCAGGGCTCGAGTGACTTCGCAGTAGCGCTTGGACCATTCCTCTCCTGGATGACTGAACCAGATGGTCGCATCGACAAGGGATACCGCGGTAGCCCTGACAACATCCTCCGCGAGCTACTCGCAGGGACTCGCAAACTCTGCCGCGGACGTGACTACTACATCTGGGCGATTGAGTCGCTGCCCAACCAGCCGGTGACGCACACCCTCCGCAGCCTTGTCGCCCATCACCATGCCTCTGGCACGGGCCTCGCTCTCTCACGGCATACGTCGCGCGACGTGATCTCCTACCAGCCGAAGTTTGGGCCGGTCATCGGACCAAAGGTCGACATCGCACGCGAGCTCGCGATTGCACTACTGCCCCGCGCCGGCCGCGGCCGCCTTCACATTGAGGTACTAGCAGCACTCCCCGTCGAGAGGCGTCGCGACATCGCGCTCATCCTGGAGAACGTGACGGAAGAGGAACTTGCTCAGAAGATCGCGGTGGCGCTGAACTAGTTCGTCCGGCCCCAGCGGTCGTCGCTGGAGTCGAGAGCCGTGATCACCAGAGGCAACACGGCAGCGATGCCGGCGGTCAGCCAGGTGCGCAGGTCTGTGTAGTCGACTGCGAACACGTCGGCGCCATCGGCAAGGAAAAGCGACAGCACGGTCGCAGCGAATACTTTCACGTAGCTCTTGATCAGCGCGCTCATGGCCTAACCGTTGCTGCGCTTCTCGAGTTCGTGGCGTAGGTCGCGGATCTCGGAACGGAGGCGCTCCGCCTCATGCATGTGGTGTGCCAACTCGGCGCGGGTCTCTGCCAGTTCGAGTTTCGTCTGCTCGAGCTCGGCTCGCAGCTGGTCGATCGCAGCCGACATGGAGCCGACGAGCATGCCGGCGCCGTCTGCAACCGCCTGGGCGCCGGTGGCAAGGAACTGCTGTGCCTCGGCACGCGTCCGGGTGCGCATCACAAGTGCGCCAACTAGTGCGGATAGCGGTCCCGCTATCGCCGCTCCGATCGCTGTCCATGCCGCCGACGTCATGCTGGCAACGGTTGCTGTTCTGGCTAGCCTCGCCGGGCGTTGACTGCGAGTCCAACCAGCTCGGTTGCCATCGCGGGATTGAAACGCGAGCGAGACCCGACAAGTTTCCCGTCCACGTAGAGCGCAGGTTCGATGTCGAGCTTCATGCGATAGGTGCCGTCTGCCTGGTCGACGAGGTCCGCCGCCCGATTCACGATTCGATAGTCGCCGAGCACACGTCCGAACTGCGGATCTTCGATGTCTACCGTGATCACATCACCAACCCCGAGGTCGAGAAGGTCGAAGACCCGCTGTGGGGTCACGGTGACTTCGACAACAAGGTTGGGCGTCGTGACGTGGCGCGTCTCCACGATCCGCTGCGCAACGGCGGCACACTCAGCGTTCGACGTCAACTGCGAAGCCGAGTAGTTCCGCTCGACACGACCGTACATAGCAAGGTTCGTAGTCGATGCGAAAACGGCCTGGTAGTTGCCACCGACACCATCGTCACCACCAACTACCCGGGCGACCGTCACCAGCGTCTCGTCGCGCGCCTTCAGTTCGGCAACGTCCGCCATCGCGGACGTGAGACGCACACGATCGCGCCGGTCCACACCCCGCGTCGGCCGCGCCTTCAACGTTCTATTCGACGGATCAACCCACACTTCGGGCCCGTCAAGCTTCTCGGACACAGCGTTGAGCGCATCCAACACTGTGCTGCCAGCCGCTAGCGGGACTGTGCCGGTGGTGCCGCAATCGGTCGTGTCGGTCCCGATACCGAGACCGCCCCACGGTTCACCTTGCGTCTGCGCCGCCATCGTTGCAGCGATGTCCGACAGGTCAGCCTCCTCGTACTCGGTATTCACCTTGATGATCCGCTTCTCGAAGTACGAGAGGAGTCCACGGGCCGTGATGTAGGTCGTCGCGCTGCCACTCGACCACTCCACCTCCGTGATCGGGCCGACGAACACTGGAATCCCCTTGTACGTGACGACAAGCTCGACGCTCATTGGGTCAAGCAGCTGCGTGACACTGGTGTTGTTCTCCTGGGCGCGCCGCTTCAACTGGTCGGATGCGACGTTGACTTCTGCGTAGCCGACCCCGTCCAGGCCTTCTTCGAACCGCAGGGCGGTGATACCGAACAGGAAGAACATCGGCTCAATGCCCGTAACGACACCGGCTCCGTCCCGGATGATGCGCTGCGGGTAAGCGCCAGTCGCGCCGTTGCCAAGGAAGCCGATGATGCGTTTCGGCTGCGAAACCTGACCGGTCGAATCCTCAGCACGGATGTAGTAGACGTACTGGTTTCCCGTCCCCCTTTCGACAACCTCGACTTCGTTTCCGTTGACGCACAGTTTCGTGCCGTCCGGCAGGGTGATGCAGTCTGACCAAGGCCCGTCTGGGCCGAGACCAATCTTTAGATCCCAGTCGTCGCCGTCTGGGTCGAGAACATCAAACCGGCCGTCGATCTCCGGGATGTCTGGCAAGTCGGTGATCGTCGCGGAGAAGACCGCAAAGTCGGACTCTTGCTTCTCGCCAGTCGTCTCTCGCACCTTCAAGGCGAAGCGGTACTCACCCGACTTGTTCTTCTTCGGCGTGATGGTCAGGGTCGCCTCAAGAGTCGTGCTTGAAAGTGACGCCACTTCGATGGAGACATGTTCGGTGTTCTTGGTCCCGAGCTTCGTCCACGACGTCGGCCGCCAGTTCTCACCATCCGGTTCAACCGGAGACGCATAGATTTCGTACTTGCCTGCCGCCCCGCCCGTCTCGTCAAGATCGGTCCAGATGACCGTCATCGTCGATGGCGAATCCTCGAAAAGATCCGGCGCAAGTCCCGTAGGAGCAGACGGAGCATCTGACAACCAGATGGCGCTGAACTCGGCGGAAGGCCCGACGCGCGTCTGGAACGCGTCATCGACGATCTTCCAGCGCAACAGCACCTTCATCTCACCGTAGAAGCCGGTAACTGGGGTCACTACTACAGTCGCCCCGGTGAGGATGTCCGCTCCCATCGTCACGGTGAGTGTGGCTGGGTAAGCGCCGTTGACCTCAGGAGCGAATGCGGTCGGGTTGTCCTTCCAGTCATCGGTCCGTGGGTCCCACACCTGGAGAGTCGCTACGCCAGGTGACATCTCTGGATCGAATCCCGACACGATCGCCGTGAATGCCTCGTCCTCCGGCAGCTCGACGAATGGCCAGTCGACCGAGAACGGAGCGCTTGGTTCGGTGCCGCCAACGCCGGCCGCCGAGGCCCTTGTTCCCCACTTGCCCTGCGCGCTAAGAACAGCGACGAACCGCCTCGACGTGGCGTCCAGAACGGTCTGCGTAGTTCCATCCGCATCGGTAAGCGTGAAAGTGCCCGCCGCATCACCGACTTCCATGAACAGGTTCGAGTTGGCATCCACGTCAGCCAGCCCGCGGTATCCATAGACGACTCCGCCACTCACCGTTGAAGTCCACTCCGAAGTGCCGGGCATCGACGTGTCCATACGAAAGATTGCCTGTGCATACGAGAAGGTGAAATCAATCCCAGTCGCAAACGCCTCTCCGATGGTCGTCACAGCCGCAACTGACGTCGAGCTCGCATGGACGTAGATCTGGGTTTCGCGATCGACCAACCAGGTGACCATCTGGTTGTTAGTTCCGACCGACAGCGGCTGCGTCGGCGCGTTCGACGCCGTCCAGGTCTGCCCACCTGATCCAGTCTTTCCCATGACCATCTGTATGTGCCCGTCGTTGACCCCGATCGCCATGGCAGAGGCACCGCCGCTGGCCGTGATCGAGATACCTCCCTTGTCAACACCGTCGGCGTCTCGTGTCACCAGGTGATACACCCGCGACGACGAACTCGATCCGGTGCTGTAAAGAACCGCCGCTCGCCCGTCCGCGGCAACACCCACAGCCGGGCGATGCCCGGAGTTAGATGTCAGCGAATAGAACCCCCACCTGCCAGCGAGCGTCTGAGTGTCGATCGCTATCGCGCCAGGCCTGACGACTGAACCGCTCGCCGAAACGTTGAGGACGTCATCGTCGATTCCATAGGTGACGGTGTGCGTCCCAGCCTCGACGGGAATGCCCAACACCATGACGCCGCCGCCGATAGCGACATCATCGACCGCCTGCGATCCCGAAGCTGCGTTGCTCCACCTGATCCGCATGTTCGAGTCCCACACACCGGCGTTGGTGATCTTCGTGACATACCACTCGCGAGCAGCCGTGCGCGCTGAGACGGTGAGAGTGGAACCGTTAGCGCTCGTGTAGGTGGCTGACGACGTCGACCCTGACGCGATGTAGTAGATGCCGTTCGCATCCGACATCACCCGATTGCCTGTGGAGTAGCCGAGCGATGTGCGCGCAACCCACTCATAGACACCAGTCGAAGAGAACTTCAGGAACTTGATGCCAGAGCTACCAGCGTCAACGACCTGAGTTCCTCGTAGTCGGACATAACGCTCAGTCGTCTGGACTGCCACGACGAGACCACCGTCAGAAGTCGCGGCGACCGACACCGGGTTACCTGGCTTACTCCACGTAGTGCCGTTAGTCGACACTTCGAACGAGATCGCGGGAAAGCTTGCAACCGCTTGGAAAGCCTCGACATCGACAAACACGAATGCGCCCGTTGATCCCGAGGCTGTCTTCACGCGTGCCATGAAGGTCGCCGTGCCCTCCGTTGCAGGGGTAAACATCACCTTTCCGTAGGCGCGCTTACCTTCGAACTGAGGCCCCCACGTCTGCGACAGTGCGCCACCGAGAACAGTGACAGAGTCAGCCCAAGCGATACCGTCGAGCGAGAACTCGAACGAGATCGCTTCAGATCCCCAGTGGTCAGTCGTGAACCAACCGGCCGACTCGGTGCCAACCGAAACAGTCGGCATGGTGCCCGACGTGATGTTGAGCGCCATCACTCACTCCAGCCGGCGGACCACGTCGCCGTTGCGGTTCCCCCGGTGACAGTCGTCGTGTTGTTACCGGGAGCAAGTTGTGGGAAGCGCGACGTCGGCGACATCTTGTTCAGCACGGGTGTGCCACCGATCGTGATGATCTCGAGGCCGGGCTCGGTCACGACCGTGATGACGTCCCCGACCACGACCGGAGCTATCGTCAGCGACTCTCCGGTAGTTGCGTTTGCAACGGTGACACTCGTATCAGTAGCGGTCACGACAAGTTCCGGCCACGCCGGCGCCGAACCGCTGTTTACGAGCGGAAGCGGGTCGCCCCACGTGCCAGAGCTGGCAGTCGTCGAATAGGCGATCGGGTTCGGGCATACGATGGTGAACTCGTACTCGACGAAGTGCGAACCGGTCGACGTCGTGGCGACCGAGCCGTCCAGGTGACCTTCGAGCTGGCGTGTCGTCCCTTCGGTCGTCCAACGGACACCGACCGTTCCCCCGGAGCCGTTGTTGACCGTCTGGATCAAGGTCGTGCGGAGGGCACGGACCGCCTCGGCGTCTGCCCCCACGATCGTTCCTGCGACCCTGACGGTCCGAGCTGCCAGCTGACCTGGGGCGACGACGGCACCAGGGACCAGGGCCAGATCAGACACATATATACGTCGCGGTGCAGGGTCCAGTTCCAAAGTGTCGATGGTGAACCCCGCCGGGACGCCCGCGGTGTAGACAACCGACCCGAGGACAAGGTTCGAGCCCGATGCCGGGATGAGGGTGATCTGCTTCAGGTTCACGGGATCCTCCGAGTTCGAACCGTTGCCGACGCACGGCGGCTGAGCCGGTCAAGTTCACGTGCAAGGGCGGCCGGATCGTCGGCGGCACGGCCGGTCACTTCGACGTTGATGTTGTAGGTGTCGCCACCGACCTTGTCGAGCGGTCGCACCTCGGCGCCACGTGGGAGGGAGAGAAGCTCGGGGCCTTCCTCACCAACCCAGCTGAGCCCGGGACGCATCGTCACTCCACCTTCGGCTTGCCCGGGGACGCCGTTGATCATGTTCCCGAGCCAGTCAGAGATGCCGAACTGGTTGTTAGCCCAAGTACCAATCCCGTATCCCGCTGCGAATGCTGCGGCACCTGCAAAGAGCTTCCCGAACATCGCGGCCCTTGCCGCTCCGACACCTTGACCGGCAGCAGCCGCGGCAGCTTGCGAACCGGCGGCTGCCTGCGCAGCTGCGCTTACGCCCATCCATCGCGCCGCCAGTCCGACCAGAGCACCGGCCATCTTGCCGATTGTTCCAACAAGGGTGAGCATCGGCCCAGCGACCGCTGCGACGGCAGCCCCCATGATGATGAAGCGCTGCGTGCCTTCAGGGAGTCGCGCGAACCTCTCGAGGAGGACCAGAAGGTGTTCCTGCAGTTTGATCATGTGTGGTGCGAGCTTCTCGCCGACAACCGCAGCCTGGTTCTCCATGGCGGCCTTCGTTGCCTTTGTCGTGTTTGCGAGTGAGTTTGAGGTGCGCTCGAAGTCCCCTGCAGCCTGGTCGGTCTGCTCCATCAAGATCGCATAACGCGCCTGGATTTTTACCGCATCCTCGAGCTGCGGAATCTTTCCATCAAACGCCTTCTCAAGAGCCTCCTCTGCTTTGAGCACATCAGCCTGTGCCTTCTGGTACTCGATTGTTCCCGTTTTCCCCTCTTGTGCCAACTTGTTGACCTTCGCCTGCGCACCGGCAAGACGTGCCTGCGCCGACGTCACTGCAGCCGTGGACACCTCGGCACCAACTAGGCCGAGCTCCATCGCCTTCGCTGCGACTGCTGCTTCGTTCGCGAAGACGCCGAACCGACGGATCGGCTCAGTACTTGACCCGGAGAGGAAAGACTGCACCGCACCCGCCGCGTCCTCAACGCTTCCACCGAAAAACGACGACATGTCGGCAACTCGCGCGATCGTGTCAACAGCGCGCCCACCCAGCTGGTCAACTGGCGTGAACAGCTTCAGTAGAGGCGCCAAGCCATTTGCGAGATCGTATGCAGCGCGCTCAGATACGCCGAAGCTCTTGTCAGCGGACTCTGCGAACTTCTCAATCTCGACCACCTGGTCTCCATAGAAGACCGAAGCCGCGGCTGACGCGTCCTGCAGTTGCGAGAACGTATCAAGCGACTTCTTGGCAAACAGCACTAGAGGAGCTGTAAGGCCGATCGACATCTTCGCGCCGAGCCCCTGCATCTTGCCGAAGCCGTCACCGATTCGCTTAGCGCGATCCTCCAGCGTCGACAGTTCAGCCTTCGCCTTGTCCGACCCGATTCGAACCCCATCGGCGAGACCGGCACCTGCGACTTTTCCGCCATTCGCGCCGGCCTGCGCCATCTGTGCCTGCAAACCCTCCGCAGCCTTCTTGCCTGCCGAGCCGACACCATCGACCAAGTCACCGCGGAACTGGCTGAGATCCGGGCGAATCCGGACGACCGCCGACATCAAAGACTTACCGGCCACGGCTCACCACCTCCACCACAGCTCCCCGGTGACGCTGGATGCGCGCCACGAACTCGTCCACAGTCTTCGGTTCCACATCGGGGACCGTTGCCGCAGACCTGGACCACTCGTCCACCGTGCGCGACTGCGGCGACAAGCCGTTGAACAGAACCGCGAACTCGATCGCTGGCAGCTCACGCAGTGCCGACCACGACAAGCCGTATTCGCGGCGGAAGTCTGCGACTACGGCGCCGGAAAACCGGTGGTAGTTCCTCGCCGCCTCAAGCAGGTAGCGGACGGCGGGCCCTGCCCGCCAGATCAGTTTCCCGGGCCGCCGAACAGGTCAGTCAGGTTCAACTGCTCCATGAGCCAGTTCATGAAGCGCAGATAGTCGGCGACCGGAACTGACTCATCGGAGCCGATGCGGCCGATGATGTCGTCCCCGACGAGCACATCGAGGATCTCCATCAACGCTTCCACATCACCGTTGCTCAGACGTTGGAACGCGTCGACGTTCACCTGCTTCGAACGCTCAAACAGCTGCTCAGCAGTCAGTGATACGGGTACGAGATACGACCGCGGAATGAGCTCCCCGTTTTCGTCGACCCGGTACTCGAGACGACGACCGTCAGCGTCCTCGACGACCTCATGTTCCCACCCAATGAGTACCGTCTTTACGACAGTCTTCGGCTCAGCAGAGCCAGAGGTGTTGAAGTTCTCCATGCCGCAAACTGTTGCGGCAAAAATCAGGCGACGACGGTGACCTTGTAGCCGGCCGGGAGGGTGTCACCCTCAAGAACCTTGATGGTCAACGGCACCTGGCTGAAGTTCTCACGGTCGAACGACACGTTCAGACCGGAGGACACGACGCCGAACTCGACGACGATCAGGCACTCGTCGCCACCAGACCACGGGCCAGCGATTGCGAACTTCGCAACCTCAGCAGCAGTCGAAGAGGACGGGGTGAGAACACCAGTGCCGACCGAGCCATGAACAGCCTTGCGGATGTTCTCGAGAGTGACCTCGCGCACCGTGGTCTCGATCTGGGTCTCCCAGCGCGACACAGCGACGGCGAGAGTGCGGGCGGCCTGCTGGCTGGTCGCCTCAACCAATGTCGGGGTGTCGGTCAGAGTGACAGCGGCAGTCGTGTGACCGACCTCGGTCCATCCGGTGAGCGTGCCGGCCTTCAACTCGTCGAGGTCGGACGCGCTAGGCAGAGTGGCGTTCGAAGCAGCGACGAAGAGACGGGCTGGGCCCTGGACGAGGTTGGTGGTGACTGCGGACATTGGAGCTCCTTGGGGACTAACTGACCGGCCGGATGGCCAGTGCTGCGGGTAACTGTTGCTGCTTGGCGTCAGTCAGAAACGCGGACGTCTACGGTCAGCGTCACGATGGCATTCCCGGCGTCATCGACGCTGCGGGTCATCGCGATGATTTCCGCGTCGATGAGACGTGCCCCGGACGCCGCAACATAGTGCGCTCCGCCGGCAACCGCTCGAGCCGCACCGACGATATGCCCGGCGAGCTGTGCAGCCGCCTGGTAGTCCGGGTAGTCGAGACCAGCACCGGTCCGACCTGCGACGCAGTAGATCGTCGCCGTCCAGTCATACACAGTGTCAAGACCAGACGCATCGGCGAGCGGCCCGCCTGTCGCATTCACGACCGCGACTGCCGGCAGTGGCGTCTGTTCGGCGAGCAGAGACGAGACTCGTGACGGCGTCGACACGAGACCGGGGACGGTGTTTAGCCAAGCGATGAGGAGAGACACGGGTTCGTGATTCACGACTCGAAACCTCCTGGTTCAACGGTGAAAGGCACACCCAGGGCGCGCAGAGCTTTCGTCCACGGCTTCGTCGGGGCCGGCTTCGTCGGGTGTGGGCGACGCTTCCGAGACTTCGCGTTCGCAGGTCTCGGCATCAGAGGCTTCTGCTTCGCCCAGTGCGGTGCCGCATACCAGATCTCCTGAACACCGGTCGCGGCACCCGACCCGAGCACGAGCTCCGAGCCGTCTTTCCCATCCTCGATGCGATGCCCCATCGACTGCATCAGCGCCCCGGTGTCAACACCGGAATGCGGAACTGCGTGGCCAACGATCGTGAACCCGAGACGGTCCAGGAACGTGCGCCAAGCCGAAGAACGCATCATCTCGCGCTCAGCGAGCTCGTCGTACTCGATCTCGAACGTGGCCATCAGTTCGCCGCCTCACACTCGAGAGAGATAAGGAACGAACCGCCAAACGGAGAGCGGCGCCGTGTCAACGTATTGATGCGGTACAGGACACCTGGCTCGTCGACAGCTTCGAGAAGATCTGACGTAGTCACATCAGTACCAGCCGGGAGAAGTGCCTTCACTTCCAGCGCAGTCACGATTCGTCCGTCAACGGTCCTGTTCGTCGATGCGGTGAACAAGTGTCCGACAACGGTCGCGACGGTCGACAAAGACCCAGCCGCTGGGCGACCCTCAACGTCCAGACCGGTGGTCGCATGGCGCTTGACACGAATCGCGCGGCTTGCAATCACAGCGCCACCCGCCGATAGCGCAACGCCAGCGTCACACAGCGTCCGCCGAGATCGGCGCAGAACGCGTAGCGCGACGGCAGCGGAACACCATCCGCGGTCAGTGCCTGGCCGGCAGACACGGAGACGTAGTAGTCGCCGGTGATGCCGTAGCTCAACACACCGTTGGGTGCGGCGGGTGTCTGCGGCGCATTGAGAGTCGCAATACCCCAGGCAAGTGCTTCCGCAAGGTCGCGAGGCAAAGTCGACGATGTCCAACCTTCGCCGTAACCCTCGTCGCCTTCCTCGAGCGTCGCGTCGAGCACCAGGGTGCGGGCAAGGAGCGCCTCCAGACGGCGAACAACACGGGACTCTAAATCGGCGAACGCTGCTGGCGCAGTCTGGCCAGTGATGTCGGTGTAGCGCGTAGTGGTCAACAACATGAGAGCTCCTCGTGTTCGACCGTTGCTGCCACCAATGAGAAAGGCCCCCGGGTTTCCCCGGGGGCCAGACTCAGCTAACGACTTTCGTCGTTATCAGCCCTCGACTTCGACGGAGCCCTTCACCCAGGCAGCCGGGCGAACGTTCTGCACCGCGAGGCGCGAGGTCACCTTGATGGTGACGCCGTCCTTCACGAAGTAGTCGTTGTGGCTGTCGGTGGTCTCAACGGTCACACCGGCGCGCGAGCGCAGGGTGATCGCCTGAGTGGAACCGACCACGAAAGTGACACCTGCCGGCAAGCGGTAGGAGGTCACAATGCGCATGCCGAACACAGACGTCGGGCCGCCGGCGAAGTAGCCGACACCACCGTTGTCTGGGAGGGCGAGGAGGTCGATTGCCTCACGGGTTGCTGGGGTGACGATCACGAGATCGGCAGGGAGACCTGCGTTCTCGGCGACAGTCTTCGCCTTGCGGATGCCGGCCAACACGCCTTCAGCGGCGGTGTAGGTCGAAGCAGTCGCGGCAGCGACAACCGAGGAGAGCTTGCCGTTCACTTGGGAGGCGGCGAGCAACTGCTCTTCGATTTCCTCACGGACGCCACGGACGCCTTCGCGGTTGATGAGAGCCGCAACGGCTGCATCGTCCTCGAGGGTTTCCTTCGCGACCACCATGTGGTGACCGATCTTGGTCACGACGGTGATCTTGGACGACCATGCGAGCTCAGACTTGCCGAGATTGCTCAGCTGACCAGCGTTGCCGGCAGCGTCGGTGTAGCTGTCCTGGCTGAAGTAGCGCACAACATCCGAAGAGGTCGGCACCACAGGCAGCAGGTCCACGAACGACGTGGGCAGGGTGGGCAGGCCGGCGATGCCGGAGGTGCTGTCCAAGCCGATGTAGCTGGAAGTTCCAGCAGGCTGCGGGAACACAGGCGAGTTGACGATGTCGCGCTTCTCGAGTTCGACAGCGGAGCCGATCGGCTTGCTGAACACTCGGGACTCGACGGCTTCGTCACCGAGGGTCGACGCGGTGGCCGAGACAACCTCGACCTTGGCGACGCCTTCCTGGCGGTCGATGACCGACAGTTCGGACTCGATGCTGCGCATCTTGGCGGTTACGGTGATGAGCTCCTCAGCGCCGGTCTCGGCATTGCGGAGTTCGGCCGCGCGAGCGGCCAGCTTGTTGAACTCAGAGGTGAGTTCGTCACGCTTCTGTGACATGGTTATTGCTCCTTGGGGTTTCCCCGGTTAGGTATTCGTTGATTGGGACTGCTCTCTCCGTCGGTCACAACCGCCGACTACACCTCACAAGGATTCGTCGAGATCGAGCTCTGCCCTACCGCAAGCGGTTGAGCAGTGACGCGAGCCGGGCGAGCCGGTCCTCGTCGTTGGCAACGGTTGCTGCTTCGACTTCTGCGTCAGCAGGAACGTCGTCGACGGGTTCACCGGTCTTGAATCGGAGCGAGCAGCACTCGCAGTGCGCTTGAGCTGTTTCGACGGCTGGCGCTTCCTGCTCGACGATCTCAACAGCCGGCGTCTCATCGGTGACGTAGTCGCCTTCGACTGTCCAGGCACGGATGCTGCGCTCGAGGTTGACGAGAGCGGCGCGCGATGACGGAGTCGGGGTGAGTGACAGTTCCACAACCTCCACGTCAGTGAAGACGGTGACGCCCTTCTGGTTCTCGGCTTCGTAGCCGATGAACCCGATCGATACGCCGTTGAGAAAGCCGGTCGCGACGAGCAGCTCCGCTTCACGCGCCTCTGCGGTGTCCGCGAACACGAACCCGGCGACGGGGCCCTGTTCGGTCATCGTCCATTCGATGACCCGCCCGACCGGGAACTGGTTGTCGGAGTGCCAGAGGATGAGCGGGAAGTTGTCTAGGTTGACGGCGCGAAATGCGGCCCGGTCGATCATCGTTCCGTGACGGTCTACGGCGGTGATGTCGTAGGCGAGGGCTCGGTAGATGCGGCGGTTGTCGTCGGTGAGGCGCGCTCCTGGTACGGCGGCGCGGGCATCGAGGACGAGGCCGTCTCGGCGTTGGAGTGAGAACGTGTCCATCGGCCCGACTGTTGCTGCCGAAGTAGCCGGTGCTACACCGCCTCCCTACTCACGGCACGTTCGGCGCCGGTGGGTCCTTCAGATAGCGGATCGCTCCCTCCAAGACCTCGGGCCGATCGTCAAACAGACCGAGCGCCGTGTTGCACCTCGAACAGATCAACCCACGCACACACTTACCGCAAGACACACCAGGCCCACAACAACTGTGGTCATGGTCGATGTGCCACCGGCTTCCCGCCCCACCCGGATCGGACGTGCTGCAGACGGCGCACTTGTGGCCTTGGGCTTCGATAAGTGCGTTGAAGCGGTCGAGCGTCATCGAGTAGCGGTCAAGGTTCTTCTTCGTCCAGATTCTTCGTTTGGTATCGAGATTGTTCTGCTTAGCGCACACGTCGCACAACTTTGGGGGCATTCCAGGGTTCGCGGGTGTCGGTGACACGACCCCACAGCTCTGACACGTGTAGGTCGGACCTTTCGGTGTCTGACCACGCTTCTTCGCCTGGTTGGCGCGGCTCTTTGCTCGGTGCCGGCTGAGCTTGCACTCCTCGCAGAACCTCGGCAGAGTCCCGAACTTGGACGCTTCCCATGTCTTGCCGCAAGTAAGGCAAGTCGCAGTGCGGTCTAACTTCTCCCCTCGGGACCGCCGTTTGGTGGCCTCTCGCCGACACGTCCGGCAGAGGCGTCGACGCGACCCGTCTCGCATGTTGCGCCATTGAGTGTTCTCTTCCGTGTATTCGTGACCGGATGGACAGTGCGTCGGGTTCTTCGTCCAGTAGGCCTCTTCGACACTTTCCCAGTCGACGTCCAGGTCGATCGGACTGTTGTCCCGCTTCCTCCGTGACGTCTCGGCGAGCGGGTCACCGTAGAACCTGAACCTGTAGTCGTGCTTGTGGCAGTAGCCGGGGTCCGTCCGCACCCTGAACTTCTCGCAGCCCTCGACCTTGCAGCGCCGCTCGTTCTCATCCATGCGTGGGAGCATCGCCTTACCCGAACACTGCTGTGAGCAGAACCTCTGGTCTGCATGGTTCGGCAGATAGTTCTTTCCGCAGACCTCACAGTCGCGTGCGGCAGTCTTCACCCGCGGCGCTCGACGCTTGCCGACCAGGGCGCACTCTTGAGAGCAGAACATCGCCCTTGCCGTCCGGGGCCGGAACGTCTTGCCGCAGATGCGGCAAGGCTTGTCCTCGTGCTTGCGCTGCCGTGAGTACTCACGACTCTCAGGCGTGCGGTTACGTTCTCGGTTCACCGCGACACATCTGGTCGAGCAGAAGCGGCCCCTCTTATTCTTCCTCTGGAAGGCCTTGCCACATTCTTCGCATTTGAGGTCATGGAGCACACGACCAAACTAGAACCAGGGTGTGCTCTCGGTTTGTCTCGAGTGTTTCGTGCTCCTCAACCTACCCCGGTTGGTTAGGCTCACCGCATGGAAACTCTCGTCGGCTGGGTCGTTCTGCTCGCTCTGGGCTACTGGTGGTACCAGCGCCGCAAGAAACGCAAGGCGACGTCGACTGACTCTGCACCCGACGAAGGGTCACGCGGTGCTGTGTGGGCCTCCGGCAGCGGCGGTGACAGCGAACTGAAAGCTGGACGGGCGCGACTTCCCGGGAAGGGTTGGGTATGTACCCGCTGCGGCCGCGAGTTCTCTGTATCGGTCGACCCCAAGACAATCCCTCGAATGTGGTGGATACCACCGAACAACCAGTGGAAGAAAGGCGAGACTGCCCCCTGGGCGTGCCCCGACTGCGGCACGTACTCCTACACGGTGCCGCGCTAGTCAACGACTGGGATCAGCCGGCAACGGCAGTTCACAACCTCGCGCGCTGGCAGCCTCGGATCATGCGGTCCGTCAGCCATCACGCCACCGACGTTGAACTTCGCATCAAACGCCACCGTCGTCCCGTTCAGCGCAGCGTGCGTCCCCCGGGTACGACCATCACCAACCGAGTACCAGCGCTTCTTCGACACGACACCCGAATCCGACATCTGCCGATACGACACCTCGTTCATCAAGCCTGACAACTCGGTGCGTGCGACACGCTCCGCACGCTCAGCACCGACGACACCCTGGACGCGTGCAATCGCACCGTCTACCGATTCACCGTTCCGGTACGCAGCACGAATCGCCTCCGTCACATCATCGGCGAGCTGACGCGTCCAACCTGGATACTCACCAGAGCCGAGCACCAGACGGTTCAACCTCTCCGCACCCATCGCCTCCCAGAGATCTTTCAACGCTGGTGTGAGCTGCACATCCAAGTTCTCGACAACGGTCGAACCGACCGCGGTCGCCGCATCGACGAACATCTCACGCAGATCCTCGAGCAGCTCCTTGTTCCGAGCATCAATGTCGATCATCTCGTGGGCGGACACGTCAGGGGTCGGCACCTCTTTCCCGGTTGCCCTGGTCACACCGGCTCGGCGACGCAACCCACCGATGACCTGCTTAGCGATCCGGTCGTGAAACTTCTCCGCGTACGCCGCGAGCTGCTCCTCGAACTTTGCCGTCGAGTTGTCGAGCTTTTCAGACCACTCGTCGCCGGTCAGTGGGCGACGCTTCGCCCTCACGACTAAAGGGATGGACTCCAGGCCAACCTCCCTCACTTCGTCAAGCGCCGGTGCGGGAGCTTCCGGGGCGACAGGTTCCTCGATCGGCGACAGGCCGAGCAGTTCGCGAGCCTCGTTCACGGTGACGATGCCACCGGCGACCAGGGCGGCGGCGCGTGCGGCGACGCCGTCGAGCGACTCGTTGAGCGCCGAGACTGTCGAAGTGTCGACCGACAACGTGTAGCCGAGCCGGCGTGCCGTCTGGTTGAGCGTCGCACAGATCAGGTTGAGGATTGGAAGAACTGTCGCCGTGTAGTACGCGGCGAGTTCGACGCGCTGGTTCTCGTACGTGCGGGCGCCGCCGATACCGAGGACTGATTCCGGTGCACGCCACACGGCGAGGATTTCCTTGCGGGCGTTCTCCGCGACGGAAACCCAGCCGTCAGTGAGCGCCGGGGTGCCGAGCGCCTGGTAGTTCGTCGATGCGTTCAACACCAAGATGCGGCCCTTGCGGGTCTGGTCGGCGGCCTTGTCGTTGA
>VFQT010002540.1_pt1 | contig 18509 bp, 12 predicted proteins | sample 3512381 | NCBI WGS metagenome assembly VFQT01 (sample SAMN10412376, study PRJNA504923) | tailings metagenome | isolation source: Relicate 2 Philex TSF3 active mining site | place: Philippines: Tuba, Benguet | collected 2017-08-29
ATGACGATGTTCGCCGACTTACCACCACACTCGAGGCCCACTCGTTTGAGATTCGACTGGCCGGCGTACTGCATGACGAGTTTGCCGGTAGCGGTCGAACCGGTAAATCCGATGGCATCGACATCCATGTGTAGAGCGAGCGCTTTGCCAGCGGTGTGGCCGTAGCCTGGCACGACGTTGAATACACCGGGTGGAACGCCTGCTTCGACGGCGATCTCAGCCAGACGCAGCGCAGACAACGGCGACTTTTCGGAGGGCTTCAACACCAATGAATTACCAGCAGCCAAGATCGGCGCCACCTTCCACGCCGTCATAATCAGCGGGAAATTCCAAGGCACGATCGCGCCCACCACACCTAGCGGTTCGCGAGTGATGGTCGCGAGGACCGAAGCTGCGGTCGGTGCCACCTCGCCGTAGATTTTGTCGATCGCCTCGGCATACCAGTCGATACAGCGAGCAGTACTCGGAACATCTACTTTGAGCGAGTCCCCGATCGGCTTGCCCATATCCAGTGTTTCGAGCAGGGCCAGCTCGTCTTTGTGCGCACGAATCAGCTCGGCAAAGCGCTGCAACACTCGCTTGCGCGCGCTCGGCGCTCGGGCCGACCAAACGCCGCTCGCGAAAGCCGCACGCGCATCGACGACGGCGACGTCGATATCGGCGCTCTGGCCGTCGGCGATCGCGGCTAGCCGCCGACCGTCGATCGGCGAGCGTTTGTCGAAGGTTGTGCCGGAGAGTGCTGCCACGCGCTGCCCGGCAACGAAGGCGCGCCCGTCTAGCTTGAGCGCGGCGGCACGCGAGTGCCAGTTTGCGACGGCGGTCGCCTCGGGATTCAGACTGCTCATATCGGTGAGTTTACCCGGCGAGCCACAAGCGCGGACTGCACTATCTATCAGCATGAAGATCTCGCGATGCACCAACGCGGTGCGGATTTCGAGTTAAAATGTCGCCACCACGGCAATTAAACGGCCTGCGACACATGGCATGTCGTTTGCTTCGTCAAATTGAAACCCACCCCTTCGAGGATCAAATACGCATGAAAACCCTCCCCCTCCTGGCCCTAATGGCTGTAACGGCCGTTGGCACCGTGGCCCGCGCCGAGATCAGCTCGACCGTCACGTTAGCCTCCGACTATGACTTCCGCGGCATCAGCCAAACGGCTAAGGACCCCGCGCTGCAAGTGAGCCTCGATTGGGCCGGTGATTCCGGCTTCTACGTCGGCGCGTGGGCCAGCAATGTCGACTTTGGGCCGGATACCGTGTCGGACCTGGAGCTCGACATCTATGCTGGTTACTCGGGCAATTTCACTGAAGACTTCAGTTACGACTTCTCAGTCACGCAGTACAGCTATTTCGATCGGGACGATAAGGTCGATTATGCTGAGGCCGCTTTTGGTCTCGCTTATCAAGGCTTCTCGACGAAGTTCTGGTACGCCTGGGACTACGGCAATACGGGTCTGGCCGCTCGCTACATCGAAGCGAACCTCGACCTGCCGCTTCCGAAGGACTTCGGGTTGTCGCTGCATGCTGGCCAGAGCAGTGGCGAGTACTGGGCTGATGACAAATACACCGATTACTCAATCGGCCTCACCAAGACCGTCGGCAAATTCGATCTGACCCTCAAGTGGGTCGACGGCAGCGACTATCGCCCGGGCAACAACGTTGAAGGCAACGTGTTTAGCTCCGATAGCAAAGCGTTCTTCTCGGTGGCGACGAGCTTCCCCTGGGAGTGATTTGCCGCTGATAACGGGTAAACTGCGGGGGCTATGACAGATTTCACGCCTAGCCCCCGCGAACTCGACCTCGAGGCGCGCACTCAGCGCTTCATTCGCGATGTCATCATCCCCTGTGAATCCGATCCGCGCTTCCAGGGTCCCATCACCGACGATCTCGTTCAGGAACTGCGCGACAAAGCACGCGCAGCGGGGCTGCTCGCGCCGCAAGTCGGGACCGAATGGGGCGGCTATGGACTGAACCATCGGGAAACCGCCACGGTGCTGCGTGCAAGTGGCTACTCGCTACTGGGCCCGGTGGCGATGAACTGCATGGCGCCCGACGAAGGCAACATGCACATGCTCGAGCGCATCGCGACGCACGAGCAAAAAGAGCGCTTTTTGAAACCGCTCGCAGCCGGCGTGATGCGCTCGTCGTTTTTCATGACCGAGCCGGATGGCGGTTCGGGCTCCGATCCGGACATGCTCAAAACCGAGGCCGTCGAAGACGGCGACCACTGGGTCATCAACGGCCGAAAGTGGTTCATCACCGGCGCCGAGGGCGCTGGCTTTGGCATCGTGATGGCTCGCACCGGCGGCCACCACGCCACGATGTTCCTCGTGCCGCTACCGGATCCGGGCATCATGCTCGAACGCGTGATGCACACCGTCGATCACACCATGCCAGGTGGACATGGTGTGTTGTCGCTCAAAAACGTTCGTGTACCCAAAGAAATGGTGCTCGGCGCGCCGCACGAGGGTTTCAAATACGCTCAGGTGCGTCTCGCACCAGCGCGTCTTACCCACTGCATGCGTTGGTGGGGTGCTGCGCAGCGAGCTCATCACATCGCCACCGAATACGCGTGTCGCCGACAGGCCTTCGGAAAAGCCCTCATCGATCACGAAGGCGTGGGCTTTGCCCTCGCTCGAAATGAAGTCGATCTGAAGCAAACACAACTGATGATCGATTACGTCGCTTGGACGCTCGACCAAGGCAGTCGCGCTTCAACCGACTCCAGCATGGCCAAATACACCTGCGCCGAGACCTTATTCCAGATCGTTGATCGCTGCGTACAGGTCTTGGGTGGCAGTGGCATCGTCGATGAGACGCCAGTCTCCAAGATTTGGCGAGAGATCCGAGGGTTCCGCGTGTACGACGGCCCCTCGGAAGTTCACCTCTACTCGCTAGCGAGACGCTTGAAGCGCAAGGCAGCCACGGCGACGAGCGCGAGCCCGACGTAAAGGCCCATCGTCAGCAAGTAGCCCGGGAAATACCCGGCTACGGCCGCCGCATAGTCGCCCACGCTCGTTGCCGACGGTGACGGCGCGAGCAGATACATGCCGAGGTTCGCAACCGCGAAGGTGACGAGAGCTGCTACTGCGCCGATCGCCAAGATGAACGGAACGCGCGCACGCGAAGCGTCGGCACCGATCCAATGACCGGCAGCCCACAGCGCGCCATAAGCGGGAATCAAGAAGAAATATGCCGGCGAGTAGCAATCCGTCGGCGTGCCCATCGCAAAGGCCGTCAGATCAGCCACCCAGGCCAATACGAAGAACGCGGGAAACAGGCGCGGCTCACGCAGCCACATTCCTGCTAGGAAAAATACGGCCCAAGACGCATCGGGCGGACCTTGGAACTCGCCAAAGTGACCGACTCGCGTCACGCTCATGGCGACCGCCAAGATCAACGCAAGCATCCAAAATCCACGACCTTTGATGATGTCCGACACGTTCCAACCCTCCCTCACGTTCTAACGCGGCGTGCTGTACCGCACGCTCAACAAAAACTCCCGACCCAAGGCCGGATACAACGTCGCCGTTTCGTAACGGCGATCAAATGCATTGGCAATACGCAGCTGCATCGCGAGCGACGCGGTAGCGCGCCACTCCGATGTCAGATCGACGGTGACGACGCTGCCGAGCTCCCGCGAGTTGGCAAGATCATCATACCTGCGCCCCATCCAGTACACACCGGTTCCGAACGACCAGTCGCCGCTCTGCCAATGAGCGGACGTCTTACCAGACCAGTTCGGGCGACGTGGCAGCTCACGTCCGCGGTTGAAACCTGCGCTGCGATCTTCGGCTTGGAGCCACGAGAGCGAGTGACTCAAGCGAAGCGCCCCAACAGACCAATCGACTTGCCCCTCAGCGCCCTGCAACAAAGCACTCGCGATGTTGTTGGGCCGGAAGATAGCCACGTCGTAAGCCACCAGGTCGTCGACTTGGTTTCGATATAGCGATACCGACCATCGACCCCAGGCCTCCCGACGCTTTACACCGAGTTCGACGTTGCGCGAGTTCTCCGGCTGCAGATCCGGATTGCTGAATCCCGGGTAGTAGAGTTCGTTGAACGATGGCGCCTTGAACGCCGTCCCGGTGCTCGCATACCACTGCCAGCCCGGTGCGGGGCGATACCCGAGCGAGACGGTACCGGTCTGATGCGAACCGAACTGTTCGTTGTCGTCGCTGCGACCAGAAACGCCCCACTGCCAACGATCAGTGCCTGCCGTGTACTGCGCAAACCACGCCCGGTTGAAACGCGACTCGACGTCAAAGCCAATATCGCTCGAAACCCGATCGAGCAGCCAGTCGGCTCCGAAAATCAAAGTTCCAGCAGCAATCTCAAGGTCGGTCTGGAAGGTCGCCGAGTCGCGTCGCGAGTCGAACGTGCTCGTGTAGTCGCCGGCGGGACTGAAACTCGTGGACTCATCCCAGGATCGACCGAGCGTCAACGTCGAACGCCCGCCGTCCGACCAAACATGTTGCGCCTTGAACCCTGCCACCTGATTGACGAGATCGGAACGATTCAGGAAAGAACCGTCAAAGGACACATCGGCTTCGGCGCGCTGCAAAAACGCCTCAGCGGTCGAGCCAGACTCACTGCGGTAGCCGATACGAACATTGGCACTGTGATTCTCGTATCCATCGCGATCCGGCTCGCTCGTGAAGCAACCGCCGCCCGGCGGAAACGGCAGCCCAAGACAGGCGTTCGTGCCATCGGTCTTGAGTAGGCTCGCCTGCAGATCCACGGACCAGCCGTTCGCCGCAGCACCCCAACCTAACGCGGCCTGACGGTTTCCATTCGATCCACCCGTCAAGCGCAGGGTCTGCGCGGCGCCTGCATCACGTCGCGTGAAAATCTGCACGACGCCGCCCATCGCATCGGGCCCGTAAAGACTCGAGCGAACACCGCGCACGATTTCGATCCGCTCGATGCTGTCGATCGGTAGATCCTGAATCGCCGGGATGCCGGCCGATACGGAGCCGATGCGCACACCGTCGATCAACCACAGCACGTGATCCGACTCGCCGCCGCGCATGTAGAGCGAAGTCGGCTGACCGATACCGCCTTGCCTTGCGATGTTGATTCCTTGCACGCCACGCAGCAACTCATCGAGCGTGCGCGCCTGCAGCTGATCGATCTCGGCGCGCTCGATCACGGTCACCGACGCCAAGCTCTCATCGAGCTCTTCGCTCAAGCGAGACGCCGTGACCACCACACTAGACTCAGCAGCCAACACGCCTACCGTACCGACAACGGCTCCGATAGGCACAAACAGGCCAATGGCCCGACCCCAACGAGTTCTCTTGGACATGCATCTTCTCCGAAGCCGTGCACCACCCGTGCGCGTCTACAGCGATTCACGAGGCCGGTCTCCGGACTGACGAGGGGAATCGACTACCGATTCCGAGGGCGATGGACCTTCCCACAAGCCGCAGCTTGCAGTGGTCTTAGGAGAGATCGCCCTGCCTCGCTTACCGTTGCGGGGGCAGCGCCGGATTCACACCGGCTTCCCGTTTCACCCTCACCGCGACGATCACGGTGGGGCACCTCACGAATGGGCGAGAGGCTACGCCCGGCGCGCCGAGCACGTCAAGCCAAGTACGCCGCGACTTCAGGAACTGCAGGAGAGCGCCGAACAACCGGGTCGATCGCGCGCCCAGTCGGGACGACGCATCGCGTAGCGCTCAAAGCCCGCACGTTTTTCGTAAGGATTACCGAGCACTTGCCGCAATTCTTCGAGTGGTGCGAGATCACCCTCGGTTGCCGCATCGATCGCGACTTGCAGCAGGTAGTTGCGCGGAACGTAGCAAGGGTTGACCGCATTCATTCGTTCGCGACGCCGCTCCATGGACAAGCCGGCACCGACACTCAACTCAAGCGCAATACGATCACGTCGCCACCGCAACCAATCGTCCCAACGCGTAGCGAGCTCACTCGACAACGCGTGAGGCTCGTAGAGCGCGGCGCGCACGACGCCGATGTCATCACTCTCGGCTAGCGTCCGAAAGAAAATCGTCATATCGGTCTCAACGGCGCTCAACAATTCGAACAGGGTCTCCATCGCTTCGGTATCGCCGTCGCGATCGAGGGCCTGAAGTCCCAGCTTTTGAGCAAGCGAGGCACGAAAATCCTGCGCGTAAGTCTCGCGATAATGCTCAAGACCAGCCTCGAGTGCCTCGCGCGACTTTACGAGCGGCATCAAAGCCCCCGCGAGCCGCGCCAGATTCCACAAGGCAATCTGCGGTTGCCGCCCGTAAGCGTAGCGACGCCCCGCGGCGTCAGTGGTATTCGGCGTCCAGTTTGGATCGTAGTTGTCGAGCCAACCATACGGCCCATAATCGATCGTCAAACCGAGAATCGACATGTTGTCGGTGTTCATGACACCGTGCACGAATCCGACCCGCATCCAATGAGAGATCATCACGGCGGTGCGCTCGCAAATCTCGCGAAACCAAGCGGCGTAGTCCGCCGAGCCGTCGCCTCGCCAATACTGTGGATACTCGTGACGTATCACGAAATCCGCTAATTCACGAAGGCGATCGAACTCATCCATCGCCGCGTGAATTTCGAAGTTACCGAAACGCACGAACGAGGGCGCAACACGGCAGACGATGGCACCCGGCTCGGCCATCGGATTACCGTCGTAGAACATGTCGCGGATCACCGTCTCGCCCGTCCCGACGAGACTCAACGCTCGAGTTGTCGGCACCCCGAGTGCGTGCATCGCTTCACTGCAAACGAACTCGCGCAAACTCGAGCGCAGCACCGCTCGACCATCGGCTCGACGCGAATACGGCGTGGGTCCGGCGCCTTTCAATTGCAGCTCGAACCACCTTCCATCGGCTCCCTTCAGTTCCCCGAGTGAGATCGCGCGCCCATCGCCCAACTGCCCTGCCCAATTGCCGAACTGATGTCCACCGTAACGCGCTGCGTAGGGGCGCATGCCCGCCGCCAACTCGTTACCCGCCAAAATCTGCACACTACGATCGCGATCGGATGCAGGCTTGGCCAGATCCAATAGCGCAGCGCATTCCTCGGACCACGCCAACAAACGAGGTGAACTCACCGCCTCCGGTTGTACCAGTGAATACGCGACGTTCGGCACCTGGCGCGAAAAATTGGGCGCATCGACCTCGCCCTCGAGTTCATCGACGAAACGACCACGGAAATTCAGATCGAACAACTCGCGCACCATGCCGACGATTATATGATTGCGAGCATGAGCTCACGCGTGACGATCGCATCCCTGCATGTCTATCCGGTCAAATCGGGTCGCGTCATCGACTGCCTGGAGGCACGTCTCGGTCCGCGCGGCCTGCAGCATGACCGACACTGGATGCTGATCGATGGTAACGGGCGATTTTTGACTCAACGCAGCCATCCGCAGCTGGCGCGCCTCGTCGCCGAAGTGATGGGTAACAGCTTACGATTGCAGCATCCTGAGTGCGGCGAGTTGAGTATCGAGTTGCCGTCCGATCTGCCTTCGCCCGCAGTACCGACACATCGAGTTTCCATCTGGAAGCGACATCACGAGGCACTAGATGCCGGTGACGAGGCGGCACGCTACTGCACGCAGCTGATGGGTATGCCGGCGCGATTGGTGTCGGCCGTCGATCAAAATTTTCCCGATGGTTATCCGCTCTTGGTCTGCAACGAGACCTCGTTGGTCGACTTGAACCGACGTATGCAGGCGACGCTGCCTATGAGTCGCTTTCGGCCGAATCTCGTGCTACGAGGTATGGAGGCGTGGGATGAAGATCGCATCGCGACGCTGCGCATCGGCACGACGCGACTGAAACTGGTCAAACCCTGCACGCGATGCGTGATAACGAGTCTGGATCAAACAACTGGACGAGCAGCAGAAGACCCCCTGCCCGCGCTGCGCGAATTCCGCTGGAACGCAAGGCTGCACGGAGTGACGTTCGGCGAGAACGCCGAGGTCCAAAGCGGCGCCGGAGCGACGCTGAAGGTCGGTGATGAGGTGGAAATCAGCTGGCGTTGACGCAGCGATTCGCAACGATCACGCCGGCGGCGGGCCCACCAACTGCACGCGCGAGGTCACCTGACCTTTGAAGTCGAGCCAGGCGTGATTAGCGTAGTCGTACAACTTGCAGCTGCGCACACACTCACGGTACGTGCGCCAGTTCATGCGATACACCTGATACTGGTTATCGAAGCGCTCGCTGAGCAATCGCTGCGCCTTACGCAACGAATACATCGGAATGCGCGGGTTCAGGTGATGTGCGTTGTGCTCCATGATGTTATGGAGCAAACGATCAATCCCGAACGGGAATCGCACGTGCACGGTCGCCGTGAGATACGCGCGATAACGCTGCCATTCATGTCGTGCCTGGAACCAAGCAATTGCCGGATGGGTATGGTGCACGAACACCACAAAGCCCATCACCACGTTCCAGAGCGCGAACGGCACGATCACACCGAGTGCCAACAACAACCAGAAGTTCTGCTCCGTGCGGGCTGCCACGACGGCAACGAGTGCAACCCAACCAATCATACCCACCGTCACGAGAGCGCTATCCCAATGATATTTGGCACGGCTCGCACCGATCTGACGCTTGGTGGCGAAGTACAGTTTCTTCCACCACAACTCCAAGAAGTAATAGAGACCCCAGCCGGCGCCACTGCGATAGATCCGCTCGAGGGCACGACGGTAACCCGGCAGCGCATCGAACTCTTCTTTAGAGAACGGCGCCCACACTTGGTCGCGTCCCTTCAAGTTATTGAAGCCGTGGTGCGCCACGTTGTGACCGACGTCCCAAAGGCTGAAGGCCGTCATCGAGGGTAGGAATGCCACCCGACCGAAGATGTCGTTCAGCAGCCGGCTCTTGAAGAACGAGCCATGGCACGCATCGTGGCCGATCAAGAACAGACGAACGATACCTGCGGTGATAAGCACCGAGCCAACCAACTTCAGCCAAAGTGCGCCGTCCACCAGTACTAGCGCGAGACCGCCGCCGAAAATAACTAGATCCACGATCAAAGCCAGAGCCGGTTTCCAATAACCCGCATTCTCGAACGCGAGCAGCAAGGCCTTACGGCTGACGCTAGTGGAGGGATCTGCCTGGGGAGGTCCTAGAGTGCTCATGGATTGATTCTATCCGACCCGCGGCATAATTAGCGGCATGACGTTCATTTCACCCGCCCTGCGCTCGGAAACGCAGGATCTGGCGCCGCTACGGATGCCGCTATCGGCCGCCGAACGGTTGGTAGCCCTCGAAACCGGCCGCAGTTTGGTCAAGGGCGCACGAGCCCGGGCCGATGAGCGCCCCTACCTCGACGCCTTTTTGCAGGAGTTCGGACTGTCGAACCAAGAAGGCATCGCGTTGATGTGTCTGGCTGAAGCCTTGCTGCGCATCCCGGATGACGAGACGGCAGATCGTCTGATCGCAGAAAAGCTGACGAGCGGCAATTGGGACTCCCATTCAGGCCGCTCGGACTCGCTGTTCGTCAATGCATCGACCTGGGGCTTGATGCTGACGGGGCGCCTCGTCGAACTGCCCGACGAAGTTCGCAGCAACGCCAACGGCTGGTTACGCCAACTCACACAGCGTGCGAGCGAGCCCATGGTGCGCCAAGCGCTGCGACGAGCCATGAAAATCATCGGTAGCGAGTTCGTCGTCGGCCGGGACATCGACGAGGCATTACGACGCTCAGCCAGCGACGCGAGTCTGGCGCTGTGCTCTTTCGATATGTTGGGCGAAGGCGCGCGTACCGATGCAGACGCCGAGCGTTACTTCGACGCGTATGTCAAAGCGATTGAGCAGATCGGACGCAGCAAGGCGAATCGGAATACCGGCTTGGATCGCTCATTGCATGACCGATCCTCGATCTCGATCAAGCTCTCTGCGCTCGATCCACGCTATACGGCTATTCATCGCGAACGGGTTCGGACTCGGTTGATCCCGCGCGCCCTTGAACTTGCACGCATGGCAGCCGCTTGCGGTATTGGCCTCACGGTCGATGCCGAGGAACAAGATCGTCTTGAGATTTCACTAGAGATATTCGCTGCCATGGCGAGCGACCCCGCCACGCGCGACTGGAGCGGACTTGGCCTCGCCGTTCAAGCATATGGTCGACGCGCAATGGCGGTGATCGAGCACATTACGGAGCTCGCCGAGACACAGAAACGCGCACTGGCTGTGCGCCTCGTAAAAGGCGCTTATTGGGACAGCGAAATCAAGCGCGCTCAAGAACGCGGGCTCGTCGAGTATCCAGTCTACACACGGAAGTGCTCGACCGATGTGTCCTATCTCGCCTGTGCACGCGCACTGTTCGCTGCCTCAGATCGACTCTATCCGCAATTTGCCACCCACAACGCACACACCATCGCGGCTGTACTGAGCTTGGCAAGCGCACGACGCGAGGCCATCGGCGGCTCAGTTGATTTTGAATTCCAGCGCCTGCACGGCATGGGAACCTTGCTCTATGACGAGGCACGCCGACAGCTCACCTCGTTGCCGCGCGTACGAGTGTACGCACCGGTCGGCCCCCATGCCGATCTACTCGCCTATCTCGTTCGTCGTTTGCTCGAGAATGGTGCCAACACGTCCTTCGTCAATCGCTTCATGGACGAACGCGTCTCGATAGAGCAAGTGGTTTCGGACCCGATCAGCGAGATCGAAACGTTATCGGACATCGCACATGAGCGGATCCCCCTACCGACGGGGCTCTATGGTGCATCGCGACTGAACTCTCGCGGGGTCGATTTCGGTCGTCGCTCGAACATCGAGCAGATTCAGCAGTGTCTGAAAAACACCCTCAATCTCCCCTCGCCCGAGAGCCGTTACGTCACCCCTGATGACGTCGAGATGGCTTTCAACAAAGCGAGTCTCGCCTTCTTGGACTGGCGCCGCCAACCCGTCGCTGAGCGCGCCGAAATCCTCGAGCGCGCAGCCGACTTACTCGATCAATCGCGCGATTCATTTCTGACGCTGCTCGCAACGGAGGCCGGTAAAACCGCAGCGGATGCGATAGCCGAAATTCGCGAGACGATCGATTTCTGTCGCTACTACGCGGCAGCCGCGCGCCAACTGCAAGGTGCCGCACTCGTGCTGGATGGACCCACGGGCGAGCGCAACGAGTTGAGTCATGTTCCGCGCGGCGTCTGGTGCTGCATCAGTCCGTGGAATTTTCCTTTGGCCATTTTCACTGGCCAGATCGTTGCCGCATTGGTGACGGGTAATACGGTCGTCGCCAAACCCGCCGAAACCACGCCGGAAGTCGCCCTCGCCATGAGCGATTTGCTGTATCGAGCCGGCGTGCCCCGCGATGTCCTGCACGTCCTGCCGATGGTCGGCAAAGAATTCGGTGCAGTCGCGTTGCGTCAATCGACTTTGGCAGGCGTCGTCTTCACGGGCTCCACGCAAACGGCCCAATGGCTCAATCGCACTCTTGCTGCCCGCGACGGCGCGATCCTGCCGCTGATTGCCGAAACCGGTGGCATCAACGCGATGATCGTCGACTCCACAGCACTACCCGAGCAGGTGGTAGACGATGTACTGAGCTCTGCTTTCGGTAGCGCGGGGCAACGTTGCTCGGCGCTGCGACTGCTATGCCTGCAGGCAGACAGCGCAGAGCGCATCCTCGAGATGCTCAACGGCGCCATGGAGTCGCTCGTTGTCGGCGACCCGACGGACTTGACCACCGATGTCGGACCGGTGATCACCGCGTCGGCTGCCACCGACCTCGAGCGCCATATCGAGCGCATGTGCGAGCGCGGCCGTTTGCGCAAACGCACCGCCCTCGCCGCGACCACGGGTGCAGTCGCTAAGGATCGCTTTGTCAGACCCGCACTGATCGAGATTGCCACAGCGAAGGACCTCGACCGAGAGGCCTTCGGACCGATTCTACACGTGCTGCGCTACCGAACCGAAGAGCTGCCGCAATTGCTGGAAGATCTGCGCGCCAATGGCTACGGCTTGACCCTCGGCATCCAGACACGACTCGATGGAACACGCCGTACGCTTTTCGAGGGAACGCTCGCCGGCAACGTCTACGTCAATCGAAATATGATCGGTGCCGTCGTCGGCGTACAACCCTTTGGTGGTACCGGGCTCTCAGGCACCGGCCCCAAGGCCGGCGGCCCGGACTATCTGACTCGATTCACAACCGAACGCGTAATCACCATCAACACGACGGCCACCGGCGGCAATACGGCGCTACTGACGCTCGAGTAACGCGAGCGACATCGCGAGCGACCTCGATTAACGATGCCAGCTCGGCGGATCATCGGTCGGCAATTTCAGCAGCTCGATGGCCTCGGCCAACGTCGCTCGCTCGAGAGCACCCGTCTCGACGAGCGACTGTAAGGCCGACAACACGATACTGTCGCGATCGACTTCGAAGAAGCTGCGCAAGGCCGAGCGCGTATCACTGCGCCCAAAGCCATCGGTACCGAGTGTTACGAAACGACGCCCGGGCAGATAGCTCGCGAGCAACTGCGGCACGGCGCGAACATAGTCACTGGCTGCGACGATCGGGGCATCGCCCGCAAGGCAGTCCTCCAGATAACTTGCGCGCGCAGATTCGAGCGGATGCAAACGATTCCAACGCTCGCACTCCGCCGCTTCGCGTGCGAGCTCACTGAAGCTAGTCACACTCCAAACTTCGCTTGCTACATTGAAATCTTTGGCCAAACGCTCCGCCGCTGCGAGCACTTCTCGCAGAATGGCACCCGATCCGAGTAAGCGAATCGGCTCGGTACCACCATCGAAACGACTGTAACGGTACATGCCACGAATGACCCCATCCGCAGCGCCGGCGGGCAAAGATGGCTGCGGGTAGTTTTCGTTCATCACGGTGAGGTAGTAGAACTCGTCGCACTGCTGCTCCAATAGGCGCCGTGCACCGTAATCGAGAATCACCGCAAGCTCGCCGGCGAAGGCCGGATCGTAGGCGCGGCAATTGGGAACAGTCGCCGCCACGAGATGACTCGAGCCATCCTGATGTTGCAAACCCTCACCGCCCAACGTGGTACGGCCGGAAGTCGCACCCACCAAAAATCCGCGAGCCCGCTGATCGGCAGCTGCCCAGATGAGATCGCCGACGCGCTGGAAACCGAAGATGGAGTAGTAGATATAAAGCGGTAGCAGCGTGACACCGTGCACGCTGTAACTCGTTGCCGCGGCGACCCATGAAGACAGAGCACCCGCCTCAGTGATCCCCTCCTCAAGCAACTGCCCATCGCGACTCTCGCGATAAGACAGCAAAGAACCGGCATCCTCCGGCTCGTACAACTGACCGAGTGGTGAGTAGATACCGATTTGTCGAAACAGACTCGCCATGCCAAAGGTGCGCGCCTCATCGGCGACGATCGGCACCAGACGCGGACCGAGTGTGCGATCGCGCAGTAGGTTGCCCATGAGGCGAACGAGCGCCATCGTGGTCGACATCTCCTTGCCATCGGCTTCGAGTGCAAACTGCGCATAGCTCTCGAGTGTCGGCACCGCCAATGCCTTGGCGCTGCTGCGACGTTGCGGCAGTGGCCCACCCAAGGCCGCGCGACGCTCACGCAGATAGCGCATCTCCACACTGTCGGCGGGTGGCTTGTAAAACTGCAGTTCGGTCACCTGCACATCAGAGAGCGGCAAATTGAATCGATCCCGAAACTCGAGCAACGCCTCGAGATCGAGCTTCTTCTCTTGGTGCGCGGTCATGCGCGACTCGCCCGCACGACCCATGCCATACCCTTTCTTGGTCTTGGCAAGGATCACCGTCGGTTGACCCCGGTGGGCTGCAGCCGCCGCGAACGCCGCGTAGAGCTTACGCGGATCATGGCCGCCGCGTTTGAGCGCATCGATCTCGGCTAAAGACATGTGAGCCACGAGCGCACGCAGCTCCGGGTCGAGACCAAAGAATTTTTCCTGGTTGTAAGCCCCGTTGTTCGCACCCAAGGTCTGATACTGCCCATCGACCGTCTGCGAGAACGCCTTCAGCAGCGCGTGATTCTTGTCGCGAGCAAAGAGCGCATCCCAGTCCGAACCCCACAAAACTTTGATGACGTTCCAGCCAGCACCGGTGAAGAGAGCCTCGAGCTCCTGAATAATTTGGCCATTGCCACGCACTGGCCCATCGAGGCGTTGCAGGTTGCAGTTGATGATGAAGGTGAGGTTGTCGAGTTTCTCGCGCGCCGCCAAAGTCAGCGCAGCGATCGACTCGGGTTCGTCCATCTCACCGTCGCCGAATATGCCCCAAACCCGTCGACGCGACGTATCCGCAAAACCCCGATGTTCGAGGTAGCGCAGAAAACGCGCCTGATAGATCGAATTGATCGGACCGATTCCCATCGAGCCCGTCGGGAACTGCCAGAAATCCGGCATCAACCACGGATGCGGGTAAGAGCAAAGGCCACCTCCGCCGACCTCTTGTCGATATCGAGCGAGTTGCTCTTCAGTGAGCCGACCTTCGAGGTAGGCACGCGCGTAGATGCCGGGCGCCGAATGCGGTTGGAAGAACACCAGATCGCCGCCCCCTTCTGCGTCAGGGCCGTGGAAGAAGTGATGCAAGCCGGTTTCGAAAATCTCGGCAGCCGACGCGTAGGTGGCAACGTGTCCGCCAAGCTCACCGTAGGCCTTGTTAGCCCTGACAACCATGGCGAGTGCATTCCAACGCATGATCGCCGTCAACCGCTCCTCCAGCGCCACATCGCCGGGATGGACCGCCTGCTCATCAAGAGGAATGCTGTTCTGGTAAGCCGAGTACGGCATCACGTGCGCCATGACACCAAGGCGCTGCGCCTCCTGCTCCAATTGTGTGAGCAAGTACAAACCCCGCTCGCGGCCACCGCTCGCGACGGCGGTGCGCAACGCGTCCAACCATTCCCGCGTCTCTTGCGGGTCAATGTCGTTAGGCAGATTCATGACCCGAATGATACCGACTCGCAGATCGGTGAGCGCGAACGATCAGTGCCCGGAGTGCCCGCGCGGCTTTCTGACATTCACGGTGGCTTCAACCGGCTGTTTCAGCGGCATGCTCGTTCCACCAGCGCCAGATTCACGCGACGCTGTCGGCGCGGTGCCGGTGAACTCGTAGGCCACAGTTCCCGGCGGATGACGGTACCAACCCGGGTCAGAGTAGTCGTTACGCTTCTGACCGCGTCGCACCTTCACCATGCTGAACATGCCGCCCATGCCCACGGCACCGAACGGCCCCTCACCCATCATCATCGGCAAGGTATTCTTCGGCATGGGCATGCGCATGGTCGACATCTCGTCCATGCCACGTTCGCCCATCGCCATGTAACCCGGCACGAGATCATTGATCTTGGCGGCTAGGTCATCCTGCTTTACGCCGATCATCGTGGGAACGTCGTGCCCCATGGCGTTCATGGTGTGATGGCTTTTGTGACAGTGAAATGCCCAATCGCCCTCTTCGTCCGCTAAAAACTCGATCTGCCGCATTTGGCCAACGGCAATATCCTGAGTGACTTCGTACTGTCGAGTCGACATCGGCGTCGGGCCACCATCGGTGCCGGTCACCAAAAACTCGTGTCCGTGCAGATGAATCGGATGATTCGTCATCGTGAGATTGCCGATGCGAATACGAACTTGATCGTTGTGACGGACCACCAACGGATCGATGCCCGGAAACACCCGACTATTCCATGACCAGATATTGAAATCGAGCATCGTCATGATCTTGGGCGTAGCGCTGCCCGGGTCGATATCAAAGGAATTCAACAGGAAGCAAAAATCCCGATCGACATCAGCGATGAGCGGATGCTTGTCTTTCGGATGCGTGACCCAAAAACCCATCATGCCCATCGCCATCTGCACCATCTCGTCGGCATGCGGGTGGTACATGAAGGTACCGGGGCGCCTCGCGACGAATTCATAGACAAACGTCTTGCCAGGCGGGATACCCGGTTGCGTCAACCCGACCACACCATCCATACCCGGTGGCAGGCGTTGTCCGTGCCAATGAACTGAGGTGATTTCCGGCAGCTTGTTGGTGACAAAGATACGGACGCGATCCCCCTCGACGACCTCGATCGTCGGGCCAGGGCTCTGACCGTTGTAGCCCCAGAGATTGGCCTTGAAACCAGGCGCAAACTCGCGCTGCACCGGTTCGGCGACCAAATGGAATTCTTTGACGCCGCGATTCATTCGCCATGGTAACGTCCAGCCGTTGAGTGTGACGACAGGTCGATAGGGTCGGCCTGAAGCAGGCTGCAGGGGCGGTCGCGTCGTCGGCGAAGTTTCGATCACCGGCTCCGGTAACGCAGCGAGTGCCGCTTTGGCGACGGTCGCCGCCGCCACGGCACCACCCGTCAAACTCGCCAACTCGAAAAACCGTCGTCTGGAAGTCATCGCTCTACTCCGGGTCGACCGAGCAACGAGGCTTGCAAATCGGCCTCGGCAAGCCAGAAACGTTCACTCGCCTCGATGGCAGCGACCACCGTGTCGACCTGCTCGCGAGCATCGGATAACAACTCGAACACGCCAATCAACATACCGTTGTAGCGCAGCAGCGTCTCCTCCGACATCGCTTTTCGAAGCGGCACGAGCACGTCGCGATGATGAACGGCATCTTCATAAGCGCTTCGATAGGCGGCGTAGCCGACTCGCAAATCGGACGATGCCACCAACGCCGTCTGCTCAAGTTGCGCGGCTGCGGCACGCAACTGCGCTCGGGCCGCTCCCCGCTGCAAATCACCGACATCGAAGACCGGCAATGAAAACTCGACCTCGAAACCTCGGGTCTCCTGTTCACGCAACGACAAAGAAACGTCGGAAAGACTTGTGACCTGGGTCAAGCCGTTTGCCGCTGCAGCGGAGCGCCACCTCGCATTCGCCAAGCGCAGGTCGAGTCGCATCGCCGTAATGGTGCGCGACACGTCCGGTGCGGAGATCGGCTCACTAGGTAGAGCCGGTAAGCGTACCGGCAAGGTCAAACGACGGGCTTGATCGGCATCGAGACCCAGCAAGCGCACCAAAGATTCCTGCGCCGCCAACTCGTGCTGTCGTGCCAAGATCAGACGCGATCGTGCATCGGCTTGATAACTCTGCTGACGGGCCCGCTCGAGAATATTGAAGTTGCCCGCAGCCTCCATCCGAACGGCAAGTTCTGCGCTCGCCTCGGCACTCGCCAACACCCGCTCGGCATAACGACGTTTCTCGCCAGCTGCGACGGCCTCTACCCAGCCGCGACGAACGGCTGTCATCCGCTCAACGATATCGGCCGCAAGTCTTGCTCGCCCCGCTTCGATATCGGCGGCGGCAACGCGGCGACGTTGCGGGAAGGTCAACACGTCGAGCACGCCAAAGGAGATCCAGCGTTCGATATCGAGACCCTCGGCGGATCTCAGACGCTCGTACGAGAAACTCGGATTCGCCAGACGGCCAGTCATGGCGGCCGATTTGAGCTCGCTCTCGTGCAGCGCCAGCAAGCGTCGCATCTCGGGGCTCTGCACGAGCGCGAGCCGCAACGCGCCCTCTCGATCGAGTGGCTTGCTCAGCAGCTCGGCAACGTCGATCGTCTCGTCCGTCGGCGCAGCCGCCACGCTCATCGCCTGCGCTCGCTCGGCGGGCCAATCAATCGTGGTGCAGCCGGCCAGCATGGTGGCGAGTGAGCACAATGAAACGTAACGCAACATATTCGTGAAGCTCAGCTCCATGACGTTCAGCATATCAAGCACGGGGTCTCGAAATCGCGTGGGTCGCGACCGCCACCAACACGGCCAAACCGAAGCCGGCCGTAAGGCCTAGCTTTGGCAGAGTTAGTGTCAACGTAACGCAGAAAGTTCCAACAGACCACATCCCGTGCGTCATCCCTTTCAGAAAGAAGATCGCCGCAGCCGGGCCGGAACGCGCGTGGTTGAATGCCGCCACCACGAGGCCGATGGACGGAAACAACGAAGCGAAGCCGCCTATCGATGCGCCGCCGTGTTTGCCAAGCTCGCTCGTGATGAGGGTGACCATCGCGCCCGTCGCCATGCGCGCCGGTAACTCCATTGGATGCGGCGACACCGCAACCCGCCCATCGCCTCGCCCATCCCCACGCACATCAACGGAGAGATCCGGCATCGCTCGGCCGGACCACCAGAGCGCAGCGACCACAGCCATGAACGCAAAGACCATCGACAAATCCAATCGCCACAAGAACCCTGCGACCAGGCACCAAATGACGATCCCAAGCAAAGCGGCGATCCACCACGCGGCCCGCAGCGCCAACCGCGCGTAGATGACATAAAAAATCATCGCGGGCACGATGGCGATGAAGGCCGAATAGGCTGCCGCAGCACCGAACTCGGCACCGTTTTCGAAAGCCAAAATAAAGAGGATCGGACCAGCCACGATCGGGAAACTGCCGAGCCATCCCCCCACCCGCTGACCATAGCGACGGCCAACCGAAGTCACTGAGGCAATCAGCACGGGAACGAGCAGAATCTTGAGCAAAAGAGTGTCGGGAGCGCTCATCGGGCGCCGACGATGCCCCAATGCGGCAGCGACGGCAAGTCACACGCTGTGGTAATCTTTTTGCGTGGTTTAT
>VFQT010002541.1_pt1 | contig 18503 bp, 21 predicted proteins | sample 3512381 | NCBI WGS metagenome assembly VFQT01 (sample SAMN10412376, study PRJNA504923) | tailings metagenome | isolation source: Relicate 2 Philex TSF3 active mining site | place: Philippines: Tuba, Benguet | collected 2017-08-29
TGCGCCGGGATGACGGCGCCTTTGGGAGCCTGCGCCGGGATGACGGCACCTTTGGGGGCCTTCGCCGGGATGACGGCGCCTTTGGGAGCCTTCGCCGGGATGACGGCACCTTTTGGGGGCCTTCGCCGGGATGACGGCACCTTTTGGGGCCTGCGCCGGGATGACGGCGCCTTTGGGAGCCTGCGTCGGGATGACGGCACCTTTGGGGGCCTTCGCCGGGATGACGGCGCCTTTGGGAGCCTTCGCCGGGATGACGGCGCCTTTGGGGGCTGCGCCGGGATGACGGCGCCTTTGGGGGCTGCGCCGGGATGACGAAAACTTGAGTGGCGGGACGTGCGGACAGACGTCCTCAGCCGCCCTTTCTCATCACGGCGATGAAGAAGCCGTCCGTGTCGTGCCGGGCCGGGGTGAGGACCAGCGTGTCCGCTGACCCGTCAGCCGAGTCCGGCGCTGTGCCGCCGATGGTGCGGGCCCAGGCCTCCCGGTAGGGGATGACGCGCATCTCCGGATGGCGCTGGAGGAATGCGGCGATCTGGTCCGTGTTCTCCTCCGGGAGGACAGAGCAGGTGATGTAGAGGATGGTGCCGCCGGGCCTGGCCAGTTTGCATCCGTTTTCAAGGACTTGCGCCTGGTCCTTGAGGCGCTGGTCGAACTGCTTGCGGGTGAGCCGCCACTTGGCGTCCGGCTTGCGCCGCCAGGAGCCGGTGCCGGAACAGGGTGCGTCGATCACCACCGTGTCGAAGGGACCGGCGGCGTCGAGCTTGCCCTTGTCCTGAGCGGAGATCACCTCGCAGTTGGTGACGCCGGCGCGCGTGAGGCGCTCGAAAATGGGGCGGAGGCGGAAGCGGTCCAGGTCATGGGCGACGAGGCGGCCCTCGTTCCTCATCAGGGCGGCGAGCGCAAGCGTCTTGCCCCCTGCCCCGGCGCAAATGTCGGCCACGCTCATGCCGGGCTGCACTCCCGAAAGGAGTGCGGCCACCTGAGAGCCTGCGTCCTGCACCTCGTACCAGCCGAGGCCATGGGCGGGCTCGGCCTCCACATTGGCGTTGCGCGTATCAGGCCCGGGTGCGGGAATGCGCACCGCCAGCGGGGACCACGGGCCTTCCGCCGCGCCGAAGCGGGAGAGCGCGTCGAGAACTTTGGCGCGGTCCGCCTTCAGCGTGTTGACGCGGAGATCGACGGGCGCGCGGCTGGCGAGTGCGGCCCCCTCTTCCGCCGTGCGAAGGCCGAAGGCCCTCTCATAAGAGAGGCTGAGCCATTCGGGCACATCCGCCTTCACGTGGAGTGGCATGTCTGGGGGCAGGCTACGGGAGAGCGCGGCGCGTTCCTCCGCCGTCAGGGCGCCGGGGCCGTGCTGTTCCTCCGCCAGCGCCGAGATGGCGTCAACGGAAAGCCCCCACACATCGTGCAAGGCCGCAAGCGCCAGGGCGCGCGGGCTGGGGTGCCCCATGCGGAAGGAGAGCGAGTTCCGGCGGCGCAGCGCGTCATAGACCAGCGTGCCGATGGCGTGGCGGTCCGTCGAGCCCGCGAAGCGGTGGGCCTTGCCCCAGTCCTTCAGCGCCTCGGAGGCGGGGCGGTGCCGCTCGAAGATGTCGGTGAGGACGTCGATTGCCGCGGAGACGCGGCCTGCGAGGCGCATGGGTCTATCCGATCACGTAAAGCCTGAGGCCGAACCAGGCCCACATGAGGCCCAGCGCCAGAAAGCCGATGAGGAAGGCCTGCCCGCGCTTCAGCACTGCGTTGCCGCCGGTGTGGATGAGGCTGTGCAGGATGCGGCTGGCAAGGAACACCCAGGCGAGCGCGACCGTGAACCCGTCCACCTTGTCCGTGACGATGAGCAGCGGCAGCAGGCCGTAGAACAGGACGGGAAGCTGGAACTGGTTGTCATAGTTGTTGGAGAACTTGCGGATGGGGTCCGGCCAGCGGGAACCGTCGAGGGCGATCTCCTCCAGCGTGACCTTGCCGGAGCGCACGGCGGCAACGCGCGCCCGGCCCATGCGCATGAGCAGCGCATAGACCCAGGCGACGTGGAGGAAGGCGGGCAGCAGAAGCCACTGAACGAGGGTCATCCCCTATCCCTGGCGCTGGTAGTTGGGCGCCTCGCGCGTGATCATCACGTCATGCACGTGGCTTTCGCGCATGCCCGCCGAGGTGATGCGGATGAACTGCACGCGCTCGCGAAGCTCCGCGAGGTCCGCCGCGCCCACATAGCCCATGGCGGCGCGAAGGCCGCCGACAAGTTGGTGCAGCACCGCGCCCACCGGCCCCTTGTAGGGCACCTGGCCCTCGATTCCTTCCGGCACGAGCTTGAGATTGTCCTTTACCTCCTGCTGGAAGTAGCGGTCGGCGGAGCCTCTCGCCATGGCGCCCACCGAGCCCATGCCGCGATAGGCCTTGTAGCTGCGGCCGTTGTAGAGATAGACCTCGCCCGGGCTTTCATCCGTTCCGGCCAGAAGCGAGCCGATCATGGCGACTTCGGCGCCCGCCGCCAGCGCCTTGGCGAGGTCGCCCGAGAGCTTGATGCCACCATCGGCGATGACCGGAACGTCCTGCCGGGCGCCCTCCTCGGCGCAGTCCATGATGGCGGAGAGCTGCGGCACGCCGACGCCCGCGACGACGCGCGTGGTGCAGATGGAGCCGGGGCCGATGCCGATCTTGACCGCATCCGCGCCCGCGCCGATCAGCGCTTTCACGGCCTCGGAGGTGGCCACGTTGCCCGCCACGATCTGCACCTTGTTGGACAGGGGCTTGAGGCGCGCGACCTGCTTGATGACGTTCTCGGAATGGCCGTGGGCGGTGTCGACCACGATGAGGTCCACTCCGGCGTCGATCAGCATCTCGGCGCGCTCGAAGCCGGCATCACCCGTGCCGGTGGCAGCACCCACCAGCAGGCGCCCCTGCTCGTCCTTGGCGGCGAGCGGGTGGTCGGCCGCCTTTTCCATGTCGTTCACCGTGATGAGGCCGACGCACTTGTAGTCGTCGTCCACCACGATGAGCTTCTCGATGCGGTATTTGTGCAGGAGGCGCTTGGCCTCCTCGCGGTCGACACCCGCCTTCACCGTGACCAGGTTCTCGTTGGTCATCAGGTCCGCCACCTTCATGTTCAGGTCGGTGGCGAAGCGCACGTCGCGGTTGGTGATGATGCCGGCGAGCCTGCCGGATGGATCGACCACCGGGATGCCGGAAATCCTGTGGCGCTCCTTGAGGGCCAGCACGTCGCCCAGCGTCGCGTCCGGGGCGATGGTGATGGGGTTCACCACCATGCCGGATTCGAAGCGCTTCACCTGGCGCACCTGCTCTGCCTGCTCGTCCGGCTCCAGGTTCTTGTGGATGATGCCGAGGCCACCGGCCTGGGCCATGGCGATGGCGAGGCGGGCCTCCGTGACCGTGTCCATGGCGGCGGAGATGATGGGGATCGAAAGCTTCAGCGTCTTCGTGAGCCGGGTGGCCGTCTTCACCTGGGCGGGCAGGACGGAGGAGGCGCCGGGCTTCATCAGCACGTCGTCGAAGGTGAGATATTCGGGGATGTGGCGCGTCATGGGCCAACCTCTCAGGCGAAAGTGGACTTGGGTGAAGATTGGCGGCTGTCCTTAACACCGCCGCGACGGCGAGGGCAAGGCCTAGCGTCTTGCAAATACCCCGGTTCGACGACTATCTCTGTCAGGATGATTTCACAGCGTGCGCGATATGCCTTCAAGGCGGTGGTGGCCCTGGCCCGGGCCAAGCCGGGCGAAGGCCTGCAGATTCGCCGCCTGTGCGAGCAGGAAAAGCTGCCGCGCAAGTTCCTCGAGCAGATCCTGCTGACGCTAAAGGCGGCGGGCTACATCAGCAGCCGGCGCGGCCGGGACGGCGGATATGAACTGCTGAAGCCCGCCGAGAAGATCTTCATCGGGCCCATGCTGCGGGCGGTGGACGGGCCGATCGCCCCCCTTCCCTGCCTGTCCCGCACCGCATACCGCCGCTGCGACGACTGCCGGGACGAGGCGAGCTGCGAACTGCGCATCGCCTTCGACAGCGCCTACAACGACTACCTCCAGAAGCTGGAGCGATTGTCGCTGGCGGAGGTGCTGAAGCAGTCCGATTCCACCCCCACGGGCACGGCCGCCACGCTCGAGCCACTTCCCACGCCCTGACATTTCAATGGCTTGGACGCATCTTCCGGGTGCGGTCGTTTTTGGGCTTGATTCTATATCATTTCTGTAGAGTATACAGACATACTCAACAGAGGAGATACCGACGATGTTCAATCCCCTTCGCCGCCACCTGCTGTCAGGCGCCGCCGCCGTTCTCATGCTGGCGGGCACCGCCACCCTCGCGCTGGCCGACCGGACGCTGCTCAACGTGTCCTATGACCCGACGCGCGAATTCTATAAGGCGTTCAACGAGGCCTTCGCGGCTGACTGGAAAGCGAAGACGGGCGAGACCGTCACCATCAACCAGTCCCACGGGGGCTCCGGCAAGCAGGCCCGCGCCGTGATCGACGGCCTCGACGCGGACGTGGTGACGCTGGCGCTGGCGGGCGACATCGACCAGATCGCCGCCAGGACGGACAAGCTGCCGAAGGACTGGGCCGCGAAGCTGCCGCACAACGCCGCGCCCTATACCTCCACCATCGTGTTCATCGTGCGGAAGGGCAACCCCAAGGCCATCAAGGACTGGAACGACCTGGTGAAGGACGGCGTGCAGGTGATCACGCCGAACCCCAAGACCTCCGGCGGGGCGCGCTGGAACTATCTCGCGGCCTGGGCCTATGCCGCAAAGGCGCTGGGCGGCGACGAGGGCAAGGTCAAGCAGTGGGTGGCCGACCTCTACCGCAACGTTCCGGTGCTGGACACGGGGGCGCGCGGCTCCACCACCACCTTCGCCCAGCGCGCCATCGGCGACGTGCTGATCAGCTGGGAGAACGAGGCCTTCCTGGTGCTGAAGGAGTTCGGGGAGGAGAATTTCGAGATCGTCGTTCCCTCGCTCTCGATCCTCGCGGAACCCCCCGTCGCGGTGGTGGAGGGCAATGCCAGGGCGAAGGGCAATCTCGAGGTGGCCGAGGCCTATCTGAAATATCTCTATTCGCCCGCGGGCCAGAAGCTGGCGGCGCAGCACTTCTTCCGCCCCGTGGACCCCGCCGCGGCAGACCCCGCCGACATCGCCCGCTTCCCGAAGCTCGATCTCGTGTCGATCGACAAGGACTTCGGCGGCTGGGGCACGGCGCAGAAGACGCACTTCGCCGACGGCGGCGTGTTCGACCAGATCTACCGGCCGACCAACTGACCATGAACGTCCTGCCGTACTCCCTGCGGCGCCCGAGCGCCCTGCCCGGTTTCGGGCTGGCGCTTGGGGTGACGCTGGCCGCGCTGGGCCTCATCGTGCTGATCCCGCTCGCGGCGCTGGTGCTGCGGGCGGCGGCCATCGGGCCTGACGAATTCCTTCGCATCGCCACGGAGTCCCGCACGCTGGCGGCGCTGCGCCTCTCCTTCGGCACGGCGCTGGCCGCCGCCGCCGTGAACGCGGTGTTCGGGCTGCTCATCGCCTGGGTGCTGGTGCGCTACCGCTTCCCCGGCCGCCGCATCATCGACGCGGCGGTGGACCTTCCCTTCGCGCTGCCCACTGCAGTGGCGGGCATCGCCATGGCGGCGATCCATGCGCCGAACGGGCCGATCGGCGCGATGGCGCAGAGCTTCAGCCTGAAGATCGCCTACACGCCGCTCGGCATCGTGGTGGCGCTGATCTTCATCGGCCTGCCCTTCGTGGTGCGCACCGTGCAGCCGATCCTCGAGGAGGTCGAGACCGAGATCGAGGAAGCCGCCGCCCTGCTGGGCGCCAGCCGCTTCAGGACGGTGTTCCACGTGGTGCTGCCGCATGTCTACCCCGCGCTGCTGACGGGCTTCGCGCTCGCCTTCGCGAGGGGCGTGGGCGAATACGGCTCCGTCATCTTCATCGCGGGCAACATTCCGGAAGTCTCCGAGATCGCGCCGCTGCTCATCGTCATCAAGCTGGAGGAGTTCGACTATGGCGGGGCCACCGTCATCGCCACGCTGATGCTGGCCATCTCCTTTGCCATGCTTTTCCTCATCAACGCCATCCAGGGCTGGAGCCGCACCAAACATGGCAATGTCTGACCGCTTCCTGCCTCTGGCCCATGCGCCGGAGCGCGCGGCCAGCGAGACGGCCCTCACCCGGGCCGTGCTCATCGCCATCGCCGCGCTGTTCCTCGCCACGGTCCTGTTCCTGCCGCTGGCGACGGTGTTCATCGAAGGGTTCCGGAAAGGCTGGCAGGTCTTCCTCGAAAGCTTCGCAGAGCCCGACACGCAGGCCGCGATCCGGCTGACGCTGCTCGTCGCGGCCATCGCCGTGCCGGTCAACGCTGGGATCGGGCTTGCCGCCTCCTGGGCTATCGCCAAGTTCGACTTCCGGGGCAAGAACCTGCTCCTGACGCTCATCGACCTGCCCTTCTCGATCTCACCCGTCATCTCGGGCCTGGTCTATGTGCTGCTGTTCGGCGCGCATGGCTGGCTGGGGCCGTGGCTTGCCGCCAACGGGATCGAGATCATCTTCGCGGTGCCCGGCATCGTGCTGGCGACGGTGCTCGTCACCTTCCCCTTCGTGGCGCGCGAGTTGATCCCGCTGATGCAGTCACAGGGCACGGCGGAGGAGGAAGCCGCGCTGACGCTGGGCGCGTCCGGCTGGCACACCTTCTTCAAGGTGACGCTGCCCAACGTGAAATGGGCACTGCTCTATGGCGTGCTGCTGTGCAACGCCCGCGCCATGGGCGAGTTCGGCGCGGTCTCCGTCGTCTCCGGACACATCCGTGGGCTGACGAATACCATGCCGCTCCACATCGAGATCCTCTACAACGAATACAATTTCGTGGCGGCCTTCGCGGTGGCGACACTGCTCGCCGGTCTCGCCCTGTTCACCCTGCTGGCCAAGAGCCTGCTCGAATGGCGCTTCGCGGGCGAACTCTCCGCCCAGCGCCACCGCCACTGACACACAAGGAGTGCACCATGTCCGTTCCCGTGAGCGTGAGGAACCTCGAAAAGAACTTCGGCCGCTACCCGGCCCTCAAGGGCGTGTCGCTCGACGTGGCGGCGGGCGAACTCGTGGCGCTGCTCGGCCCATCGGGCTCCGGCAAGACGACGCTGCTCCGCGCCGTCGCGGGCCTCGAACAGGCCGATGGCGGCCAGGTGTTCTTCGGCGACATCGACGCCAGCACGCTGAGCCTGCGCGAGCGGCGCATCGGCTTCGTGTTCCAGCACTACGCGCTGTTCCGCCACATGACGGTCGCTGACAACATCGCCTTCGGCCTCAGGGCCCGGCCGCGCGCCACAAGGCCCCCGGAACAGGAGATCCGGCGGCGGGTGGCGGAGCTTCTGTCGCTCGTGCAGCTCGACGGGCTCGAGAGCCGCTACCCGGCGCAGCTTTCGGGCGGGCAACGGCAGCGCGTGGCGCTGGCCCGCGCGCTCGCCATCGAACCTCGCGTGCTGCTGCTGGACGAGCCCTTCGGCGCGCTCGACGCGCGGGTGCGCAAGGACCTGCGCAAATGGCTGAAGGAGCTTCACCAGCGCACGGGGCACACCACGCTGTTCGTGACGCATGACCAGGACGAGGCCTTCGAACTGGCCGACCGCATCGCAATTCTGAACAACGGGGTGATCGAGCAGCTGGGCACGGCGGAGGACATTCTGGATCGGCCGGCCACACCCTTCATCGCCTCCTTCATCGAAGGCATCGCGCAAAGGCCGCGCGCACTGCGCCTGGCGGCGGAGTGAGGCGGGACACGGCATGAGAATGGCGTCACCCCGGCGAAGGCCGGGGGCCAGCTTCGGTTCAGCTTGCGACACCAAGACAGCTGGATCCCGGCCTTCGCCGGGATGACGGCGCGTCGGGGGGTGGCGGCGGAGTGAAGTGTGACAGGTCTTCTCCCACGCTGCCGCGCGGGAGAAGGCTGATCAGTCCTTTGCCTCGGCGCCGCGGAACCCCATGGCGAGCACGAAGAGTTCAGCGGAATCATCCCGGCTGGCCATCGGCTTGACGTGGCGGACGCTGGCGAAGTCCTTCTTCATCATCTTCAGCATCTCGCCCTCGGTGCCGCCGCGCAGCACCTTGGCGAGGTAGGTGCCGCCGGGCTTCAGCACCTCCTTGGCGAATTCATAGCCGGCCTCGGCCAGCGTCATGATGTTGATGTGGTCCGTCTGGCGGTGGCCGGTGGCATGCGCCGCCATGTCGGAGAGGACGCAATCGGCCTTCTCGCCACCCAAAGCCTCGATCAGGAGGGCGGGCGCGTCTTCCTCCAGGAAGTCCTTCTTGAAGATGGTGACGGACGGGAGCGGCTCCATGCCGTGCATGTCGATGGCGATGACGCGGCCGCGCCCCTCCTCCGCCTTGACGCGCTTCGCCGTCACCTGGCTCCAGCCGCCGGGGGCGGCGCCGAGGTCGACGATGCGGCCGCCCGACTTCAGGAACTTGTACTTGTCATCGATCTCGATCAGCTTGAAGGCCGCGCGGGAGCGGTAGCCGAGCTTCCGGGCCTCCTGCACGTAAGGGTCGTTGAGCTGGCGCTCCAGCCAGTTCTTCTGGGACACGGTGCGCCCCTTGCCGGTCTTGACCCGCACCTTGAGGCGCATGCCCGGCTTCTTGCCACTGCCCGGACGGCTCATGCGGTCCTCCCATAGGTTCCATCCTGCTTCATCAGCAGCGTGAGTATGCCTTCGCGCAGGCCACGGTCCGCCACGCGGATGCGCTCGGCCGGGAAGGCCAGGCGGATTTCCTCCAGTATGGCGCAGCCCGCCAGCACCAAATCCGCCCGCTCGCGCCCGATGCAGGGGTTGGCGGCGCGCTGCTCATAGCTGGCGCGCAACAGGCGGTCCGTCACCAGGCCGATGTCGACGCTGCGCAGCCAGCAGCCGTCCACCCGCGAGCGGTCATAGCGCTGAAGGCCGAGCTGCACGCCCGCAATCGTCGTCACCGTGCCGGAGGTGCCGAGCAGATGGGACGGCACCGGCGGCAGCCCGCCGTTGGCCGCGGAGACGCGGGCCGCGAATTCCTGCAGCATGGGGCGCAGATGATCCCGCATCGCTGCAAATGATTGCGGCGTCACATCGACCCCGCCGCCGAACTGCTCCGAGATGGTGACGACGCCCGCGGCCAGCGACGTCCATGCGACGGTCTCGAAGCGGATGCCGTCCCGGCGCATCCACAGGACCTCCGTGGAGCCCCCGCCGATGTCGAAGACGAGCGCCGTTTCGGCGTGGCGGTCCACCAGGGGCTCGGCGCCCACGGCGGCGAGGCCCGCTTCCGTTTCCCGGTCGATGATCTCGAGCCGCAGGCCCGTCTCCTGCTTCACCCGTTCGATGAAGTCCGGCCCGTTCTGCGCCATGCGGCAGGCCTCGGTGGCCACCAGCCGCACCCGCTCGACATTCCGCCAGCGCAGCTTGTTGGCACAGACCCGGAGGGCGTCGATGGTGCGCCCCATGGCCTCCTCGCTCAGGCGGCCCGTCTGCGCCAGCCGCTCGCCCAGGCGCACGATGCGCGAAAAGGCGTCTACCACGGAAAAGCCGTGGCTGGATGGCGTGGCGATGAGGAGACGGCAATTGTTCGTGCCGAGATCGAGCGCGCCATAAAGCCCGCCCGGCGGCTGCTCGCGCGAAACCGGTGCCCGCGGGGCGGAATAGCCCCCGGCCGCCGGTTTGCGCCGGGGCCGGTTCATGCCCGGCCGACTGGTCGCATCCACGTTCAAACCTTTCAGGAACAGCCTGCGCTCAACGGCTAACCGGAGCGGCGGCGGCAGTTCCAACAATCATTGCGTTGGCCTGAATGTAACAGGTTCGGGCACCCGCCTCAAAGCAATTGTGGGTTCGCGGGGGCAACCCGGGGTTAACCCGACATTGACCGTCAAGCCCTTATGAAACGGCAGCTTACGGGGGGCGGCATGCGCACATTCGGTCCGAAATGGTTCAAGGAAGGCTCGCTCATCGGCGAGTTCTCGGACCACCTGGGCCTTGCCCTCACCCAGAAGAAGCAGGCCGTGGCACTGCACGCAGCCAAGGTCGATGCGGAACTGGCCTCCAAGGCCAAGTCAGAATTCATCGCCAACATGAGCCATGAGCTGAGGACCCCCCTCAACGCCATCATCGGCTTTTCCGACATGCTGCACACCCGCACCATCACCGACCCCGAGAAGGTTCATCAGTACACGGGCTATATCAAGCAGGCGGCGGAACATCTCCTCGAGCTCATCAACGGCATCCTGGACGTTTCCAAGATCCAGGCCGGAAAGCTCTCGGTCGAACGCGAGCCGGTGGACCTCGAGCCCGTCATGTCGTCCTGCCTGCTCATCATCGAGGCCAAGGCGCGCGAGAAGCACATTGCCGTCGGTTGCCGGGTGGCGCCGGGGCTGCCGCCGCTGCTGGCCGATGCCCTTCGCCTCAAGCAGATCCTCATCAACCTCCTCGGCAATGCCGTGAAGTTCACGCCGGAGCGTGGCCGCATCGGCATCGAGGCGGGGCCCGCGGACCCGGACCATGTGCTGATCACCGTCACCGATACCGGGATCGGCATGGCACCCGCCGAGGTGGACACGGCGCTGCGCCCCTTCGGCCAGATCGATTCGACCTTCAACAAGCGCCACGAAGGAACCGGGCTCGGCCTGCCGATCGCCCACGCCCTGACGCGCATGCATGGGGGCGACCTCAGGATCGAGTCCCGGAAGGGAGAGGGCACGCGCGTCTCGCTCATCCTGCCCGTCGCCCGCGAGACGGGTGAAGGACATCTGCATTGACATCGGGGACAAGGGATTTACCCAACATGACATTCGCCCCCCTCCACGTGCCCCCGCCGCATCCCCCCGCCCGGGTGGGGCGCATCGTCGCCGTGACGGGCGCCTGCGCGGTGATCCTGATCGATCCGGACGACGGCACCAGCCAGCACAGGACGCCGGAGATCGGCACGCTGCTCAGGGTCGACACGCCCCGCTCGATCTCGCTGTGCATGGTCTCGGCGCTGTCCTCGCCCATGCCGTCCCACGCGCAGGACGAGCAGGAATTGAGAATCATCGAGGTGGAGTTCTTCGGCGAACTGCAGAAGGACGAGGCGGGCAATCCCCTGTCCTTCCGGCGCGGCATCTCGGCCTATCCGTCGCTGGGCGACATCCTGTTCCGCGCCTCGAAGGAGGAACTCGCCAAGGCCTATGCCTGCGATTCGGAGTCCGCCGTCACCGTCGGCCACATCGCCCAGGAGCCGTCCATCCCGGCGATGGTGAAGATCGACGACATGCTGGGCAAGCACTTCGCGATCCTGGGCACCACCGGCACGGGCAAGTCCTGCACGGTGGCCCTCCTCCTGCGCCGCATCCTCGAGAAGAACCCGCGCGCGCATGTGCTCCTGCTCGACGTGCACCGCGAATATGCGCACGCCTTCAAGGACATGGCGGAGGTCATCGGCCCCGGCAACATGAACCTGCCGTTCTGGTTGCTCAATTTCGAGGAAATCGTCGAGATCGTCATCGGCCAGCAGCCGAACCGCGAGCCCGACATCGAGGTGCTGCGCGAGCTCATCCCCCTCGCCAAGGCGCGCTACATGAACAACCAGCGCCGCGACAGGAGCGCGCTGCAGCGCCAGCGCGACCCGGTGGAGCCAGGTGCGATCGGCGTCGACACGCCGGTTCCCTACCGCACGTCGGACCTGATCGGCCTGATCGAGGAGCATCTCGGCAAGCTGGACCTGAGGGGCGAACTCGCCCCCTACAAGCGGCTCAAGGCGCGGCTGGAGTCGATCAGCCGTGATTCGCGCTACGGCTTCATGTTCGGCTCGCTCACCGTTCACGACACCATGTCCCAGGTGCTGGCGCGCCTGTTCCGCATTCCGGTGAACGGCAAGCCGATCGCCATTCTGGAACTGGGTGGGCTGCCTTCGGAAATCGTCAATGTGGTGGTCTCGGTTCTGGCGCGTCTGGCCTTCGATTTCGGGGTGTGGAGCACCGGGCAGATCCCCATCACCTTCGTCTGCGAGGAGGCGCACCGCTATGTGCCCGTGGACAAGTCGCTGGGCTTCGAACCCACCAAGCGGGCGATCTCGCGCATCGCCAAGGAGGGGCGCAAATACGGCATCTCGCTGTGCATCGTCTCGCAGCGCCCGGCGGAACTCGACGCCACGATCCTTTCCCAGTGCAGCACGATCTTCTCGATGCGGCTGGCCAACGAGCGCGACCAGCAGATCCTGCGGGCCGGCATCTCGGATGCGGCCGGAAGCCTTCTCGAATTCATGAGCACCATGGGAACCGGCGAGGCCATCACCTTCGGCGAAGGCGTGGCCCTGCCCACCCGAATCAAGTTCGACGCGCTCCCGGCCGAGCAATGGCCCAAGAGCAACACCGCCTCCTTCACCCAGAGCTGGGCGCGGGAGATGCCCGGCGAAGGCTTCCTGAACGAGATCGTCATGCGCTGGCGCGCGCAGAGCTTCACGCCTGAAACCACCGGGCCCGACCTCCTGCCGGCAGGCCCGCTGCCCCCCGCGGCAGTCGATCATCCACCGCCACCGCTCTCTCCGGGCTTTCCCACGCTGCGCAGGCCCTCTGGCGCGGTTCCTGGCACGCAGGCCCAGCCGCCCGGCACAGCGGGCACCCGGCAGCCGGGCGAACCGCAGCAGAGCCTCGCAAGCCTCATCCGCCAGTTCCGCAGCTGACAGCCGGCAGCCCCCGCACAGGCGTTTCGCCGCCATGCAAAAAAGAGACAGGATAATCCTCTTGCGCATCAAGCCCTGTGCGGCTATCTACCCGGCACCTCAAGGCCGTTGGGGGATCGTCTAACGGTAGGACCGCGGACTCTGACTCCGCTAGTCTAGGTTCGAATCCTAGTCCCCCAGCCACTTTAAACCCCTAAGAACATTGAGATAGTACAGAATACAGTGGTGAACTGTACCACAATCTGTACATCATTCTTCAGGGAGGAGCGGTGAGAACCGCGAGAAGAGAGTGAGATCACGGATGCAGTACCTCACCAAAAGAGGATAGGTGTACTGGCTCAAGAGGCATATCCCTGCCGATATCCAGCCCCTCCTCCCTCCAGGTTCTGGCAATTGGGTCCAAGAGAGCCTCAGGACCTCCTCAGACAAGGAAGCTAGACGGAGGAGAGACATCCGGCTCACTGAACTGAATGCCCAGTGGGAGGCTCTTCGTAGGGCCAATAACATCCCCACCCAGTACCTCACCCCTGCTGAACTACAGGAAGCCATCCGGCTAAGGGAGGAACTGAAGACCTACCCCCTCGACTCGGTCAAGAGGGGAGAGATGCTGGGTCTCATCCAAGACCGTACTCAGGATATCCATCTGGATGATGTGGATGAACCTTGGACCCCCAGTGACAAGTCGGGGGAGTTCTTTGGGATAGCCACTGGTGAGACGGTGTTCCTCAAGGATGCTGCTGAGGAGTTCCTAGCTAACACCCGCCTGAAGCCTAGCACTAGGAGCTTGTACAAGACGGTTCTTGGACAGGCGGCTGAACCGCCCCGGGATTGCCGGAGGCATTTTCGTTTGAGTCACGCCGCCATGGCGGCTTGCTCCATCATGGCGTAGTAGCGTTCCTCCGCTTCAGCGGGCGGGATATTGCCGATGGGCTCGAGAAGCCGTCGGTTGTTGAACCAGTCGACCCATTCGAGGGTGGCGAACTCAACCGCCTCGAAAGAGCGCCACGGGCCGCGCCGGTGAATGACTTCAGCCTTGTAAAGGCCGTTGATGGTTTCTGCCAGAGCGTTGTCATAGCTGTCGCCGACGCTTCCAACCGACGGCTCAATCCCGACCTCTGCCAGCCGCTCGGTGTATTTGATCGAGACGTATTGGACGCCGCGGTCCGAGTGGTGGACAAGTCCGCCACGCTGAACGGGCTTGCGATCATGGAGGGCCTGTTCAAGGGCGTCTAGAACGAAGCCGGCGTGCGCCGTCCGGCTTGCGCGCCAGCCAACGATCCGCCGGGCATAGGCGTCGATAACGAACGCCACATAGACGAACCCCTGCCAGGTCGCCACATAGGTGAAGTCCGAGAGCCACAGCACGTTCGGGCGCGGCGCCCGGAACTGGCGGTTGACCAGGTCCAGGGGACAAGGGGCTGCCGTGTCGCTCACCGTCGTGCGCACTGACTTGCCGCGGATGACGCCCTGAAGCCCTTGGGCCTTCATAAGCCGAGCCACGGTGCAGCGGGCGACATCAAAGCCTTCGCGCTTCATCTGCCGCCACACCTTGCGAACCCCGTAAACCGCGTAGTTGTCCTTGAAGACACGATGAATCTCCCTCTTCAGGACGCCGTCTCGCCGGGCTCTCTCGGACAGCAGGGCCGGATCGCGGCGGCCGGCGACATGGGCGTGGTAGAGCCTGCCCCCGCGAAGGCGGGGGTCGACGGGGCAATCGGCAACACCTTGCAGATCGGCTCGACCCCGTATGCCTGCCGCTGATCGTCGATGAAGCCGATCATGGCTTGAACCGGCGGTCGAGCTCCGCCTGAGCAAAATATGCACTGGCCTTACGGAGGATCTCGTTTGCCTGCCGAAGCTCCCGGTTCTCCCGCTCCAGAGCTTTCAGCCGATCGGCAACGTCCGTCGGAACGCCAGCCCGCTGACCGTTGTCGATCTCGGACTTCTTAACCCAGTCACTGAGGGTCTGCGCCGTGCAGCCGATCTTCGCTGCAATCGAACTTACCGCCGCCCACCGGGAGGCATGTTCGCCTTCGTGTTCCAGAACCATCCGCACCGCCCGGGCGCGAACCTCAGATGAAAACTTGTTCGTCGTCTTGCTTGTCATGGCTCCACTTTCTCAAGAGTTGGAGCCTCCGGCAATCACGGGGCGGTTCAGTTTGAACATCTTCATTCTAGAGACATCAGGCCGCTCATGGCTGCCTCGTGCAGTGCGCGCTTGCCCTTTAAGGGCCACGCGCACTGCCGTCTCAGCAGCCTGCAAACTGCTCACTCCGAAGGTGCTACGGCACGGAACTAACGTCGCACGCCATCTTCGCCTGGGCGAAGGATCAGAGGATCGAATGGCACTACATCATGCCGGGAAAGCCCATGCAGAACGGCTACGTCGAGAGCTTCAACGGCAAGATGCGGGACGAGTTGCTGAACGAGACGCTGTTCTTCACGCTCGACCAGGCCCGGCAGGCAGTCGCCACATGGGTCGAGGACTACAACACGACGAGGCCGCATTCGTCGCTGGCCTATGAAACGCCTGCGGCCTATGCCGCGAAGTTCGCTGCAACAGGCTGGCACGCTACGCCCCTCCGGGGCTCCGCATGCCAACCTGTTGCTCAACCCGCCCAACCGGCATACAAAAGGCCAAGGCTCTAAAGGCTACTGGATGAAAGTTCAGTGGCAGGTCACACGGACGACGCGTTGTCGGCCATATATGGCTCCGCGCCTGGCCTGCCCCGGCATTCGTACCTTTTCCGTCACTGGCTAGTCCGGGCAACTAAAGGCAAACGGGTCTGGTCAACAGATCTGAGGCGATGGTCAGAGAGCAAACGCGCTCATGAGACATTCGGGGGTCCATTATCGAGGCTCTCACTTGCCATGCCACCCCCTGAGTTCCTCGAGCATTGAATCAGGGCCTTTGCCACCAGATTCCAATTGCTCTACCGCGGTCACAAAATACAACCTTTACTCACATGATCTGCCAATATTACTTTCCATTACGTCAACGTCATCTTGGCGGGGAGGGGGGCAGTCATGGAATTACCTCACGGAAGCGACGAAGCCATATCAGCAGCGCCCCGCGACATCGAGATCTCAAAGGAATCTGGAGACACGCAACGAGTGGCAGTGATTGGACTGGGCTATGTTGGCTTGCCACTGGTTAAACGAATGAGCGATCAAGGAATCCGGGTGACCGGCATCGATGTCAATCGCTCAGTCGTCGAGTCGCTGAACTCCGGCGTATCCACGCTCAAGACAATATCGTCGAACGCCGTTGCTACGCTGCGAGAGCGCGGATTTTCAGCGACAACCAACTTTGCCATGATCAAGGAGGTGGACGTAATCGTCGTGTGTGTTCCGACATCGCTTACCGAAGACAGGCAACCCGATCTTCGGGCCGTGACCAACGCCGTCGAAGCATTGACGCCCCATCTTAGAACTGGACATCTCGTATCCCTCGAAAGCACATCCTTGCCAGGCACGACGCGGGAAGTGGTGGCGCCAATCATTGTCAGGTCGGGACTAGTGGTCGGGGACACGGTATTTCTGGCATTTTCTCCCGAACGTGAAGATCCCGGAAACGCGCACTTCGCGCTCCACAACACCCCCGAAGCTGGTCGGCGGCATGACACCCCAGTGTCTTGAGCGTGGCGTAAAATTCTACAGGCACTTCGTTGATACTGTTGTGCCCGTTTCGTCTCCCGACGTGGCCGAGATGGCAAAGGTTGCCGAAAACACCTATCGCTTCGTGAACATTTCACTCGTCAATGAACTGAAGATTGTTGCCGATCAGATGGGTCTCGACATTTTCGAGAACATGGACGCTGTCGCCACCAAACCATTTGGATTTGCAAGGTTCAATGCCGGTCCCGGAATAGGTGACCATTTCATACCTGTGGACCCGCTCTATCTGTCGTGGCGGGCACAAAATCTCGGACTTGGTGTTAGGTTCATCGCTTTGTCGGCGCAAGTGAACTCTGAGATGCCTCTTCACGTTCTCAAGAAGACAAAACTGGCTCTGAACGCGAAAGGCAAAGCGCTGGTAGGCGCGCGGGTTCACGTCTTAGGTGTGGCCTACAAGCCTGACATTGACGACGTTCGAGAAAGCCCGTCCATCACGGTATTGCGATTACTCACCGAAGAAGGGGCGGTCGTGTCATATTCCGATCCGCTGATGCCGGAGCTACATACGATACACACTCCCATCGGCAGCCGGATGCGCTCAATCGAACTGACGCCCCATGTCATCAGATCATGTGACGTGGTCCTCCTGCTCTGCGATCATTCAGATTTTGATTACTCCACACTCGCCGAGCATGCCCAGGTCATTGTCGACACGCGTGGGCGCTACCCGGCCCATTCACCCAAGATCATCCGCGCCTGAAAGATGGCACTGCCCCCCCCTCCCGCAGACGACGCCTCCCTGAGCCGGGATGCCTCGCCTGAGCGGACGGCTCCATTTGCGTGGTCGGACATCACGTCCTCTGCAATCGTCGCGGGGATCGTTGCGGTCATTGTCGGCTATGCCGGTCCAACCGTCATTGTGTTTAAGGTCGCCCAGAGCGCAAATCTCAGCGATGAGGTGGTCGCCTCCTGGCTGTGGTCCTATTCGATCGCATCCGGCATCGTAACAATTCTGGCGAGCTGGCTGACGCGCCAACCCTTGATCATGGCTTGGTCGACCCCAGGAATCGCCTTCCTCGTCCACGCGCTCCATGGCGTTCCTTTCAGCGATGCCGTCGGCGCCTTCCTCATCTCCAATGCCATCATATTTCTCATTGGCTCTCTCGGTTGGTTCCGGCGGATCATTGACATCATCCCCCTGTCCACTGCCGCGGCACTCAATGCGGGCATTCTCATGCCTTTCGCGCTTCAGGCCATAGCGGGCGCACAGGTTCGGCCCGGACTCGTCCTACCGATGATTGCCGTTTTCTTTCTCGTCAGGATGATTGCGCCGCGCTGGGCAGTCGCTTCCGTAGTCCTTACCGGTTTCCTCATCTGCAAGAGCCAAGGACTGTTCTCGGGGCACAGCTTTGCGATCGACTTTGCCATGCCCGTCTTCACGGCCCCTACATTCACGCTCGATGCCGCAATCAACATCGCCTTTCCGCTGACCGTACTTGCATTGACCGGCCAGTATCTTCCCGGCTTCGCTGTCCTGCGTGGCTTTGGATACGCACCCGACACCGATCGAATCGTCCGATACTGCGGACTCGCGTCGATGATTGCGGCTCCGTTCGGAACCCACAACATCAATCCCTCCTCAATGATCGCAGGTATCGTCGCAAGTCCCGAAGCCGCACAGGATCCTGGAAAGCGATATGTCGCTGCGATCACAGCGGGATTTGTATATCTTCTTTTCGGCTCACTAGCAGCGACCTTTGTCAAGCTCTTCATTGCGCTTCCTTCAGAAGCCATCATGACGCTCGCCGGCGTTTCGCTGCTGGCCGCCATCGCTAATTCGATGAAGACGGCCTTCGCGCAGGAAGAGAAAGACATCCTGACGCCGGCTGTGGTCTTTGTAGCCGCACTCTCCAACTTTGAAGTCTTTTCAATCGGCTCTTCTTTCTGGGCAATTCTCATCGGATTGGTCCTTTCATCACTTGCGAAATGGAGAAGACAATGACCTCACCGCAGTGTCCCGGAGCTATCGATGACGCATTACTGGCGATATCCCGGGTCTATCGCAATCGCGCAAGGATCGCAGACGGATGGGACGGTACGTCCGCGGACTTGGCGTCAGCCAATGACTACCTTGCCCTGAGCAAGCAGATCGTCGACGTGTTGTTTTTCAGCGAGAACTGAGCCGACTGGGTGCCTAATTTTCACTGAGAACT